>JAEEGF012462114.1_pt1 | contig 14319 bp, 9 predicted proteins | sample 9134171 | NCBI WGS metagenome assembly JAEEGF01 (sample SAMN16246542, study PRJNA631951) | gut metagenome | biome: gut microbiome; feature: rumen; material: AP-attached | host: Bos | place: Iran: Karaj | collected 2018-10
GGATAAGCGTTGGTGCGTATGGGAAAGTTTGGTAGGATGGAAGAGTATTCCGGTCGGGAAAGCTCTACAGAGCCGCCTCCGGGATCGCCAGGATTTTGATAGTTAATATCATCACAAGTGTCACAAAAAGTCGCAAGTTCCGAAAAGTCCTCATGCAGGATGGTTCTGCTGTGGCAATCGGTTTCTGCCGTCAGGATTATGGAGCTTCCTTCGCAAATGGTGGCATTGCTGGGCTCATACAGGGAAACGCCAGCTTTGACCAGCAATACGCTGGAGTCACAGAAATTCGCGGTCGCGGCACCACTTCATGGCTGTACCCTCAGAAACCATATAAGCTGAAACTCAACAAGAAAACAAATCTTTTCGGCTTCGGTAAAAGCAAGCATTGGGTGCTGATTCCGAACTTCAACGACAAAAGCTGTCTGCGCAACCACATTGCCGGCAAACTTGCAAAGCGGCTTGGGGTATTGGCTATGGAGATGACATGGGTGGATGTGGTGCTCAATGGCGAAGTGAAGGGCTGCTATATGCTAAGCCAGCATATCAGAGCCGACAAAAACAGCGTTGATATCTTCGATTGGGAGAAAGAGGCAGAGGCTATTGCCAGCCCGCTGTTCTCTTCCATTAGGGATGAGGAGGAATTGGGAGACGAGGATTTGGAATCGCTGGAAGAAACCATGAAGCGGAATCTCTCGTGGGTAACAGACGGGATTGTCCCCTTCAAGGGTAAGGCATATAATCTTTCAGACTATGATTTGAAGAAAGAATATGACACCACAAAGGGTTATCTGTTTGAGGCAACAGGCAAGAAAGACGGCAACACTCAGTTCGCAACACCACAGAAAGTGCATTTCGAGGTCAGCGTCCCGGAATACCTTTCCACAAACAGTGAGATGTTTTCATATGTAAAAGAATTCTGGGAGGACTTTGAAGCGGAGTATTGCCAGGCGGCTGATCCATGCAAGAACTTCTCGAAGTATGCGGACATGAAGTCCATGGTCGGAATATGGCTCGTGAACGAAATCATGGGACAAGGTGACCCCACAAACTCCCGCTATTCATACATCCCAAACGATGGCAAACTGCACTTCGGCCCTGCATGGGATTTTGACCACGGCGGCAGCAGTTGGAGCGCAGATCAGGGCTATGCCACATTCTTTACTCTTGTCCACAAACTTGACTATACATACTATAGGAAATGGTTCCCAGATCCGGTACTATGCACGATGGCATACGACGCCTATTGGGATGTGGCACGACCCTTTATTATAGACTACATCTCCGAAGGTGGTGAAATGGATGACATGTATGCCGTCTTTGCCGAGGCAGGAAAAACCAACGACACCCTATGGGGCAGCTATCCCTGCATAATAAGTCCCTCCGCTGCGCCTCGCACTACAGCAGAGGATGTTGAGGCACTTAGGAAATTCCTCCTTAACCATATCAAATGGCTTGACAAACGGTTCCTGTCTCCAGAAAAGCTTATTGAAGCAATGAATGCATATTGCCCATATCCTTGTGACCCCAATACTGTTGGAATAAACGAAACGGAACCAGACACACAAACTGGTGTGCAAAAGGTCTTGCGTGACAAACATATCTATATTATACGAAATGGCGAAACCTATTCCATCGATGGGAAAAGGATGGAATAAAAAGAATCCCACATCAAGGGCGGAAAGAAAATCTCTTCCCACATCCTGACTCCGTCGAGCTACTTTTGCAACTGACAATAAAAATAAATAGAATTTATTTTGTTTTGTGCTTGCTTATTCGTAACTTTACGCCCGAAATGTACGTTGAATAACGTAAAATGAAGATATTCGGCATAGGAATGAACTATGCAGCACACAATAAAGAGCTGCAAAATTCGTTATTAAATATAGAGGCCCCTGTGGTCTTCACGAAGGCGGACTCTGCGCTGCTCTCGGGCGGCAAACCGTTCTTCATCCCTGCATACACGAAGCGCTGCGACTACGAAACGGAGCTTTGTGTACGCATCAACCATTTGGGCAGGAGCATCCCCGAACGCTTTGCCCATCGCTACTACGACGAGGTGACGGTAGGCATCGACTTCACAGCCAGGGACTTGCAGGAGCAGCTGCGGCAGAAAGGACTGCCCTGGGACCTCTGCAAAGGCTTCGACGGAAGTGCCGCCATCGGGAAATGGATACCACTCTCCCACTACGGGAAAAGCATTCAGGACCTCCACTTCCACTTGCTTCGTAACGGCGAACAGGTGCAGGAGGGCCACACGAAGGACATGCTCTTCGGAGTGGACAGACTGGTGAGCTTCATCAGCCAGTTCTTCACGCTCAAGACGGGCGACATCATCTTCACGGGAACACCTGTCGGAGTGGGGCCGGTCAACGTGGAAGACCACCTGGAAGGTTACCTCGAAGGAGAAAAGGTACTGGAATTTAATGTAAAATAAGGACCCCCTAACCCCCTTTAGGGGGAACAAATATCAACTCGTATGAAGCGAATTTATACTATATGCCTGATGCTTGCAACAATGATGCAGGCAGCCATCGCACAGCAGGAGAAAGGGCTGGTCTTCACCAGTCTCGACTGGAACGAGATGCGAATCGACTCCGTGCTGCCCGTCTATACCGAGGTCGTACCTTTGGAAACAGACTATCGCACACACACCTACACCGTCTCGCTGCTCTACCCCGAGTATGCTCCGCTGAGCGGCAAGGAAGCACGAGTGGCAGAACAATTCGACAGCCTCATCAGCGAAACGATTGACGTTGAGACATTTGTCGGTGTGGAACGCGGCAAGGGATTGCTCGACATCTCCTTCATCCCCATTCGTCGCCAAGGCTCGAAATACGAGAAGCTCGTCAGCGCGCAAATCGTCATCAATGCCAAGCAAAGCGGAAGGCTCAATGCCCCCAGGCGAGAAGCCGCCAGCGAAGGACGCTATGCAGCCAACTCGAAGCTGGCAAGCGGCAAGTGGGTAAAGGTCAGCATCAAGGAGGACGGGCTCTACCAGTTCTCGCGCGCCTCGCTCAAGAAGATGGGCTTCACCAATCCCGACAACGTGCATCTCTACGGCTATGGCGGTCATCTGTTGCCCGAACTCATCCGCAAGGGCACACACTACGACGATATGGTCGAAGTGCCACTCTACTATAACAACCAGACGGACTGCTGGATATTCTGGGGAAACGGCCTGGTTCATTGGAACGGAGACACACGCATCACCAACACATTCGCCCGTCAGGCTTGCTACTTCCTGACGCAAGAAGATGCGCCTTCCACTATGGAAACGCTCTCCTTCAACCCCGACCTCCCACGACAAGCATACAATAGCACCAGAGCACACACGCTCTACGAAAAGGACGAATATGCGTGGTATTCTTTCGGACGTCACCTCTACGATGGTGAGAACTATGCCAACAGCAACTCCCACAACTATTCCCTCAATGCCACAGATCCTGTCGGCAACGGAAAGTTGAGGATTGTCTTCACCAGTTCCGATGCTTCAACCAACCAGGTTAGCGTCACCATCAATGGCACACAGGCAAGTTCCTTCAGTGTTCCTCCCCTCGCAGATTACATCTATGCCACATCCACCACGAGCGACTACGACCTGGCCGATCAAGGCACACCTGCAAAGCTCAGCATAAACCTGCGCTCGCAATCCGGCAAGAAAGCACGTCTGGACTATCTGGCTTACAGTTACGACCGCAAGCTCAGCACCAAGGCAAACGGCTTCGTCGACTTCACGCACCCCGGAAATGATGCCGCAACATTCAACATCTCAGGCACCAACGTCAAGGTCATCCGGACAGGCAGTCTGGAGAAGAAGGACGCTTTGGTTCCAGGCACACAGGAAGGTGAGACATATACCATCAAAGTAGATAATGGCGGAGAACACTTCGTGGCATTCAACACCACAGCCTCCTTCCCCGAACCCACCTTTGTGGAAAACATTGAAAACCAGAACCTGCACAGCCTCGACAGCCTCGATATGGTCATCATCATACCGACAAGCGGGAAACTGCTCTCCGAAGCACAACGCCTGGCAGATGCCCATGCGCAATACGACAGAATGCATGTAGCCGTAGTCCGTGCAGATCAGATATACAACGAATTCTCGAGCGGAACACCCGACCCGACAGCCTACCGACTCTTCATGAAGATGCTCTACGACAAAGCTGCCAGCGTAGATGTCGCTCCCCGCTACCTCTTGCTCATGGGCGACTGCGCTTGGGACAACCGCATGCTCTCGGGAGCTTGGCGAAACAGCAATCCCGACGACTTCCTGCTCTGCTACGAAAGCGAAAACAGCTTCAGCGACACCAAGAGCTACATCATGGAAGACTACTTCGGACTGCTCGACGATGGCGAAGGATACAATCTTCTGCGTGAAAAGAGCGACATAGGCATCGGACGTTTCCCTGTCACACAAATTGCCGATGCCAAGATTATGGTGGACAAGAGTATTGCCTATATGAGCCACCAGAACACAGGCCCATGGAAAAACCTCGTTTACATACTGGGTGACGACGGTGACCAGAATGAGCACATGCGCTATGCCAACAATGTTGCGGAGAACATCATCTCAAAGTTCCCCGATATGGAAGTGCACAAAATCATGTGGGATGCCTATACACGCGTCAGCTCGGCCAAGAGCAACACCTATCCCGAAGCAGCCAAACAAATTAAGAAACAAATGAGTGACGGCGCTCTGGTGATGAACTATACCGGTCATGCTGGTGCTCATGCATTCAGCCACGAATACGTGATTCTGCGCGAAGACTTCGAGACCATCAAGAGCACAAAGTTGCCCCTGTGGGTGACTTGCGCCTGCGACGTTATGCCTTTCGACTCGAACAACGGCAACATCGGCGAAGCGGCTGTACTCAACCCCAATGGCGGCGCTCTTGCCTTCTATGGCACAACACGTACCGTCTATGCCAGCCAGAACTACAACATGAACCGCTATTTCATGCAGTACCTCTTCACCAACAGTACCACGAACAACGAGCGCAATCGCATCGGTGATGCAATCCGACTGTCCAAGAACAGTATCATTAGCGACGGACGCGAAGCAGGATACTTGGAGAACAAACTGCAATATGCTTTGCTTGGTGATCCTGCCCTTACTATGGGTAACCCCAAACAGAAGGTTATCGTAGACAAAATCAACGATCATGAGGTGAACGGCACAGCCATCCCGCTCAAGGCAGGCGAACGCGTGAAGCTCTCGGGACATATCGCACAAGCAGACGGCACTACGATGACAACATTCAACGGCATCGTACACACGCGCCTCTTCGACAACAAGGAGACCATTATTTGCCGCAACAACGCAGGAGCAGATGCAGCTTTCACCTTCACAGACCGAAACGCTATGCTCTACGAGTCGCAGGATAGTGTTCGCGCCGGTCTGTTCTCGGAAGAGTTCATCATTCCCGTCGACATCAACTTCAGTAACGAAGCGGGCCGACTCGTCTTCTATGCCATAGACACAACCAATGGGATGGAAGCAAACGGCTACAACGAAGACATTCCGCTTGGCGGCATTGTGGACAACACAGACTTTGACAAGGATGGGCCTCAGATATACGCTTATCTCAATGACGAAGACTTCCAGAACGGAGGCACAGTCAACGCCACCCCACTCTTCGTGGCACAACTGAACGACGCCAGCGGTATAAGCACAAGCGGAAACGGCATTGGTCATGACCTTTCGCTATGTATTGACGGCAGAGGCGACATGACATACAACATCAACGAGTACTATGCCCATGAGTTCGGCGACTTCACTAAAGGCACTGTTGCCTATAACATTCCGCAACTCGAGAACGGCACGCACAGCCTAACCTTCCGTGCATGGGATGTCCTTAACAACACGAGCCAGACAAGTCTCGACTTTGTTGTAGACGATGGACTTGCAACAAGCATTCTTCGCCTCATGGCAAGTCAGAACCCAGCCGTCACCAGTACGAACTTTATGGTAAGCTACGATTTGCCAGGCAGCAATTGTGATTTCGTTTTCGAGGTCTTCGATTTCTCTGGCAGACGCATCTGGATGCACGAAGAGAACACCGGAAACTCCAGCGGCATCTACACCATTACATGGAATCTAACTAACGGAGCCGGGGCAAAAGTCGGCTCAGGTATATATCTTTATCGTTGCAGAGTGAGGTGCGGACAGAGCAATTGGACCTCAAAGACGCAAAAAATTGTGGTTAGGAACAATAAATAAGGCTCTTGCTCAGTTATTATAGAGTATGAAAGCACACAGAATCATCCGCACTTTGTTGCTGCTCGCCTTATGCAGCACAGAAGTTGTCCTTGCGCAGGACAAGCAGAACATGTTCAATCCCGTCAATACCAGCGTGACTTCTTTGGCTATTGCTCCAGATGCTCGTGCAGGTGCTATGGGCGACATCGGTGTTGCAACCGAGGCAGATGTCTATTCACAGTATTGGAACCCGGCTAAGTATCCGTTCAATATTGCCCGCGCAGGTGTTGGCGTCAGCTACACGCCTTGGCTTCGCAAACTGGTGAACGACATCAACCTTGCCAACCTGACGGGCTTTTATCGAATAGGAGACTATAGTGCCGTACATGCATCTTTGCGTTACTTCAGCCTTGGTGAAGTGTACCTAGCAGACATGGACGACATGACCATCAGACCCTATGAGATGGCTATCGACGCAGGTTACAGCCGCATGCTCAGCGAAACGTTCTCTATGGGTGTCAACCTCCGTTTCATCCTTTCTGACATTAAATACGACTATACGGCAGAAAGTAGTGCCGGAAAGGCATTTGCCGCCGATATTGCTCTCTATCGTTTGTGATACTTTATGGCAGGCAATCGCGAGTGCAGCTTCGGTTGGGGTCTCAACATCAGCAACATTGGTTCGAAGATTTCCTATGGCGGAAGCGACAACTCGGAGTTCATCCCCACCAATCTTCGCTTGGGTTGCAACTTCACGATTCCTTTCAACGAGTACAACAAGTTCAGCATTGGTGCAGACTTGAACAAGCTTCTTGTGCCCACTTACCCCAAGCAAGATGAGGGAGAGGCAGATAACGACTACGAAGACCGCGTGCAGAAAGACTATTACGACGTGTCCTCCATTGCAGGTATGTTCAAGAGTTTCGGTGACGCACCTGGCGGCTTCAAGGAAGAGATGCAGGAGATACAGTGGAGCTTCGGTGCTGAATACACCTACAACGACCGCTTCATGCTGCGTGCAGGTTATCATCACGAGGCCGAGAACAAAGGTAATCGTAAGTACTTTACCGTTGGTGCGGGCTTCCACATGAGTGTCTTCTCTGTTGATGCTTCCTATGTGTTCTCTACGGCACAAACGAATCCTCTGGACCAGACCATGCGTTTCTCGCTTGGCTTTGACCTTGATGGAATGCGCGACCTCTTCGGAAAGATGAGACGTAGATAAAAGGCCCCTCTCCTAACCTCCCCCAAAGGGGAGGGACTTCAATTGGCAAATGATTCAATGGCAAATAAAATAAGAGTTGGCTTCGGATTTGACGTCCATCAACTTGTAGAGGGACGTGAGCTCTGGTTGGGTGGCATACGTATTGAGCACTCACTCGGACTGCTCGGACATAGTGATGCTGACGTCCTGATTCATGCCATTTGTGATGCTTTGTTGGGTGCCGCCAATATGCGCGACATCGGCTATCATTTCCCCGATAACAGCGAGGCGTACCATAACATAGACAGTAAAATCCTTTTGCGCAAAACGGTGGACCTCATCGCCACCAAAGGCTACAAGGTCGGCAACATTGATGCCACCATTTGTGCTGAGCGGCCAAAGTTGAAGGCATACATTCCCGAGATGCAACAATGTCTTGCAGAAGTTATGGGAATCGAAGTTGATGATGTCTCCATCAAGGCCACCACGACAGAAAAGCTGGGCTTTACCGGTCGCGAAGAAGGCATTTCCGCTTACGCAACAGTCCTTATTGAAAAATAGCCCTTTCCCATGAAAGAGCGCATCCAGTACATTGATCTGGCCAAAGGCATCTGCATCTTGCTTGTTGTCGTTGACCATATCTCGAACGAGGGATACTTTTCTGCCGGAGACTATCCGCTGAACGAGATCTTCGAGCAGATGCGTATGCCGCTCTATTTCATCCTTTCCGGTCTGTTCTTCAAGGATTACGCAGGGGGCATCAAGGAGTTCCTGTTGCGCAAAGTCAACAAGATTCTCGTTCCCTATCTCTTCTTCATCTTCCTGTTCAGGGGAACTGGCTGGCTTGTTCGCAACTACACAAGTTTTGCCTCGACGGGTGTCAACATCGACGACATTTGGGGTCCGCTTTGGTTCCTTCGCTGCCTGTTCTTCATGAATGTCATCTTTGCGATTACATACTACAGCATTCGCAGAATCACATCCGACCAGTTGATTCGAGACATCTTGTTGGGCATCTGCATGTTCGTGATTGGCATAGCAGGCTATCATACCGGCAACCTGCATCTTAACTTCGGTACCGCGTTAACCAGTATGCCACTTCTGTGGTCGGGTTTTATCTTGAACAGGAGACTAAATGTGCTGCAGAAGAGGATTCCCTGGTGGTGGGCAATCGGTTCGGCAGTCGTTTTGTTCGTGATGCTGCACTACTTGTATATGGGCGAGAACTACTTTTACAGCAACACATACAGCAGCCCTTGGCCGATGCTTTATATTGCAGGCTTTTCCGGTTCGCTTGCCATACTTCTGTTGAGTAGCGTTATCCAGAGACTGCCCATCATCTCCTATATTGGACGTTATTCCCTCATTGTGCTTTGCACACATATGGTCATGATAACTCTCCTGGTCGCCCTTCTTCACTTCCTGCCCGAAGGTTTCCGACAGACTGGCAGCATGGAGAGCCTCATTTTCCTTGCACTCACCATCGCTTTCTCCATGTTCTGCTGCTGGTCTCTGAGCAAGTACTTGCCTTGGTTCACAGCCCAAAAGGACCTGATTAAAACAGGTGGTTCGAAAACACAGGCAAGCTAGTTTGAAAACGTGGCACTGTTAAATCGCAAACGTCACACTAGTAAAATGCAATCGTGGCACTATACGTTTGCCATCGTCACACTATACGTTTGCCAACGAGGCACGCCTCGTTTTCATCCTTCACTTTTTCAGATCAAAAGTCAGGCTGTAGGGAGCATCCTTCTTGGCGGTTCCCAATTGCTTGTTCGGCTTGTCGGACATCTGCAATTGGAGTGTCCCTCCTGCCGTCAACTCGCTATAAGTGATGTAGTTACGCGATAGAGGCTGACCATTCAGGCTTCGGCTATCAACATAGACATTATCCTTCGAGTTGTCCTTCGCCTCGATGACAAACTGCTTGCCATTCTCCATCGTGATGGTAGCCTTACGGAAAACCGGACTGCCAAGTACGTATTGGTCTGTTCCGGGGGTAACTGCATAAAGTCCGAGAGCAGACAGAACATACCACGAACTCATGCCGCCTTGGTCCTCATCACCTGGGAAACCGTCTGGTGTGCTATGGTAAAGACGCTCCATAATCTGGCGAACCCAGTACTGAGTCTTCCAAGGCTGGCCCGCATAACTGTAGAGATAAGGCATGTGCTGAATGGGTTGATTGCCATGAGCATACTGTCCCATGCCGGCTATCTCCATTTCCGTCATCTCGTGAATCTTGCCGCCATACCAGCCGGGCTTAACCGTACTTGGCTGCGAAAAGACGCTATCCATCTTCTCCACAAAGGCTTCATCTGAGCCGAAGAGTTCGATGAGACCTTGCACATCGTGGAAAACGCTCCAGATATAGTGCCAGGCATTACCCTCGGTATACGGTCCGCCCCAAACAAGCGGGTCGAAAGGCTCCACACTCCACTTGCCGTCTTTGTCTCTTCCCCTGAAGAACTTCGTCTCCGGATCCCAGAGATTCAGGTAGTTATGGAGCACTCTTTCGAATATTCTCTCGTAGAAAGTGTTACCACAACTGCGGGCAAGTTTCCAAGCGCACCAGTCGTCATAAGCATACTCCAGCGTTTGTGTCACGCTTCCGTGAGACTCTGGGAAAGTGACATAACCCAGTTGCCAATACTCCTTCCAACCGGCTCGACCGTTCGCGCCACCTTTAGGTCCTTTGTTCATGGCCTCATGAGCATAGGCAGCCAGCGCGGAATCGGGATTGAAAGTACGTATGCCCTTTGCCCACGCATCTGCCAAAAGCGAGATACTATGGTTGCCACACATGCCTCCAGTCTCGCCCGGACAAGACCATGCAGGCAGCCATCCGAACTGCTTTTGCGCGTCGAGAAGGGCTTGCATGTATTGTCCTTGTTGAGTAGGATGCAGGATATTTGTCAAGGGGAACTGGCTTCGGAAGGTGTCCCAAAAGCCGTTGTCGGTCAGCATATAACCCTCGTAGATTTTTCCGTTGTAGGGACTATAATAATAAGGTGTGCCGTCCTCCTTGATTTCATAGAACTTGCGGGAGAAAAGATTAGCCCTAAAGAGGCAACTATAGAAGGTCCGCAGCTGCTCTTCGCTCCCTCCTTCCACTCGGATGCGGTTCAGCAGGGCATTCCACGTCTCGAAGCCTCGCTTCTTTGTCTGTTCCAGAGTTTTGTCCGCGCCGAGTTCCGAGCGCCAGTTCTGCCAGGCTTGTTCCTCGGAGATGTAGCTTGAAGCAGCTCTCGCCTGCACCTTACTGCCTGGCTTGAACTTGAGGTAACAGCCGAAACGCTTGCCTTGGCCGGCTTTTTTATGCGGGAAAGTCTGTTTGTTCTCCCCTTCCCATGTGCCGTAATCGAGTATCGGCTGGTCGAACTGAACCACGAAAAAGCATCGGAAGTTCTCGCTATGATTGACGAAACGCTGGTTGTTGACCCAGCCCGTCACTTGCCTTTTCTCCTGATTTACATGGATTTCCGACTCAGCGGTATAGCCGTCGATAACAAGGAAAGCGTCCTGCTTCTTGGGATACGAAAAGCGAAGATGCACACCTCTCTCTGTAGGTGCCATCTCTGTTCGAATGCCGTTGTCGAAAGTGACACTATAGTAATGAGGTTGTCCGACCTCCGTGCAATGGCAGAAACGCGCACCACGCTTATCCGGATCGACTTCCAAGCTGCCTGTTTCAGGGAAGAAAGTATAGACGGCATAGTCGCTAACCCAAGGCGAAGGCTGATGGCTTTGACCAAATCCTCTGATTTGATTCGACTCATAAAGGTACTTAAAACCCTCGCCATTCGGTCCCGTCTGGGGCGTCCACATATGCTGAGCATACGGCAAAGCCGTTGCTGGGAAGGTGTTTCCATGTGATAAACCGAAGTTCGAATGTGTGCCTTGAAGGGTATTAACATACTGAACCAGATTCGGTTGGCTTGCCGCATTAATCGACAAGGCACTCAGCACAAAGGCCAACAGAATGAGAAAGAGTTTCTTTTTCATCGTTACTTCAGAATCTTTTTACCATTACTAATCACTATGCCTTTATAGTCTTTGCCTACTCGCTGACCTGAGAGATTATATGTCACGCCATTTGTTTGGGAAGCAGGAATAAGACTTATGGCATCATCGTCAGGGCCAGTAGTGAATGTCACCTTATAGTTGTTGTTATAACCATAGTCGCCCATACCATTGGCATATTGGAACTTATTTCCATCCGCATCCCCTCCGTCAACGAAGAACTCGAGGGTCTTTGACTTGCTTTCCGTGAGCCATTCGCTCTCTATGACTTCCCTTCCTTTACCCCAATCGAGTACCCAAAGACCGCTGCCACGATTCTCGAAACCATTCCATTCCCATGCCGAATCGTCGTGCTGCCAACCATCAGCTGTATCATATATAGTCCAACAGAAGCCCAAGTATGTCAATGACTCGTCGGTCTCGACTTCAGCACGTATTATCTTAATGGAAGAAGTCAATCCTTCGATGAAATGCTGAGACCAGCCTTCCGACGGGAAGGACTCTGTAAAGGTCTCGCCATCGCAGCTGACAGTAAGCTTGAAGCTCTTGATGCCGCTGCCACCACCGCTGCTGCCTGTCGTGAAGCTTACCTTGTAATCCTCTCCACCATTATTGTATATGATATCGTTCCCTGAGCCATCCTGCCCTTTGACATAGAATTGGAAGGTCTTCGACTTGTTGTTATTGAGCCATTCATCCTCTACGATTTCGTATCCTTGCTTGCCGAAGTCGAGCATCCAATAATCGTTACCTGCTTTATTTAACGGCATCGTGCGCCATTCATCGCTACCACTCGGACCGCCATTCTCCGTGTTGTACATCGTGCCGGACACAGCCACCTGTTGCATTCCTTCAGAGGTCCAGACCTCAACCTTCATTATCTTCAGGGAGGTTGTCTGTCCTTCATAGTTCAGCGCAGGCTGGTTCTCGTGGTCGAAATATACTTGCTCAATCTCGCCGTTGTTGTGTTGGAGCGTCAGTATCACACTATATATTTCCTCTTGTGACGTGTTTTCTGTGAGGAAGAACCTGAACTTACTGCCTTCCTTGCCTTTAGCCAAGAAGAAATATTCTCCATCGGCAACAACTTGATAATTCGCTTCAAGCACATAGTTCTTACCTGGTTCCAGACCATTTGTCACGTCCAAATTCAATTCGGTGGCATAGCAATACTTGATGTTATCGCCCTGATTGAGATACTGCTGAGCGTCAATTCGATTCCAGCCACCTTCAGGCTCCTGTCCTTCTTCATAGACTCTGTACTGAAGGCTCACATCATCTGCGTTCACGCCATTCTCGCATTTGAACAGGACAAAGAATTGATCAATAACAAGCGAACTGATTTGTCCAAGCTGATCTTCAGGCGTACGATTGCCCTTGTCATCAAAAAGGAAAGGATATGACTCACCATTGAAACGGAGATCCAATTCTGCAGTATTTTCCTTGAGGAACTGAATTTTTGAATTACCACCTTCACTAGTTGTGAAAATCACTTTGTAGTCCTCTCCACCATTATTATAATAGATGTCATTGCCCGAGTCATCTTTTGCTTTTACATAGAACTCGAAGGTCTTCATCTTGTTCTGGCCAATCCAATCCTCTTCGACGAGTTCCACGCCTTCCCCGAAATACAGCATCCATCGGCCATTACTCTTGTTTCCCATTTCGAATTCGCGCCATTCATCACCAGAAGAACCACCATTTGTCGAGTACATCGCCCCCAAGAAATAGACATCTGAAACAGACGTGATGGTCTGTACCTCTACCTTCTCGATAATCAGGGACGTTGTTTGTTCGTCAGTCAGATCAACTTCAGGGAAACCTTCGGCAGGGATATCCTCCGTAAAGGCCTCGCCTCCATTAACTCTAATGGTCAGTTTCAGGTTCTGGATGGGCAGCGAAGCTTCTCCTTTCACAAAGAGTACCTTGTAATCTAGCCCACCATTATTATAATAGATATCATTGCCTGAGCCGTCTTGAGCCTGCACAAAGAACTGGAAGGTTCTGGGAGCAGGCCCCATCTCACTATCAATAAGGTCTGGAGCTTCATCGCCAAAGTCGAGCACCCAAGTGTTCCCTTGTCGGGGCAAATCAAAGGTGCGCCAATCATCATCAGGCTGCAAACCTTTTTCTGTCTTGTACATCGTTGCCTTGAAGACAACGTTACTTACTGTGCCAGAGGTCTGCACCTCAACCCTTTTAATACGGATAGAGGTTGTAGATTCATCGGTCAAGTCCAAGTCAGGCCAGCCCTCAGCAGGGAATGAGACTTCACGGAACTCCCCGCCATTATGGCTGATAGTGAGCTTCAAACTCGTGATTCCATCGGCGTTTGCACTCCAAGCGAATGCAAAGAGCGCCATAAAAAGGGTAAGAATTCTTGCTTTCATATGCTTTAAGGTCTAGTGTTTTGTCAAATTATTCTCGCCACAAAGATACGAAGAAAATGATAACATCCAACTTTTTATTTAGGGAAAAAAACAAAAACGCGTGCCTTTTCATTTGACTTGACGCGGGACAATAAAAAAACAAAGCGTGCCGAGTCTCTCAACTCGGCACGTTAAGTTGGTCAATTTAACACGTTAAGTTTGCAAAGATGGCACGTTAAGTTTGGCATCTTAACGTGCCATCTTTTCTAGCGAGGCTCGCCGCCTGAAAATCAGCAGCTTAGGAAATGAGCTTTCCTTACTTGATATTCGGCTCCTCGAGGCCCAGACCTTTCTTCTTGTCGACCATCTTCAGCACGAATCCAAGCAAGAGAGCTGCTACGCCCAAACCAGCCAACATGACAAGCGGAGCTGTGTAGTTGAACTGAGTCGGATCGGTAACTCCTGGATTTGTCTTGTCCAAAACCTTGCCGATGAGCAGTGGGAAGAGCCATAGACCTATG
>JAEEGF011300836.1_pt1 | contig 14317 bp, 8 predicted proteins | sample 9134171 | NCBI WGS metagenome assembly JAEEGF01 (sample SAMN16246542, study PRJNA631951) | gut metagenome | biome: gut microbiome; feature: rumen; material: AP-attached | host: Bos | place: Iran: Karaj | collected 2018-10
TAATAGATGCCACCGCGGTTGCCGCCTAACATGTTCATGGCTGTAGCGGGAATGTCTTTGCCGAACAGCATGCGGCCGTAGATCATGGGCTGCAGATGGGTTGTGCTGGTCAACGGCATGGTCATGCGCCAACGGGCACTCACCTCGCTGAAGCCGGCATGGTCTTTCCACTGGGCGAAATTGTCGGTATAGTAGGCATATAAGGCCTCGGCTCGCATACCCGTGTGGGTAAAGTACCAGTGGTCCTCGCTGTTGTACTGGGCGCGGGCGTGGTAGTTGAAATAGTACTCGTTTTTCAGGAATTCGCTGACACTGTAGGCGCTGTTCAGCACATCATAGTGGTGGTAATGTTCCCAGGCGATGCCCAGGTCAACGTTCAGGTTGAGCGCATCAAACGAGAACAGGGTGGCATTGGCCTTCTGATAGATGAATTTTATGGCGTCAGAGCGATGCTTGCCCTGGTACAGGTCGATGTCCTCGTGCCAGATCTCATAGGACAAGCCTATTTTGCGGTGAGGCTTGGGTATCATGTTCCATGCCAGGCGGCCCATGGTGCGCTTACCCAGCCTGAGGGTGAGGTCCAGCGTCTTGTCGAGCTTGTTGCCGAAGTAATAGGTCGCACCCACTTGTGCCGCTACCAGTTCCTCGTTGTCATAGCGCAGGCCCACGCTCGCCTTGATGGAGTTTTTGGCATTTTCCTCGTTCACGAGTTTGCCCGCCGTGGTGTTGTCGACGTCGCTCAGGCTGATGATGCTGTAATCGGGCTTGTAGTCGTCGGGCACGCCAGCCATTCGCTTGAGAATCAAGATAGAGTCCATTTGGGCCCTAGTGGCCTCCTCGCCGCGCTTGATCAGCTCCTTGATGGCCGAGCGGTAGAAATGGGCCGCAGAATACCCCCTCACAGGCACGCGGATGATGAGGTCGCAATACTTGTCGTTCTCGTCGCTGCGGTTGTGGATGTCGGCTCCCACCGAGCGCTCCAGGATATCGGACGTTGAGTAGTATTTGTCGTTCAGCCCCAAATCGGTCCTGACGCCGATGACGATGTCTGCACCCATCCTGCGCGCCAGGTCGGCAGGAAAGTTGTTCTTGGTGCCGCCATCGACCAGGATATAAGGATCCATTCTCACGGGAGCGAAAACGCCGGGAACGGCCATGCTCGCCCTGATGGACCGTGGCAGCGAGCCGTGGTCAAGCACCACCTCGCTGTCGGTAACCAGGTCGGTGGCAATGCAGCCAAAGGGGCGCGGCAACTTCTTGAAGTCGATGTCCTCGGGCTGGCGCAGGTAGTGGCGCAGCGTTTTCTCGACGTTGATGCCGCGGATGAAGCCTCCCGCCAGCGTGTCCTGGCTCTTGTCCAGGAACAGGCGGTAGTCAAACAGGTAGATGTTCTGCTTCTCGCGTTCGGCAAGCGTCTGGTTTCTCATCGACAGGCGGTCGCGCAGGATGTCGCCCCAGTCCATGCTGTTGACAATGGTCTCGATATCAGCAGCATCATAGCCCACGGCATACATGCCACCGATGATGCTGCCCATCGATGTGCCGGTCACCATGTCGATGGGGATGCCGGCCTCTTCAAGCACCTTGAGGGCACCGATGTGGATGGTGCCCATTGCTCCGCCGCCACACAGCACGACGGCCACTTTTTTACGGTTCCTGTTATCTGCTGGCTGGGCAGCCAAGCTTGTGATTGCCAGCAGCATGATGAGTGATATGATAAATTTTTTCATTGCCTGTTATCATTATTTTAGGCAAAATTACGTTTTTTCCCGCTATTATTGCTACCTTTGTAGATGAAATCAAACCTTTACTGAATTATGAAGACCTATCTCGTGACTGGAGCCGCAGGTTTTATTGGCTCAAACTTTGTGAAATACATCCTCGACAAGTATGGCGACAATATCGAGGTCATTATTCTTGACGCCTTGACCTATGCAGGCAATCTCGCTTCCATCAAGGAGGAAATCGAGCGCCCCAACGTGACCTTCATCCGTGGCGATGTGCGCGACCGCGAACTGGTGCAGGATATCCTGCGCGACAACGATGTGGACTACATCGTCAACTTTGCCGCCGAGAGCCATGTGGACCGCAGCATCACCAACCCGCGCCTGTTCCTCGAGGTCAATATCCTGGGCACCCAGAATATGCTTGACTGCGCCCGCGAAGCATGGTTCACCGGCAAGGACACACAGGGCCGCAACACCTATGCCCCCGGCAAGAAATACCTTCAAATTTCGACCGACGAGGTCTATGGTTCGCTCAGCAAAGACTTTGACGAGCCGCAGCCGCTCGAGGTGAGCGACGACGTGCGCGAGGTGATTGAGGGCCGCACCGACCTGAAGACCTTTGGTCGCCATTTCTTCACCGAGGAGACTCCGCTGGCGCCCCGCTCGCCCTATTCGGCCAGCAAGACCAGTGCCGACCTCATCACGATGGCTTATCACGAGACCTATGGCCTGCCCGTCAACATCACCCGCTGCAGCAACAACTACGGCCCCTACCACTTCCCCGAGAAGCTCATTCCGCTGATCATCAAGAATATTCTCGAGGGCAAGAAACTGCCCGTCTATGGCAAGGGCGAGAACGTGCGCGACTGGCTCTACGTCGAGGACCACTGCAAGGGCATCGACCTGGTGCTGCGTCAGGGCACCGTCGGCGAGGTGTACAACATCGGCGGCTTCAACGAGGAGAGCAACATCAACATCGTCAAGCAAGTCATTGCCATCATCGCCCGCATCATGCGCGAGGAGCCCGAATACCAGCAGCTGCTCAAGTGCGACCTAGAGGTCATCAACAACGACCTCATCGAGTTCGTAACCGACCGCCCGGGACACGACATGCGCTATGCCATTGATCCCAGCAAGATTGCCCGTGAGCTAGGCTGGTACCCCGAGACCCCCTTCACCGAGGGCATCGAGAAGACCATCCGCTGGAACCTCGACCACCAGCCCTGGGTCAACAGCGTCACCAGCGGCGACTACCAGCGTTACTACGAGGAAATGTACGGCAACCGCTAAAGTCCTCAGGCAATAAACGACAGATTTTAATACCGACTTTCAGGCGGGAAATTGTACAAATTTTAATAATAATTTGATGAATTTCCCGTGCGTCAGCACGGTCAAATGGCATTAAGAACTTTGTTGTATCATGCAGTATCGGGTGGTTTTTGAGTTTCAGAGCGAAGACGGAGCGATGAGCGACGTGTACAACTACCGTGACGAGCAGCAGGCACAAGACAAGTTTGCCGAGCTGCGCGATGAGATTGTGGGCGCTGTAGGCCACACTCAATGTGAGGTGATAGACGAGCCCACGCACTACAGCCTCATCAACCGCCAGCGGGGCCTATTTGCCTACGTCCGCCTGCTCACCGAGTGAATGGTCACTGCAAGTCTATGTGCTGACTCAAAATCACATCAATGACATGTGTGACGTCGGCGATGTTAATGTGGCCATTATTGTCGCAGTCTGCCCGCTTTTCATTAATGATACCTTCTCGTGGTAACAGCAGATAGTCGATGAGCAATGTTACATCCTTGATATTGACCTCGTAATCGAAGTTCACATCCCCCTCAGGATAGGGTATGAACACGTTTTCGTCTAGAAAAGCAATGTGACGTGTCCACCAGTCATGCAGGTAGACGAGTTCGTCTTCGAAATTCAGAATGCGTTTCCCCAAGTCGGTACTGCCGCTCCAGCGCGTGATCTCCCTGTTGTCGGCGCCGCAACTTTTCATTTCATCAAAATAGGCTTTGTAGCGAGCGACAATGCTGTCGGGGTTGAACGTTGTTGCTCTCAGCGACCAATAGCGCTCGGTCGCCATGCCATGGAATGATGGATCGACCTGGCACAGGCGTTTGAATACTTTGTGGTTTTTCAATGTGCTTCTGAAATCCACCTCTGGCCCCACGCTGGAATGGTGATAGTAGTTGCCATCATTGCTCCAGTACTGTCCTTGGGTGCAGTCCAGGTCCCAAATGGCTATAGTCAAGCGCTTGTCTGCTTGGACATCATAGCATGCGTAATAGACGTTCTTGCCGACATTATCAGGCGCTTGCAGCAGTATCGTAAAAAGATAGTAGTCACGAAATACCGGGATGTCGAAGTAATATTTCGCGCTATCACTAAATGCTTGAACGGTCGAGTTGCACGTGAAATTCACTGCGTCATAAAGCGTTTGGAAATTGGTGGGTTTTACATCATCAATATTAGGGTATTTCACATAGAACTGGTCCCACGTCTTTTGATTAGGGGTTATCGTAGGCAGAGAGCCGAAAATCGTGGCGTTGCTCCATTTCATGGGTTTCCATAATCCACCATGAAACACACCATTGTCGTAATCGTAAGGTTTGAGTTTGAGTTGCTGACGATCCATGTGTTCATTCAGGCTGTAGATGCCCATGTATTTGTCATTGAGAAAGACTTCGACAAAATCACCGCGCACATAGTTGCGAGGTGTCTTGGGCTCATAAGAGGCGTAATAAGGTGTGGAGGCAAACGCTGCCCAGATGTCTTTTGCGACGCGGTTGCGAACACGAGCGAAATCAACTTGCCCGGCATCCAGCCGCCAGTGAAAATCACTGCGCAGCCCAAAAAAAGACATTTCCTTTTTGCTGCCGTCCTTGTTGTAGAACTTCAAATGAAAATTATGCTTCTTGCGATTGGTCTCAGCTGTTGAACTGCCGGCCCAACGAACACGGGCACTGATGGGCTCCTGTCCACAGGAATCGGGGTCTGTGATGATAACGGTTCCACCTGAGTAGGGCCTCTTGGCAAAAGTGCCATATATTTGGATCACTGGCCAATAAGTGAACTGGATGTTCGCTTGGACTGTGTCACTTCCAGTTAGCGCTAGCAGACGATAGGTTGCACCAGGCTGCACGTTACTGAAGGTGTAGCTGTCCGTCACTTCCTGCCCGTCAATGGAACAGTAAGTTACCGATGCTTCAAGGAGCACGTCAGCAGTGTAATCGCTACCGAAAGCGGCCCGGGGAATAGAAAGCAACCAGGTGCCTGTTAAACTATCAACAGCGGCCTTCTGGCCGTTGAAGCGCACTTGTGCCGAGGTGGATATGGCCAGCAGCACAGCTGCCAATAGTGTGAATAATCTTGTTGTGGACATTAGACAGAGCGGGTATTTTTTGGTATTTTGGCACAAATTTAGGAATAATTCCCGATTTTTTGTCAGTCAAGACCAAGAAATTGCCCAACCTCGTCATGATCAACCGATCCCCGTCCTCTAGCCGTCTGTCACAACATTGCCGGATATTTTTTGGACGAGAGTTGTGGTGGAGAATAGCGAGAAGTCGGAATAATACAACAATAGAGTAGCCGTTTGCATTTGGTTATTTTGGGATTATTGGGTAAAGGAGTGAAGCGTTGGCAGATGGGGGTGACGATTTGTCACATTATAAGGAAATGGCATATTATTTGAGGTGGAGTGGGGCAGTGGCCTCCCTCCACGACTGTTTTATGTGTGACGCAAGTCCACTAACAACTAAAAAACTAAAAACTAAGGACTAACAACTAAAATACTATGCCAAAAGGAACTATTGGGGTAACGACTAACAACATCTTCCCCGTTATCAAGAAGTTTTTGTACAGTGACCACGAGATTTTCCTGCGTGAGCTCGTGAGCAACGCTGTTGACGCCACGCAGAAACTGAAAACCCTGCAGGGAGCCGGCGAGTTCAAGGGTTCGACCGAGGGCCTGAAGGTCAACATCAGCGTCGATATGGAGGCCGGCACGCTCACCGTGAGCGACAGCGGCATCGGCATGACTGCCGAGGAAATCGACAAGTACATCAACCAGATCGCCTTCTCGGGTGCCGAGGAATTTCTCGAGAAATACAAGGACACTGCCAATGCCATCATCGGCCACTTCGGCCTGGGCTTCTATTCAGCCTTCATGGTGGCCAAGAAGGTGGAAATACGCACCCTGAGCTGGCAGGAGGGCGCCAAGGCCGTCAGCTGGACCTGCGACGGTTCGCCCGAATTTGAGATGGAAGAGTGTGACAAGGCCGAGCGCGGTACCGACATCATCCTCACCCTCGACGACGATGAGAAGGAATTTCTCGAGACCGCCCGCATCGAGGGCCTGCTGAAGAAGTATTGCCGCTTCCTGCCCGTGCCCATCATCTTCGGCAAGGAGCAGGAGTGGAAAGACGGCAAATACCAGGATACCGACAAGGACAAGGTCATCAACGACGTGGAGCCCCTGTGGTCGCGCATGCCTGCCGACCTCAAGGACGAAGACTACCTGAAGTTCTACCACGCCATCGAGACGATGCAGGACGACCCCTTGTTCTGGATCCATCTGAACGTGGATTATCCGTTCACGCTGACGGGTATCCTCTACTTCCCCAAGATCAAGAACAACCTGGACATCCGCAAAGACCGCATCCAGCTCTATTGCAACCAGGTCTATGTGACCGACAGCGTCGAGGGCGTCGTGCCCGACTGGCTGATGTTGCTGCAGGGCGTCATCGACAGCCCTGACATCCCGCTGAACGTGTCGCGCAGCTACCTGCAGAGCGACCGTGCGGTGAAAAAGATTTCGAACTACATCACCAAGAAGGTGGCTGCCCGTCTCGAGGAAATCGCCAAGAACCAGCCCGACGAGTTCGAGAAGAAGTGGAACGACATCAAGATCTTCATCGAGTACGGCATGCTGAGCGACGAGAAGTTCTGTGAGTCGGGCCTCAAGTTCGCCCTGCTCGAGAACTGCGACGGCAAGTACTTCAAGATTGAGGACTACCGCAAGCTCATCGAGGGCGAGCAGACCGACAAGGAGGGCAACCTCATCTGCCTGTACGCTACCGACAAGGAGGCACAGTATGCCTACATCAAGGCGGCTACCGACAAGGGCTATGACGTGCTGCTGATGAACGGCGAGCTCGATGTGCCCTTTGTGGGGATGTTGGAGCAGAAGCAGGAAAAGATGCGCTTTGTGCGCGTCGACAGCGACGTGCTTGACAACCTCATCCGCAAGCAGGATGACAACAAGCCGCAATTCACGCCCGAGCAGCAGGAAATGGCCCAGACGCTGTTCCACTCCCAGATACCGCCCGTCGAGAAAACTGAGTTCATGGTCAGCTTCGCCGCCATGTCGCCCGACGACAAGCCTGTGGTCATCACCCAGGCCGAATACATGCGCCGTATGAAGGAGATGGCGCGATTCCAGCCCGGCATGAGCTTCTATGGCGAGATGCCTGACATGTACAGTCTGGTGCTCAACACCAAGCACCCGCTCATCCAGAAGATCGTCGATCTGGCCGAGAAAGCCCTGGATGCCGAACTCAAGCCCGTCAACGAGGACATCAATGCCACGCAAAACGTGATCAATGCCCTGCGCGACCTCAAGAAGGACAACAAGGAGTTGCCCGAGGACAAGAAGAAAGACCTTGAGGACAACGAGAAGCAGCTGGACGAGCTGCGCAACAAGAAGAAAGGCATCATCACGGCCTATGCTGCCGGCGAGAGCCGTGTGCACCAGCTCATCGACATTGCCCTGTTGAGCAACAACATGCTCAAGGGCGAGGGTCTGGACCGCTTCTTGAAACGCTCCATCGGCCTGCTCAAGTAAGGGCCCGATAACACCATTATTGCAGGTAGAGGCATGGATTGACATGCTTCTGCCTGTCTTTTTTGTCTATTCCATTAAAGATAGATGATTTTTTGCTACCTTTGTGCATCGAATCAAGTAACCGGAATGCATATGAAACAGCGTTTACTTCTTGTCTTAGCTCTATTCACGGCGATACTGTGTTGTGCCCAGGTTCCCCAGTTCTCTTCCTCAGAGTATGATGGGTGGATTTATAATAACCCAAACATCCCCCTTGAGCAGAATACCATCATCAACAACAAGATTGCCCTGTACGTCGTCTCCAATGGCCTGGTGCTATCGCTCACCTCGCCGACTTTCGCCTGCCAGATGGGGGAGTATATTGACATGGAAGTCCAGTGGATCACCCCGCAGTGGCAAAACGAGAACTTCTTGGTGGAGTGGGTGGCCCTTACTGCTGCACTGCTCGATGAGAACGGCATGACGGTAGATTCGGTTACGTGCATCCCTGATCCGGTCAGCCGGACCAATCACCTGAACATGTCGCTCACTGTGCCACGCTCCATTCAACACGCACGGCTGCGCTTCGTCGCTTGGAAATCCATCGTCAGCAACTGCGGTATCATCAGGGAAATCAAGACCACTTGCGGCAATCGTGCCGACGTCAATGGCGACGGTGAGGTCAGCATCGCCGACATCAATGCCATCATCAACGTGATTTTGGGCCTTGACGAGACTCCGGAACTGATATTGAAGGCCGATGTGAATGGCGACGGCGAGGTCAACATTCCCGATGTCAATAAGGTGATTGAAGTCATTCAAAGTTGATGAAATGAAAGAAATCCGTTTAAAATTTGTTTAATCTGATTTTTTGTCTTATATTTGCGACAGATTGGAGAAATGGCTCCTTTTAGGGCTTTTTAGGGCGAAAGTGTTCTTTTTTTCGCTTTAAAATGCCTAAATTGCAGTTTTTTCTTTCTTAAGGAACGTTAATTTTTGGTTGGAATAGAAAATTGTATTACTTTTGCCACAAATTTTGTCTAATATAGTTTTTAAATTTTTGTTAAAATGAAAAAGATTATCTTGACTTTAGCCCTTCTTATGGGTGTGTGTGCTGCTCAGGCTCAGTCTCTGGAGCAGAACAAGTTCTTTGACAACATTTCGGTAACCTTGAAGGGTGGTGCTATCATGCCCTTCCAGGGTTATGCCTTCTGGCCCAGCGCTCGTGGCATCTTCGGTATGGAGATCAAGAAGCAGCTGACTCCGGTCTTTGGCTTGGGCGTTGAGGGTGAGGCCACCATCAACACCACCAGCTGGGAGAAGGAACCCAACTTCTGGGGTCCGAAGAGCCCGAACATCATCGACCACACTCTGGCCGGTCTGTTTGGTACTGTTAACTTGAGCAACCTGTTCGCAGGCTACGCTGGCAAGCCCCGCGTATTCGAGCTCGAGGGTGTTATCGGTGCTGGTTGGCTGCACGCCTTCCACCGCACTGAGTCGGCCAACTTCTATGGCAACGACTACAACAGCTGGTACACCAAGGCAGGTGCTAACCTGAACTTCAACTTTGGTGAGAGCCGCGCTTGGACCTTCAGTCTGAAGCCCGCTGTTGTTTGGGACATGAATGGTGACATCATGATTCCTTATCGTTACAACCTGCCCGCTCGTCTGACTTGGGAGGGTGAGCCCCGCAACGGTAAGAGCCAGATGAACGCTAACCACGCTGCTGTAGAGCTTGAGGCTGGTATCACCTACCACTTCAAGGGTAGCAACGGCGAGCGTTACATCACTTTCTGCCCCTACAAGTACAGCCAGGACGACATCGATGCTCTCAATGGCCAGATCAACGGTCTGCGTGGCCAGCTCAATGGCCTGCAGGGTGACCTCGACGCTGCTAACGCACGCAACGCTCAGCTCCAGCGCGACCTGGATGCTGCCAAGAAGGCAAAGCCCGAAACCGTTGACAAGACCAAGTATGTTGAGCGTGACGCTATGTACATGAACGTCCTCGTTCACTTCAAGGTTAACAAGACCAACATCACCCCCGACCAGCAGCCCAATGTAGAGCGCGTTGCTATGTACCTGAAGAACAACCCCAACGCTACCGTTGACATCAAGGGTTATGCTTCTGTAGAAGGTCCTCAGGACAACAACATCCGCCTGGCTAATGGCCGTGCTGAGGCTGTGAAGAACATGCTGGTTAACAAGTACAAGATTGATGCTAGCCGCATCAATGCTCAGGGCTGTGGTACCACCGACATGTTCCAGGAGCTCAGCTGGAACCGCGTTTCGATCTGCGAACTCATCGTTAAGAAGTAATTCTTGATTGAGAGTTTGATCGGATAACGGTCAAGTAAAAAACTGCCCCGTTGACAATCGCGTCAACGGGGCAGCTTTTTTTATTGTGGTAGGGTGAAGGCGGTCACTTGAGCATGCGCGCGTGCTCCTGGTCCAGCTGACGGGCATAGCGCTCGCGGATGATGCGGCCCACTGCATCGCCGCGGTTGATGCGCTCGACGGTGAGGCGTTGTAGTGAGTCGTTGAGCAGGCTGTCCTGGCGCACCATCAGCACCTCGTCATCGCGCTTGAGCGACGAGTCGGCCGACATGTTGAGGTATTCCTGCCAGGTGGCGATACGGGCATCCATGATGCCGTTGCGCTGGTTGATGTAGTGCAGGTAGGCACTGTTCTGCGGGCTGCCCGTGATATCCCATTTGCCTGATGAAAGGGAGACATTGATATCGCCGCTTTCCAGCACGAAGTAAAACGGCTCTACCGTGTCGTTGTCCCAGCGGATCAGGGCCGCCTTGGGCTTGTCGGTCTGTCCCGTGAAGGTGAACTTGCCGTTTTTTACACGGGCCGTTCCGCACACCCTGAGACGGTTGTACTCCTCTTCAAGCACCAGCAGCGTGGCGCTGTCGTGATGGTGCTTGCTGTCCAGGACGACGTTCACCCGGTAGTCCAGGCCGCTGTGGCCGCGGTTGTCGCAGCCGTTGCCCAGCATGAGGGCCAAAGCGAGGCCCACAGTGATCATGATCTTCTTCATGGGGACAAAATTACGAAATGTTTCCCATTCCTTTGTGTTGTCACAGGGGCATTAACAAGTGTTTTTAGGTGGGTAAGTAGGTTTTCTCGGCAGAAAAGCATATCTTTGCGACAAAATACGATAACCATAACATTACCTGAACGAATGAAAAAGACAAAACGACATGGCATGATGTTACTGCTCACGGCTCTGCTGGCGTTGCCGGCTATAGCCCAGCAGCAGTTCACGCTCGAGGACTTGAACTTTGGCGGGACCAATTACCAGAAAATGATTCCCCAAAACCGACCGCTCAAGTGGTGGGGCGACCAGCTGGTGCGCCTCTCGAGGGATACCCTCTGGACCGTCAATCCCCAGAACGGTAAGGAAAAAGTGTTGTTCACCCGCGCTCAACTCAACAAACGGGCCGGCTTGACTGCCGACTCATTACAGGTCAGGCGATTGAACATGGCGTCGTTCCCCTATGCCGACAAGCCGCTGGTGCTGGTCTATAACGACAGCGAGCAACGGCTCATCAATTTCAAGACGGGAAAGACAGAGTGGTGCCAGGGCATCGATTACGATGTGCAAGCCGCAGAATGGAGCGACATGAGCCGTGCTACAGCCTATGTCAAGGACGATAATCTGTATGTCACCGATGGCGCCGGCAGCACACGCCAGGTGACCAGCGACGGCTCACGCGACCTGGTCTATGGCCAGAGTGTGCACCGCAACGAGTTCGGCATCGAGGGCGGTCTGTTCTGGAACCCGCAGGGCACCCGGCTGGCCTTCTATCGCATGGACCAGAGCATGGTGACCGACTACCCGTTGATTACCGTTCCCGAGCTAAATGATTCGACCCAAGTGAGCGCTACGCCGGCTCCCGAGAAGTATCCCATGGCGGGCCAGACGTCTCACCTCGTGTGGGTGGGCGTGCTGGACGTGGCCACGGGCGACACCGTCTATCTCAAGGCGGGTGACCCCACTGACCGCTACTTCTCCAATATCTCGTGGAACCCCGATGGTGACATTCTCTATATGATGGAAGGCAACCGCGACCAGAACGTGGTGGACCTGGTGGCCTATGATGCCGTGACAGGCAATCGCATCGCGTCGATCTACCACGAGGCCCATCCCAAATACGTGGAGCCGCAGCATCCCATCACGTTCCTCCCATGGGACAAGGAGAAATTCCTCCTGTGGAGCGAGCGTGACGGCTACAACCATCTCTACATCTATGACACTGCCGGCAAACTGGAGAAGCAGCTCACCAGCGGCAACTGGGTGGTCATGGACCTTCTGGGCTTTGACGAGCAGCAGCGTGCGGTCATCATCAGCGCCAATGCCGACAGCCCCATCCAGCAGAACCTCTATCGCGTGGACGTCACTACGGGCAAGATGACCCGCATCGACGAGGGTGGTAAGGGTTGGCACAGCGGAAACCTGAGTGCCAGCGGCCGCTACCTCATCGACAACTATCAGGAGCCTGACGTGCCCCGCAACATCGCCATCGTGGACACCCGCAACAACAAGCAGATGCGCTACTTTACCGCTCCCGATCCCTGGCAGGGCTATACTGTCCCCGAATACCGTTGCGGCAGCATCAAGGCCGCTGACGACAGCACCGACCTGTATTACCGCATGGTGATGCCAGTGGATTTTGACCCCAATAAGAAATATCCCACGGTGGTCTATGTCTATGGCGGACCCCATGCCCACAACGTGGATGCACGCTGGCACTACAGCAGCCGCAGTTGGGAGACCTATATGGCCCAGCGCGGCTATCTCCTGTTCATCCTCGACAACCGTGGCAGCGAGAACCGCGGACGTGATTTTGAGCAGGCCACTTTCCGCCATCTGGGACAGGTCGAGATGCAGGACCAGATGCGGGGCGTGGACTTCCTCAGAACCCTCAACTATGTCGATACCGCACGTCTGGGCGTTCACGGATGGAGCTTTGGCGGATTCATGACCATCAGCCTGATGACCAACTATCCTGATGTCTTCAAGGTAGGTGTAGCCGGTGGTCCCGTCATCGACTGGAAATGGTATGAAGTGATGTATGGCGAGCGCTACATGGACACCCCGCAGACCAATCCCGAGGGTTATGCCCAGACCAGCCTCATCCACAAGGCGGCAGACCTCAAGGGCCGTCTGCAGATCATCATTGGCCTCAATGACCCTACCGTCGTGCCGCAGCATGCCTACAGTTTCTTCAAGGCTTGCATTGCAGCCGGCACGCAGCCCGATTTCTTCGTTTATCCTGGTCAGGGCCACAATATGCGCGGTCACCAGAGTGTGCATCTGCACGAGCGCATCACACGTTACTTCGACGATTACCTCAAGTAATATGAGCGCATGAACTCTGGCCTTTAAGTAAGGCCAGGAGACATCACGGCAAAGAAAAATCAAGGCGAAACAGTAATCAATCTGTTTCGCCTTGATTTTATGTACTCAGCTCGTGTGCTGGGATTATTTCAGCGTAAAGGTCTTGCGCTGGACGTCACGGCTGTTGGGACCTATCATGGCCTCGAACTGGCCGGGTTCGCAGACGTATTCCAAATCCTTGTTGTAGAACTTGAGCAGTTCGGCATCGATGGTGAAGTTGACGGTGCGGCTCTCACCGGGCTTGAGGCTGATGCGCTCAAATCCCTTGAGTTCCTGCACAGGTCGTGCAATGCTACCCACCATGTCGCGGATGTAGAACTGGACTACCTCGGTGCCCTCAACAGCTCCCGTGTTGGTGACGTTGACACTGGCGGTAATCTTGCCGCTCGTGGTCATGGCATCGCTGCTCAGCGTCATCGAGCTGTATTCAAAGGTGGTGTAGCTCAGACCGTAGCCGAAGGGGAACAACGGGTCGTTGGGAACATCCAGGTAGTTGGTCGTGAACTTGGTGAACCACTGCGGATTGGGACGGCCCGTGTTCAGGTGGTTGTAATAGATGGGAATCTGGCCCACGTTGCGGGGCATCGTGACGGTGAGTTTTCCGCTGGGAGCCACGTCGCCAAAGACGACGTCGCAGATAGCGTCGGCCGCTTCGCTGCCGCCAAACCACACGTTGAGGATGGTGGGGATGTTCTCCACCTCCCAATCCATGACGGTGGCGCGTCCCGTGAAGTTGAGCAGCACGATGGGTTTGCCCGTGGCCTTGAGCGCCATGAGCAGGTCTTTTTGGGCATCGAGGATGGACAGCTCGCTGCGCGAACTGCTCTCGCCCGACATCTCGCTGGGTTCACCCATGGCGGCCACAATCACGTCGCACTCGTTGGCGATGCGCAGAGCCTCGTCGCGCATTACGTCCACGGGACGGTTGTCGCGCATCTCACGACCGAACATCGTCGAGTTTTTCTCCAATTCAGCGTCATAGCACACGTTGCAGCCCTTGGCATACATCACCTCGGCCTTGTCGCCCACGGTGCGGCGCATGGCCTCGAGCAGCGTGCTGTAACGGTCGCTGGCAGCGGCAACGCTCCAGGTGCCTGGCATGTTGGCGCGGGTGTTGGCCAGCGGTCCCACGAGGGCGATTTTGCCTGTGCGCTTGAGCGGCAGCACGTTGTCCTTGTTCTGCAGCAGGACAAACGTCTCGGTCGCCAGTTGGCGTGCAGCGGCGCGGTGTTCATCGGTATAGATTTCCTTCTTGGCGCGCTTGGCGTCCAGGTAGCGGTAGGGGTCGTCGAACAGGCCCAGTTTGTACTTCGCCTCAAGAATGCGGCGGCAGGCCTTGTCGATGT
>JAEEGF011178896.1_pt1 | contig 14315 bp, 9 predicted proteins | sample 9134171 | NCBI WGS metagenome assembly JAEEGF01 (sample SAMN16246542, study PRJNA631951) | gut metagenome | biome: gut microbiome; feature: rumen; material: AP-attached | host: Bos | place: Iran: Karaj | collected 2018-10
TAAATTTAATAGGCGTTACATCCGCTATGTTTTTGGACCTTCGAAACCCCCACACTACGATAACGGTCAAAAAAAAACGAATGAGTAACAGCCACGGGGTGTATCACATACTCTCCGTAGTGTGCTGCGAGGAACGTGTTTCCTCAACGCACACTTTACGGGTGTCTAGATACTCCAACGTGGGTGTTTCTCTGCTTGTTTACCGTTAATGGCTGTGGTAGGCCACGAAAGTCGAACAAGCGGAAGAAAGCACCCGCGTTTTTTTGTATGTTGCTAAATTCTGTGAGAAATACGACAGGATTGGTGCTTACCTGTTAATAAACAAAAAAGTGCTAGCAAGCAATAATAACACTTGAATCTCAATTAATAATGGGAGAATGAACAACAGTAGTGAAACAGAATAATAGATTGAACAGCATCATTATTGACCATTCTCCATATAGCCTTGGCCTCTATGCAAAACTGAACAGGTTTAGATGATAGATAGGAAACCTATTTTCACATGTGTACTATATGCACTTAAGAGAACACTGTCATAGAGTATTCTTTTATAGAGTGAAAAAAGAGGTCGTAATATGTTTAAGTGTAACAACTAGTTATGAAAGTAAATAATATCAGAATAGGTTTGGTGGATGCTGATTTGTTGGATGGGGGTACTCGTCATCCCAATTTGGCATTACTTAAAATTGCTGGTTTTCTACACGATAATAAAATTCCATTCGAACTAATTGAAGATGAGGAAATTGTAATTGGCGATTATACCAAGATATATGTTTCTAAGGTGTTCACATTTACTCATGAACCTAAATTTCTTCTAGAGGCTCGTGAAAATAACACTTTGGAGAATATTGCATGGGGTGGAACTGGCTATTATGGGGAGGATGATCCGCAGGATGTATTCATCAAGCTTCGTGAAGAAGATATGACCAAGTTAGAAAAAGATGAGTTCTTGTTGCAATTCCCTAACCACAGAGGAGGGGTAAAGATGGGAATAGATATGGCTCACCAGATGCCATATTACGATTTATATAAATCTTACATAGATAAAAAAATTGCGGCAGGTAGAAACCCTACTTATTTCAAAGATTACATGAATTATTCTATAGGCTTTCTTACCCGTGGATGTTTTAGAAAATGTCCGTTCTGTGTCAATAGACTAGAACGAAGAGTTTTGCCATATTCTGAATTGGATTGGTTTCTTGATAATGAAAAAGATGAGAACGGCAAACACTTACGTCCGAATATATATCTTTGGGATGATAATTTCCTTGCTGCTGACCCCAATGTATGGCGCACATGTTTGCAGCAACTGATAGACACTGGTCGTCCTTTTCAGTTTCGTCAAGGCCTTGATGAGCGAATGCTGGCGGAAAGCCCTTATGGCGAAGAGATGGCCGAGATGCTTTCTCATGTACGCTATCATGGTGACTTTATCTTTGCGTTTGATAACTGGAAAGATCGCTCTAAGATCGAGAAAGCCTTGAAAATTTGGAAACATTTCAACCCAAAGAAGGGTACAAAATTCTATCTTTTTTGCGGATTCAAGCAGAATAAGGATAATCGTGAAAAGTTCTATAAAGATATCTGGGAAATCTTCCAACGTGTCAAAGTGTTGATGACATACGGTTGTGTGGGGTATATTATGCGTCACGAGGACTACCATAACGCTCCTATTCCCAATCTGTATATTCAAATTGCTCGTTGGTGTAACCAACAACAATTCTATAAAAAAATGTCATTCTGGGAGTTTTGTTATCGAAACCAGTCTTATTGGGAGGATCACCAAAAAAATCACGATTTTAACCGTCCTCAGTTAATGCCTTTTGAGAGCTTTATGCGAGATGTAGAAGCTGGAGTGTATGGTGGTAGAGAAGGACAAATCAAAATGTGTCTGCCTTTAAAAACGATATTGAACGTAATCAACATGTTTCCTGATCATAAGCAGGAACTAGTTGAAATGTTCAACTATAAAATGGATAGTTTAATCAATCCTCATTTGTGGGAGGTAAAAGAATAACATGGAAGAATCAAAACTTGTAAAGACATTTAAGCGTCTTAGCCAAGGGTCGAAGCAATCCGTGCAAAACGGACAAGACTTAGATGCATTCGATAAATATCTGCATGTTGCACGGCCTATCGAGAAGGCGGTGCGCAAGGCAATGGATGAAATTCGCGAACAAAATGGCGGACTTCTTCTACTGGTCGGTAGTGCTGGTGATGGTAAGTCACACATGATCGCCTCTTTGAAAAGAGACTATTTCGATTTCAAGTATCGTAACGATGCCTCAGAGAGTCCTGACCCAAAAATGGAGGCAAGTGAGTATCTAAAACAATGCTTGGAAGATTTCAACAACGACTCAATTGACGCGACTAACACCAAATTGTTAGTAGCTATCAATATGGGTAAGTTGAGCGAGTTCATTGATGACGCTGATGTCAAAGAGAGATTCCAGGAAATAGTAGCATGCGCTCAAACTCTGTTTGATGAAGACAACTTGCACCACAAACAGACCCAACGCGTTCGCATAGTTTCTTTCGGCAACCATCAAATATTTGAGTTGTATCCGGAGAAAATTGACGAAGAGTACCCTGTGGATTCCAAATTCATTCGTACTGTTTTGCAGAAAATCACGCAAGATTCTGCCGATAATGTATTCTACCAAGCATACAAGGAGTCCAAACCAATAGGCGAGGATTACGACCCTTCCTATGTGAACTACGAACTCTTGTGTCTTCCAGCTGTGCAAGATACCATTGTTAAAATACTTATCGAGGCTATCATCCGATATAAGTTATTACTCACTCCGCGTGAACTGTTTGACTTCATTTACCGCATTGTGGTTCCCGATACTATTAAGGATTTCAAGAAAGCAGATCATTTCTTCTCTTCTCTGCTCCCCTCCCTCATTTTCGGAGGAGGGGGAAGCAAAATCCTTAAAGCGATTGCGCTATTAGATCCGTTAAAGCAAGGTTGTATTAACCATAATAACCGTCTTTCCGACTTATTTACTTCTGTTGATATTCCAGAAAACCTTGCTGCTGAACTGAAAGGCAAAATACATGAGAATTTCTTTGACATCATGACTCAGTTCTACCACAACAACCGTAGGGATGTCGATAATATTTCCAAACTCATCTTCCGATTGGAACATTTGCTCAACTATCATTCAGAATCTGCTGAATATAGGGATTTTTTAGCTGTTCTTTGTGGCTATTATGCCAAGGATACGGAACGTTTTGACCGAATCTACGAGAAAATAATACAGTGTATACCTCATTATTATGGCTCATACACCAATGAGGACCATATCGTTCCTATTAACATTCAAGGTCGCGAGTATAAATTATTCGTCAACTGCAAAGACCTTCAGCCGGAATGGAACGATACAGATGTGGACTTTGATGCCAATAATCGCAACCAGTTTGTTATTGAGATATTAACAAGATGGAAGGTACAGAAAGAACTCACACTCAAAGTGGAATACCAACTATATGAAGACCTTTGCAAAATATGCAATGGAAAACTGACTCTGGCTACAGAAAGAGACCATAACCTGCTTTTTGGTAAGTTCATCAGCGAACTTGTCTTGCAAACTGACTACCAAAGTAGCATTATGATTCTCTCTCCGGATAATAAGCAATATACCCTCAAACGCGGCTTAGGCCAAAAACTCACACTGAAATGAAAGGACTAACTGATACCGAGTTCAAGCAACTCTACTTTAAAAGGGACGAAAAAGGGTTAGAGAAGTTGGTCGACAATTTCCAAACGCGTGCCGTTAAATTGTTGCCGTTCACTTTGAATCCCCTCAGTGGTAACTTGTACGATAATACGTGCGGATTGCTTGGTGTGGCAAGTGAGTTCTATCGGTTGTACACCCAATCATCCGTAAAACCTATTGAGTCCGTGGACGACACGATAGCCGTATTACGCATAGAGTTAAAGTATCAATTCAAGATGGCGGATGAGGATATTGAGCGCTTTATTGACGTGTTTACAGATATTCTTTTCGAAAACAACAAACTCAATGTTATTGATCCGGAGTTTTTTGCTTTCGCGCCAATGAGTTTCTTTGATAAAGATTCAAAGGATGTAAAGAAATATGCCAAGTATCGCTCTGGGCAACCGAAAATTGCCAACTACTATCTTTCCATGACCGACCCAGGGGAGAACGTGTTTGGTAATGCTCCTCGTGATCTATTCAGTCAAACAGTCATAGATTGTTTGAGAAAAGAAGACGGTATCAGCATCCCCACGCCGGATGATAAATATCTCATTCTCCCGTTCATTAAAGCAAGTTTTGCCAAGGATATCAAATGGTTAGTAAATCAGAATAGTAGTGTAGTGGTAAAATACCTCCCTCTATTCCTGCATTTTTACGCTTGTTATTCCTTGATTCAAACACTCGCGTTTATGAACAAGAATAACTGGAATACTCCTATCGCCAAACCGTTGCCGATATACTATATGCTGACATCCGAAAAGGTTACAGCATCAGCAGATGGTGTGCGCAAGGGATGGTCTGCTTCCAACTTACTGGCAGATACTTTCTTGGACAAGATGTCGTCCTATGCACAAGCATTGGACATTCTGAATCTGCTGTTTGAAGACAACGAAGGCTTGATGACCTACCAAGAAATCAAAGATAGATTTGCTACAATGGAGTGGGATGATGAAGCAAAAGCCTTTTGTGAGTATATTTTAAACGAGTATCAAACACGTAAGAGAACCCTTCTCGAAGATCGTGGAACCGAAACAAATGCACTCCCACCGGCACTCGATATAGATGTCAATAGTTATGAAGAGTTTATGGATACGCTGTTAGAACTCTGTATTAAGTTGCAGTCGAAAGACTATCCGCGTATGAAACACGCCATGTACTGTATGGCAGACATTCGATTGTTAATGCGCCGTAGGGAACACAAAGTTCTTGCTTTTGATGAAGAACTGCTATTGTTCTTAATTGCAATGGTAACGAAAGGTGAACGTGTTCGTTTGGATGAACTATATAGAAGATTTGAGGCCTACGGCATTCTCTTCTCTTTCCAAACGAAAAACGCGATAAGTGAATATTTGTTAAATCTTAATCTATTGGAGCGCAAGAGCGACTCCGGAGAGGCTCAATATGTACGAATTGTTCTATAGTTTCTTGATTGACGAACTATTGGTTCGTTATTTCAAACAAGCGCCAATTGAGGCTGGTGATAAATACTATATCATGATTGAGGACGAAGAGTTGCGCAAGCAATTCTATGCCGCTCTTGCTCAATCGGAGTATATACACTCGGAGAAGTTCTGCTTTAGCGACACTGAGGGATTCGCTGCCAATACGAAAGAGTTCGAGTGTCCGGTTATTGCAGCCAACCCCAAAGTAAAAATACTGATCAGTGGTTGCGACCAGAACACGGATGGCTTCCAAACGAAGATTCGTAACTCGGTCGGCATGGCTGGAAATCCGCTTTCAGATATGGCTGCACTCTTCATCCTTCCGGGAAACAACGCAATCGAAACATTGTTGTCCGCAGGAAAGAACCTGCAAGAAGGATCATATCCGTTGAGCCTTGGCAAAATTACCGAAGCTATCTTTGAACGAGTTAAAGATACGATCAATAATACAGAAAAAGAATATCTAACTCAATATGTCTATAAACTGACAAATAGCGAAGATTATAGTGCGCTATTTGATTTTGCTCCGCTCTTATCCATTCTGAAGAAGAAAACACTAAAAGGTAGTTTCAAGGAGATAAGGGCTTTTGAAGATAAAGAAATATACGATGAGTTATTCCCTGTTGCATCTCCGAAAGAACGAGTAAGACAAAACATGGATACGTATGCACGTGTGGCAGATATAATGGGCGAGGCATACGAGGAGGATCAGCAGAAACGATTACTCGACCTATTGGATTCCAAGTTAGCAAATAAGATTGTCAACAAGACCGTTGACTGGACGAAACTTCCTTGGAAAGATGTGCGTAAGAGTATTGAAGATCACGATGCTAAAGCGGTTCTTAGACGCCCTAACATCAAGACTACATTAGATACAATCCTTCTTCAATCTGGTAAAGAGAAAAGTAAAGTTACAAAGACCTATGCTATAGTCTGTGATCCAACAGGTTCGGACGAGCAGATAAAAGCAGTGTTCAATAAGGAACTGAAAGAATACGTACACAACGGCGAAGGTCAAGTTGCCACTACGAGTATTATATATCCGAACACGTGCGGATTTACCTATGATTGGATTGGTAACGACAAGAACCACCACGAAATATTCTTGTTGCGTCTTCAAACACATGACATTTTCCAGCAGATTAAGCCTTACTTTATCATTGATAAGAAAGGTAATATCGTCGTCAACGTACCGGATTCTATGGATCATGTCATTCTTGGTAATGGAGAGAATGAAGTCGAGTATGATAAGTTAGAACCGGTCGTACTGGATGAGAATTCGTGTATCAACATTCCGTTTGACCCTAACTCAGAAGATGAACCATATGTCCCCATCAAGTTTGGTGATAAAAAAGTAGAAATCCATTTTCGCTACAAAGGAGATAAGATTCCGACACTGTCTCCGTCTCAATTGGCGGATTTAGTATGGGGTGAACATGAAGTAGTATCCCATAATGGAGAAGAAAGGGGTACGCTCACTTGTGCCAAGAAAGGAGATGTATACCTCCAAGATAAATTGCGCCAACTGGTTAACATTGAAAAAACCATAGTTGACGAGAATGCTGCACATGTATGTCTTGAATATAGCGAGTTCGGGAACGAGGAATCGATAATTGATAGTCCTATCCAAATACCGACAGCAATTAGAACTTGCTACGATAATCTGTTGGCATACTTCCGCGAGAGGCAAACAACACCAACGCTATGTTATCCGGATGATGAACTGATCGGCTTGTATAAAGAATACGTCAATGCCGTTCACAACTATGTGGATAACATACCATCTGGTAGTCTTTCTAAAGAAACCAGAGATGTGGCACAACTGGGTGTAGTGGAATGGGAAAATGGTTCAATTATGTTATCTCCATTCCATCCGTTGATGGTTGCGTATATTCTGCAATTGGCGGAATCTGTTGATCAGAAAGAATATAACAAGAAAGTAACAGAGCAACTATCTCCGTTATATCTCTTGCCGTATATCTATTATGGCAAGAAGACCATGCAAGCTATCTATTCAGCATTCACAGAAGATATGCTGACTTGGGTAATGTTCGATGATGTGAAGAAAAACACGCAGATATCCGGTTCTAAATCAGCATCACAATTGGTTTCGGATAAGATATCAGAATTCATCGCACACTTTAAGTACTATTTCCCGGATGCGGAATGCCCGATACGTGTAAGCGCAATCGGAATGAGTCAGTCTATTGACTTGGTACGCGGCGTGGTAGATTTCATCGCAAAGAACCGTACTAAATCAGAAGGTGTGCAAAGAATAGAAATCCATGAGTACGTGGACGATATTCTGCAAGAGACGTTTTTCGAGAAACTAAATCGACACTCATCTCGTGATAGTTTGTTTGAACTATTCAACCGATATAACTTCAACGTGACAGATGAGACGATCAATGAAGTAATTCGTCTGCTATTCTCTCGCGTAAGTTATTTCAAGCATACCTTTAGAGAGACCAAGAAAGTAGCAGAATTCAGCCATATCGTCTTCTATAAGATTGATTCTGGTTCGAACTACTCTGCCATGCCGGCAAATCAACTCCGTACAGAGACATCTTTAAATGGTCTGGTTTCTATTCCGTCAACGTTTGTTGATCCAGATAAGCGCTACTTAATGGGATTCGGTACTAAAGGACTGAAAGACACAGAGAGCCCGATTTACAAGATGGCTATTGATATGAATAGCCTCTATGCTGGCCTGCAAAATGGTGGTTTGGCTACTTACAGCAAAGGACAATGTACGGCTAAAGTGTATTCGTTCAACGATTCGGAATTCTTGAACTCGGTTTATGAAAATGCGACCTGGGTAACCTTCATCAATCCGGAAGTAGATATTGATTTCTTCTACAAGCAAGATAATCTTTACGTAGTGCACTACGTAGAGCAACATTCTATCTCTGCTATGCTGGAGAGTATCACCGTTACTAAGCATATTGAACAATACAACAACCTCTTGTTCAACTCGTTGCAGACCTTCAAATCGGCTATTGGTACAAGCGAGGTGTTTAGCCGCAAGATGATCAGTTACTTCAACTGCCTGAACGGAAAGTGGCTACTCGATATCATCCGCAAACCGGATTTCGTCGTTCGTGAGAAGACAAGTCTTGTTGCAACCTGCCTTGTGATGAATCATTTCCTCAAACGAATGGACGGAATAGTTTGGGTGCCCATCGCACTGGATGAGATCATGAAAGTAACCGGTGCTGTCGGCGGCTCAATGGATGGTTTGTTCACCAAGAAAGATCTGGGCATTGAAGGAGCTTTGTCCGATGATATTTTGATGATGGGTCTCAAAGTAGAGAACAATGAAGTCAAGATATACGTATATCCGGTTGAGGTGAAAGTGTTGGCAGACGATTCTATTGAACACGGAGAAGACCAAGTTGCTAACCTATATAACAAGGTATTCAAGGAGTATATCTTCCAAGGTGACACCTTCACGCGTAAAGTTTATCGTGCGTTACTGGCTTCGCAGTTCCTGTCTAATGCTGAAAAACTGAGAGCAAATGATCTTATTAGCGATGTGGACTACTTAACCATCAATAATTGTCGATACGAACTGCTTAATGTGAAGTTTAGCATTGAACAAGAATTACCGGAAGAGTTAGGAAATGCAGCGCTGGCCGTTTATTCCAGCGGAACTGCACGAACCCTGCAAACATCTTGGCATAGTGACGTAGCAATTTGTCACATCCGAATGATGGAAACTGATTGCTATCGTATCGTGACTAATCCAGATACCGCCTTGCTGGATTTCGTAGAGAAATCGCACATCGAAGTATTAGACCCAGCAGAAGAACCCGCACAGGAGGTCTTGTCCGATGCCGCACCACAACCCATTGTAGATGTGGACATCGACGTTGATGAAACAGAACAAGAAGCTGAGGCTATTGAAGAAGTAATACCTGCTCCCGTTCAGGAAGCGAAACCTGAACAGGAACCAGTCGTTCAGGAAACCATCTCTGAGGAAATAGATGAGCCGCGTATCGTTATCAAAGTGGGTACAACCAAGTCCGGTAAGGAGATTGTCTTTGAACCGAACAATACAGACAAGGTAACTCACCCGAATATGGGTATCATCGGTACGATGGGTACTGGTAAAACACAGTTCGCACGTTCTATCATCGCGCAGTTTGCCAAAGAAGGTCACCACAATGTCGGTAACAAACCGGTTGGTATGCTTGTCTTTGACTATAAGGGCGATTACTACCAAGAAGACTTCCTGCAAACGGTAGGTGGCGAGATGTTCACTGCTGGATTCCCATTCAACCCGCTTAAACTCATTGTCACCGAGAAGACCAAATACATGAACTTGCCATCCGTTACCGCCGATCGTATCAGCGATTCGTTCACTAAAGCATATGGTTTGGGAACGGTACAAGCGAGCCGTATCAAGCAAGTCATCATAGACACCTACGAGCAATTCGGTATTACACGCGATTCCAACACTTGGGATCGACCGCTGCCGACCATAAACGATGTCGTACAAAACTATCTGGAGCAGAACGACGCACATGATTCGGTATTCGCGCTCTTCAGTAAACTGAGCGACTATTCTATCTTCACACCGGATAACACCCAATGTGTTTCCCTGTTCGAATGGCTGGATGGCGTAAAAGTCATCGACCTTACCATCTATCCGGAGGATACCAAGAAAGTGATTGTATCGCTCATCTTGGATCTCTTCTACGAGGAAATGCGTTTGCTCGGCGAAAGTAAGACATCCGGCCGCTTCCGCGAACTGCGTGCAATGATATTAGTGGATGAGGCGCACCAGTTCCTCAACAAGGACTTTAAAGCCTTTCGAAATATCATCAGCGAGGGTCGTATGTTTGGAGTAGGCATGATTCTTTCGACACAGAATGTATCTGACTTTAAGTCTTCAAAGATGGATTATTCATCGTTCATTGGAAGTTGGATTATCCATCATGTAAATAACATCTCTCGTGGTGAGATAGCAAATATCTTTGGCGCAGCGGATAACAATTATCAAGGCTACATGGACTACATTACTAATGCCAAGAAGTTCGAAAGTATCTGCAAACTGGGCAACACCATTGTCGGCATTCGTGACATTCCTTATTTTGAACTCATTCAAACTGACAATAGGTTTTTTGAATAGTAGATTGTCTTCGTGATATTCCGCACACAATAAAACCAATATCGATGTATTGAAAACGATAATGATTGATAATCACCGATTTGAACGTGCCAGACAAATTCAAAGACAAATACAAGATATCGTCAAATCGTTTGAGAGGATGGGATTATGCCAGCAGCGGGCATTATTACATCACCATCGTCACCGCCGAACGTAAGAGGTTGTTCGGGGAAATCGTGAACGGCGAAATGGTCTTGAACGATTGGGGACAAATCGTTTATGACGAATTTTTCAAATCGTTTGAGATGCGCGACGAATTGTTTTTGGGCGAATTCGTTTTGATTCCCGACCATTTGCACGCCATTGTCATTTTGGATAAATCGAAATGCATGGATATGGGGGCGTGTGGGGATGAATTGCGTGGGGATGTGTCGTTCGGCCCTGTAGAGACGCACGGCCGTGCGTCTCTACCCCAACCGACACCGATACCGACACCCCAACGGACATGTGCCCCAACACCGTTGATGCCCACACAATTCCAACGCCAACCCCAATCCATATCGTCGTTTGTGGCCGGTTTCAAATCGGCAACGGTCAAACGGATTGACGATTGGATTGATGCGAACCAACCGACCATGGCAAAATTAACAAAAACAATCCCCTGTGGCAATCGAATTATTATGACCACATTATCCGCGATGTAATAGAATACCAATACATTGCGGAATACATTGTCCGTAATCCGATGGAATGGAAGGATGAGGAATCGAATGAAGAATGAAAATCAAGCGACCGACCCTACCACACCCCGATATGCGATGTCGGGTTTTCATATTAAGATGGGCGGATTCCTAGTTGCCGCAGCCATAGATGCCCGCCATCGCACAAGCCAGCGTTGGCATGACATGGCTGCTTCGCTCTGAGAGATTGGGAACGCCAAAGACCGACTGGGTTGGGCGCGCGGGCCCGGCCGACATGGGGGAGGAGCGGTCGCCAAGTGCGGTGGGCCCTTGATGTCGGCCTTGATTCTTCGGTTACTTCTCATCAAGGAGAAGGAACAAGATAACCGCAGCCATAGATGCTCGCCAGCGCACGAGTTAGCGCAGGCATGACATGGCTGCTGTAGCCTTGCGTAGGGATGACCTTCTTTCTAAAATGCTACAACAATCCTCTCAGGTTACTTGTCCCAGTAGCAATTCCTTGTCCAACCCCATCTTGCTGAAGGCAAAAAGTTTCCTCCCCAAGTCCTTGAGTGATGCTCCTAGATGATAGACTTGGCTGTCGATGATAAGGAATCGGTCGTGCACGCGTGTGCGGGTGGTTCGTAGTTCAGTCTTGTGTCCGGTCTGCACCAGGCAATTAGTCTGCAATACCAATAGGGCAGGGGTGACTCTCTCCACAAATATAGTCGCCTCCACGCCAGCACTTCGGCATTCAAGGATGTCGAAGTCCGAAGCGTCAATGTAATTGTCGATAAGGATGACCTCGTGCTGCGCCGTCTTTATCAAGTTTTCGGCAAACAGGCGAGCATCCAAGACTTGCCCTTCAAACAACACACCCTCCACGGGCGGCAGATTGGTACGGATGAAGAAGTCTATCTTCTCCTCATGCGATTTTAGTATTTGGTCGTGAGCCGAAAGACGCCTGTCTATCCTATCCTCCATTTGTATCAATCGGGCATTAACACTGAACCCTTTTAGCAAATGCTCTTTTAAGACGGTTGTAGCCCATTGCCTGAAATGTATGCCGCTTACTGTGTTGACGCGATAACCCACAGAAATGATGACATCGAGATTATAGAACTCTATCTGTCGTGTTACGTTTCGGGAACCTTCCAATCGAACTAGTTCCAAAATGGAACATGTTGCCTCTTTTTGCAATTCGCCACAAGCATAAATGTTCTTGATGTGCTTTGTGATGGCTTGCCGCCCTGTCCCGAAGAGCACTGACATCTGTGTCTGGTTTAGCCATACGCTGTCGTTTTCGACCCTTACTTCCAGTTTTATCGTTTCGTTGGGTTGATAAAGCACGATTTCGTTTTCTTTCATTGTTTCCATGATACAAGTAGTTTTACGCTACAAAGATGCAATCCTTGTCAAGACTAAGCCGTTGAACAAACGTTTGTAGTCGACAGTAGTCGTTTGTAGTCGGGTAAGTAATTGGGAATGAAATGGATTTTATTTTGGAAATAAATCTTCCGCAAATCTATCATAAATGGATCGCTTCGTGCCTCGCGATGACGCGAAGCGACGACGAGAAGTGAGTCCCAGAGCGTAGGAGATCGCGGATGTTCCTCCGCGATGAGGCTATTGGGTGAGGCGTAGTACAAATGCAGAAGTGTCTCATGTCCGTCTATCGGACAGGGTTTGTCAAAGACCAACCGGGTAGGGCGCGCGGGCCCGGCCGACATGGGGGAGGGGTGGTTCGACGGGCTCACCAACCACGGTCGCCAAGTGTGTTAGGCCCTTGATGTCGGCCTTGAACTTTTGGTCCTTTTGTTTCAAGACAAAAGGACGGGAAAAGATGCCCGCTAGCGCACAGGCCAGCGTTGGCATGACATGGCTGACGGTTGTTTTTAAGGACATTTTTTTTGTTTTAAGTGTTTTGTTATATTTAAAAAAGTATGTAATATTGCAAATCAATAACAAAAACAACATCCTATGAAAAAACTTATAATTACATTGGCTTGCCTTGTCATTATGGGCGGCATCATGGCTCAAGAACATCTTACATTTAAAGGTGTCCCGATTAACGGGACTTTGAAACAATACACTGCAGCAATGGTGAAAGCGGGATTCAAGAGTGAAGGAACGCAAGATGGTCTGTCGCTTCTTAGCGGAGAATTTGCAGGCTTTAAAGATTGCATTGTTGGTGTATCAACATTAAAGAATTGCGATGTTGTCAATAGAATTGTGGTTCTTTTCCCTGCAAAGGATACATGGGCGTCTTTAATGGGTGATTATGAACACCTCAAATCATTGCTAACCAAAAAATATGGTGAGCCTGAGACGGAAAGGGAGTATTTTACTGGATATGCAAGTAAAACTGACAGTGACGGAATAAAGATGAGTGCTCTGCACAACGAAGAACTTGAATGGTATACTGTTTTCGTCACAGATTTGGGAAGCATAGAACTGTCAGTTACAAGTGCTTCATACGGCAAAGGCATGGTAAGATTGGGTTACTTTGACAAGAAAAACACAGAGACTGTTACCCAGTCTGCTCTTGATGACCTATAATTGATATGCCCCGAATCCTCATCCCATACCTGATCCTCATCAACCTTGTGGGCTTTGTCCTCTATGGCGTGGACAAGGCAAAGTCGAAGCGCAAGGGGAGCCGCCGCATCCCGGAGCGTGTGCTGCTATGGGTGGCGCGCCTGGGTGGGGGAGTGGGCTGCTGGCTCGGCATGATGCTCTTCCGGCACAAGACCAAGCATGTCCGATTCAAGGTCCTTGTGCCGCTGTGGACCGTCCTGTGGATCGTCGCCTTGGTGCTGCTGGTAAGGCTGGGGTAAGCGCAGACTGTCGTGGGACACTTCTGCCTTAGTACTGCGTCCGAGCCAAAAGCCTCATCGCGGAGGAACATCCGCGATCCCTTGCACTATAGGGGCATTCCCCCGCTTTATGAGATCGCGGGTCTATGCCCGCGATGAGGCAGCGGGGGCCCTATGACTGGGAATGCGTGGACCCTATTATATATAATAAGGTATCCTCCTCCCATCCACTCTCCTCGCGCCCACTTTTTCTCCAGATTTGGCGTAGAAATACCTCCGTTGGGCCGAAAAAAGCCCGTGAAAAACCGTCTTGAGACCCGTTTTTCCTCCTGAAAACAGACCCAAAACTCGGAAAAACCCAAAGAAGATGAACTTTTTTCTCTCTGGTTGTCAGCAAGATGTAAAATAAATGAAAAATATTTGAAAAAAGTGCTTGCCAGTTTGGAAAAAGGCCGTACCTTTGCACCCGCTTTCCCCAAGGAAGAGGGGCACGGAAGACAAGAGAGAGGGAAGCAAGTTCTTTGACAGTCTGAGGCCAG
>JAEEGF012249416.1_pt1 | contig 14315 bp, 5 predicted proteins | sample 9134171 | NCBI WGS metagenome assembly JAEEGF01 (sample SAMN16246542, study PRJNA631951) | gut metagenome | biome: gut microbiome; feature: rumen; material: AP-attached | host: Bos | place: Iran: Karaj | collected 2018-10
CAAAGACAGATACCAAACAGTATATGCTAAAATCGAAGGTAGTGCCGCAGCACCAACAGCAGGATTACATTTTACTAATGAATTACTTGAAGAGCTAAAACAAAAAGGTGTAATAATTACCTTTGTAACTCTTCATGTTGGTCTTGGTACATTTAGACCAGTAATGGAAGAAAATGTTTTAGATCATAAGATGCACTCTGAATACTATGAAATGAGTGAAGAAACAGCAAATATTTTAAATAAAGCAAAAGAAGAAGGAAGAAGAATAATAAGTGTTGGTACAACATCATGCCGTACTCTTGAAACAATAGCAAGAGACAACAATGGTAGATTCAAAAGTTGTAAAGGTAATACTGATATCTTTATTTATCCAGGTTTTGAATTTAAAGCAATTAATGGATTAATTACTAATTTCCATTTACCTAAATCAACATTAGTAATGTTAGTATCAGCATTCTCTAAAAAAGAATATATCTTAAATGCTTATAAAGTAGCTATAGAAAATGATTATAGATTCTTCTCATTTGGAGATGCTATGTTTATAAAATAAACTCAAGATATTTGAGTTTATTTTATTTACATGTTATAATTTCTATAGGTGGTAGTTAGTGAATATTGATAATTTTAGTAAAGAACAACTTATTAAATATAAAGAATTACTTGAAGAAATAAAAATTACTAAAATTTGGCGTAATATCAATATATCTTATACAACACTTTCTACTATATTCTTTATATATTTTTCTAGACAATCTCAAATTAAACCATCTGTTGTATGTGCTTTAATAACAGTACTAGGTCTTAATTTTATATCTTCAAATAATAGAGAAATAGATAGTGCTAATGAAAAAATACTTAAAATGAAAGAGTGATTATATGTATAAAATAACGTCACTAAATAACCAAGGATTAGGTATATGTTATGTTCATAATAAAATAACATTTGTTTATAATACCTTAATCGGTGATGAAGTGGATATTGAAATAATAAGAACTACTTCTAAATATAACATAGCTAAAGTAAAAGAATATTATAAAAGAAGTGATTCTTATAAAGCATCTTTTTGTAAATATTCATCTACTTGTGGTGGATGTAATTTCTTAAATATGTCTTATGAAGATACATTAGTTTATAAAAGAGAAAAAGTAGAACATGTACTTAAAAAATTTGCTAATATAGATGAATATGTAGCTATAGTTTCTTCAGATAATAGATATAATTATCGTAATAAAATTACTTTGCAAGTACAAAATAAAGAAATAGGATATTATACTTATAATACTAATGAAATAGTAGCTATAGATAATTGTTTAATAGCTAAAGATTCAATTAATAAAATAATACCTATCTTAAAAGAATTTAATGTTAATAATGGTAAAATAATAGTACGTTGTAATTATATAGATGAACTATTAATACATATAATTACTGATGATAGAGTTAAAATACCAACTAATTTACCATCAAATATTAAAGGTATAGTAGTTAACTCTAAAACATTATATGGAGATAACTTCTTAATTGATAAAATAGGGGATAAATTCTTTAAATTATCTTATGATTCATTCTTTCAAGTTAATAATTATGTTTCATCTATTATATTTGATTTAATAGATAAACATATCTTAAAAGATGAAAATATATTAGACTTATATTGTGGGGTAGGAACACTAGGTTTAAGTACTTACATAAAAGATAAAAAATTATATGGTATTGAAATAGTAGAAAATGCTATTAACAATGCTATATATAATGCTAAACATAATAGTGTTGTAAATTATGATTATAAATGTGGTAAAGTAGAAGATCAAATAAATAGATATATTAATGAAAATATTGGAGTAGTAATAGTAGATCCTCCAAGAAAAGGATTAGATAAAAAAGCACTAAATTCAATACTTGCTATTAATCCTAAACAAGTAATATATGCATCTTGTGATCCAATTACTTTAGCAAGAGATTTAAATACTCTAAAAGATAGATATAAAATTGAATATATATGTGCATTAGATATGTTTCCAAATACCTATCATGTAGAAACATTTGTAGTGTTAGAAAGAAAGTAATAATATTTTAAATAATAGTATAAAATAAAACAATCAGGGGAGCAATATAATGAGAAAATATTTGTGTGATGAATACAAAACTGTGGCACTACTAGGGTCATTTGGAAAACATTATGATTTAATGACTGAAGTTGCAAGAAAACTTATTAGTAATGGGTTTGATGTTTTAGTTCCTAAATTAGATGGGATAAAAAATGATAATTCTGGATTTCTAATATTAAATGGTGATGAAAATAAAAGTGAAGAATTACTAGAAGATGATTATTTAAATAATTGTTTAAAAGCTGATTGTGTATATGTTTGTAATAAAGATGGCTATATTGGAGGAACAGCTTCTTATGAACTGGGGACTCTACAATGTTATGGTCAAGAAGTGTTTTTTATGGAAGAACCAATAGATGTTTTAATTAGAAAAATGATACCATCGCATCATACTTCTGATATAGATGATTTTATTTCTCAATTAGAAATGCGTAACATATTTATACGTGCTTTTTACGATGATTTCTTGGAATCTCCTATAGAATTGTGCAAGCCATTTGGATTAGTAAATAAAAGAATTCCAAGGTCCTGTTGTGAACATTATTTCAAATAAAAAACACTATGCAAAAAAACACGGTCTAGCCATGTAGAAATGTTCGTAGTGTTAGAAAGGAAATGAATTATGGAAAAAGTTTTTAATTGTTCAACCTGTTGGAGTATGCAATATGAATTATTAAATGGTATGTTTTTTGATTCAAAAGATGAAACAAATGATTATGTTTTATGCACTTCAAAAGTAATAAAAGATTACTTTTGGAATATGGCTTATTTAAAAACTAAAGTTAATGAAAATGTTTTATCTGAAATAGAAAATAAACTAAAACTTATGAATTATGTACCAGCAATTTATATTGGAAGAGATGACAAATATTACTTAGAAAATAAATCATTTATTCAAAACAATGGATATAAATTAAATGATACTGATGTAGTTATGATGTTAAATGACTACAAAAGAATAGATATTAACATCAAAATTAAAGTTGCTAAAACTGAGGATGATTATAATGATTTTATGAAAGTATTATCATCTGCATATAACGATAACATTGAAAATTCTGATGAAAATGTCTATGCCGATGCTATTACTAAAGACTATTATGATGCTATTAAAAATTCAATGAATAATAGTAAAATATATCATATAATTGGTTATAATAGTGATGATATTCCTGTTAGTATTGCAACACTTAGTATGCTAGATGTTGTTGGTGAAATAAATAATGTAGGTACAAGACAAGGATATTGGAACAAAGAATATTCTAAACAAGTAATTGAATACCTAATAAGATTATTTAAAGAAAATAATGGGGAATATTTATTCTTATGCACTGAATATCATTCTAAAAATCAAGCATACTATGAAAAACTTGGATTTAAAGAAAAATATGTTATGGAACAGTATATAAAATAAAATATTTAAGTTTATATGGTTAAGTGCTATAATTAATTTAAGGAGTGAAAACTATGAAAGAAAAAATAAAAGGATTTTTAACTAAGAAAAATATTATAATTTGTGCTTGTTCTTTATTAGCATTAATTATAATTATTGTTGGAATTATATTCTTAATTCCAAGAGAAAAGAATAATGAAAAACTGTTAAATCAAGAACTTGAAAAAGTAGGTAGATACTACTATGAAAATTACTATTATGTATCTGCTGCTAATAGTGATGAATTATCTAAAAAAGCAGACTATTTATCTAACTTTACTAATACAGGTTTAAAGATATCTTTATCTAATTTACTTAGATATAATAATACTTTATCAGACGATGTTAAAAACAAAACTGAGTTTAAAAATAGTGAAACAAATGAAGCTTGTGATATGGATAAATCTATGGTAACTATTTATCCAAAAGAACCATTTACTAAAGGTGATTATCAAATATCAATTTACCTAGATTGTGGCTTTCAAAACGAAGAATAAAATCTTCGTTTTTTTATTGATTTTACTGTAAAAAAAAGACACTTTATGATATAATTAATACATAATGGTATAAGGATAGTGATAGTATGCAAGGTGTAGTAAAAAATATAAAAAAATACTTATATTTTCTATTATTTACTTTGTTGGTTTTACCTTCAGTAATTAAAGCTGAACCAAACCAAACAGTATATAATTTTGAATATTCAGGATCTGTTCAAGAATGGATAGCACCAACTGATGGTGTTTATCTTTTTGAAACGTGGGGTGCTCAAGGTGGTTACCGTTCAACAGATAATGGAGGTAGAGGTGGCTATACTAAGGGTTACGTCTATGCTAAAAAAGGTGATAGATTCTATGTTTATGTAGGTGGATCTGGAAAGACACACAATGGTTACAATGGTGGTGGATCAAGAACTGGTATCACTAATATTTACGGTGGTGGCGCTACAGATATTAGATTTAATACTGACTCATTATACTCACGTCTAATCGTTGCTGGCGGTGGTGGATCAGATGGTGCTGATAGCCGTTGTGGTGGTGCTGGTGGTCTAACTGGTGGTAACACATGTAGTGGATACGGAAGCGGTGGAGACGGTGCTTCTATAACTGGTGCAGGTGCAAATCGTGGTACATTCGGTGTCGGAGGTAGTGGTGTAGCTGCTAGTGGTGGTTATGCTGGTGCTGGTGGCGGCGGTTGGTACGGCGGTGGCGGTGCCAATCCGGATGGTTCAGGTGACGACGATAGAGGTGGTGGAGGTGGTTCTTCATTCACTTTCAACGAAGGAACTAAAAACCAAGTACCAAGTGGTTACACTGTACCTCAAAGATTATTAATGTATAACTTCTCATATTCAACTGGTGCAAGAGCAGGTGATGGTTATGCAAGAATCACAACTGTTGAACCAGATGGTATTGAAAGTATTAAATTAAGTAGTGGTAACACTAATATAAATATTAACTATAACTATAAATTAACAAATTATACTATTACTGTTGATAATAGCATTCAAAATGTATTATTTAACGTAACTCCAAAAGAAGGATATTCTATTTCTTATTCACAAAGAAACTTAGATATTTCTTCTACAACTGGAACACAAACAATTACTGTTACTCATAATGCAACAGGTATCGTTAAAGTTTATACTGTAAAAATTAATCAAGTAAACCATTATTTAGTTCAAAACGGAACACAAGTTTACTATGACATTCCTTATACTGGTGAATATCAAGAATTTTATATACCATCAACTGGTACTTGGACAATAGAACTTTGGGGAGCTCAAGGTGGTTCAAGAAGTAAAGCTGGTGGTAAAGGTGGTTACACTGTTGCTGACGTAGATTTTTCTGCAGGTCAAAAACTATATTTATATGTAGGTGGATCTGGTAATACAGTTAGTAGAGATGGAAGAACAAAAGGTTGGAATGGTGGAGGACACTCATACTATACTTACAATTTAGGTGGTTTTTATAGCTCACCAACTAATGCTTATGGTGGTGGAGCAACAGATGTTAGAATAGATGGAACAACACTATACCATAGATTAATCGTAGCTGCTGGTGGTGGAGCTGCTGCAGCAAGAGTTGAAGGTGGTCCAGCTTGCTTAACTGGTCCTAAAGGATGTGGTACTCCAGGTGCCCCAGGTGGTAGTACTGCTGGAGGTAGTGTTGATGGATCGTTCGGTGTCGGTGGTGCTGAAGTATTCCAAAATGGTGGATACGGAGGAGCTGGTGGTGGCGGATGGTACGGTGGTGGCCGTGCTGTTCCAGATGGCTCAGGTGACGATGACTCCGGTGGTGGCGGAGGTTCTGGATTCGTTTGGAGCCAAGGCAGTGCCGGAACTGTACCTGCTGGATACAAGGGTTCAAATAAATTCTATATGACTGATGGATTTATTCACCATGGTGGAGAAACATTTAAAAATCCAAATGGTGGAAATGAAGTTGGACATGCTGGAAACGGATATATCAGATTAACTCCAAAATTATTAAACGGAATTGATATTTTAACTATTAACGGTGGAAATATTCCAATTGATTTTGATTTTACAAAATATGATTACACATTAACAGTTCCTGATGATACAAAATATATTAACGTAAATGCTTTAATAGCAGATGGATTCTCAATTAATGAGTCTTATTCAGGAAACTATGATTTTAGTGATGTAAATAAAAAAGAATATACTTATACATTAGATGTAATAAATGATGTTACAAATTTAAAGAAAACTTATAAAATTACATTTAGAAAATCAAGTTATTACTGGCAAGCTGGTACAGCTGGAAGTTATGGATATGGTTGTACAAAAGATGTTCAAGAATTTATTGCTCCTGCTGCAGGTATTTATACTGTTGAAGCTTGGGGTGCGCAAGGACAATCTACTGGTGTTGCTGGTGGTAAAGGATCATATGCTAAAGGTAACTTATTCCTATCAAAAGGTGAAAGAGTTTATGTATATGTAGGATGTAGTGGAGCCAATGGTGGATATAACGGTGGTGGAGATGCTTATTGGTATCGTGATGGAAACCAAAATGTTGTTATTCCATGGGCTATTCGAGGTGGTGGAGCCTCAGATATTAGACTTGGTGGAAACACTACATACCACAGAGTATTAGTTGCTGCCGGTGGAGGTGGAGCTGGTGCTCGTGGAACAGGTGGACCTGGAGATGCCACTGGTGATAATCGAGGTGATGGTTCACAAGGTAAAGCTGCAGGAATGTCTAGGGGAGGAGATTATTCTGGAACTTGGGCAGTTGGTGCACAACAATACTTCGCTAACGATGGTTACGTAGGACCAGGTGGTGGAGGCTGGTACGGTGGTGGTACTGGTAGACCAGATGGTTCAGGTAACGACGATAAAGGTGGTGGAGGTGGATCTTCATATATTTGGTCAAAGGAATATGCAAGTTATGCTCCTTCAAACTATGAAGTTTCAACAAATCATTATCTATTTAATCCTGTAATTATTAAAGGTAATGGAACAATGCCAAATCATAATGGTACATCTACTATGGTTGGTAATGGTGGAGATGGATATGTAAGATTTGATTTCTCACTATCTTATAAATATAAAATTAATGTATCAGATAATGTTACATTAGATAAAAAGTTTGATTATGATACAAAAGATTATGTTGGTACAGTTGATAATACATCAAGTGTTGTAGACTTCGAAGTTGATTTAACTGATGATGAATCAGTATTAACTTATTCAAATGATGGAAGTCATGAAATACATGTTGGTGATAATAACTATCCAATTTCTGTTACATATGTTAATGGTGCAGTAGATATCTTTAACTACAGCATTTCAAGAGAAGCTAATGATATCGATATCTTAAATGATATTAAAATTAATGAAGAACCATTATCAAAATATGGATCTGTAGACTTTAGTAGTGATAATTATGAATATACTATCGCACTTCCTTATACATTAGATGAGTATGACTTAAATATCACTAAAGGTTCAGCAGATCAATCATTTGATATTTATACTTCTTCAAATACTGAACTTAAATATGCATTAGAAGAATCAATTGCTCATATTCAAGATAAAAATAACACTTATGATTTAGTAATTAATGTTGAAAATGAAACACATACATCATCAAAGACATATACTATTCATGTTACATTACCTCACTCAAGTAAAATGAAGAAATTCATTCTTGAATCAAGTACTGGTAAACAATTTGAATACGAAATTGAAGAAGGTAAAGAAGTTTATAATATTGAACTTGAAAGTTATGTGGCTGCAGTTAATGCAAGTGCAGAACTATTTGATGGTGAAGCAACAGTAAGTATCGATGGTGATGGATATATTCAACATGATATTTATACAATTGTTGCTACAGTAAGTGAACCACACGTTGAACCAACAAATTATATATTTAACATTAAACGTATTTCAATTGGTGGTTATGAAAAAGGAGTTTCTTATACAGGAACTTGTCAAAGTTTTGTAGTTCCATATTCACATGACTACTTACTTGAAGCCTGGGGTGCTCAAGGTGGTAGAGGTGGAGGCCGTGGAGGCTACTCATACGGAACTATTTATTTAGAAAAAGGAACACAATTATACCTTTGTGCTGGTGGTTCAGGAGACAATGGTGGATTTAACGGTGGTGGTACATCACGTGCTGGTTATGGTGGTGGTGCATCAGATGTTCGTTTAGGACAAAATTCACTATACTCAAGAATCTTAATTGCCGGTGGTGGTGGTGGTCACGGAAGTGATGGCTGCGCATACGGTGCTGTTGGTGGTGGTATCAACGGTGGCGGTAAAAATGGTCAAGGTTCATGTGGTACTAACGCTGGTGGTGGTACACAAACATCAGGTGGTACTTATGGTATAACTGGATCAGCTAAAGGTAATAATGGTAAATTTGCTCAAGGTGCTGCAGGTCCAAATAGTGGTGGAGGCTACTATGGTGGAGGTGGCGGTGGAGGCTTCTACGGTGGAGGTTCCGGTGCTACTGCAGGATGGTCATCAGGTGGTGGTGGAGGTTCTGGATTTATTTATAACGAAGAATCTTACGCTTTAGTTACTGACCCATTCTCTGATATATTCTCAGGAGGTAAATGGTTAGTATCAAAAGACTACTTACTTGAAGATGCCCATACATTCTCTGGTTCTGAAAAATTCACTACAACAGATCATAAATCAACAGAACTAGGACATCCAGGAAATGGATATGTTAAAGTATCTATTCCATATCAAAAGAGTGAAAATAACTATTTAGCTGGTATTATTTCTGATTATGGTACATTCAGACAAGATTGGGATTATAATAGAACAGAATATGACTTAGACTTAAATAGTAAAGACACACAAATTAATATTGAAGGTGTACCTGCTGATAGAAAAGCGTCAGTTGCAGGTAATGGTGATTACCTAATCAAAGCAGAAAATATCGATGAAAGTGAAGGAGTAAACGAAATACTAATTACAGTTACTTCTGAATCTGGAGATATTAAAGAATATGTAGTTCATGTTCATCGTCCAATTGATCACAATCCTTATCCAAATACTATCAATGTTGATGGACTTATCGAAACATATTGTGCTTTAGGTGATTATTGTCACTATGCATTTGATAAAGAAACAGATACATATACAATAGTTGTTCCATATCAAGTAAGAGAAATTAACATAACAGTTGATAAAGCTCATTATTATCAAGTAGTAACAGGTGATGGAATCTATCGTTTAGATGGTGGATTAAATCAAATGGAAATTCATATTACTGCTGAAGATAAAACAAATGAACAAAAATACTATTTCAATATCTATCGTGATATGTCAGGTAATGCTGATTTAGATACTCTAGCAGTAATTAATCCTGAAACAGCATTTGATTATTCATATAATGTAACTGATTATTACATTGTGGTAGATAATGAAACAGAAAATATTGAAGTTCAAGCTCTTCCAGATGATCCAAATGCTACTGTTTATATTGATAATGTAGATACACTTGATTATGGTTTAACAGATCATAATAAAGTAGTTGTAACAGTAATCTCTCAAGATGAAACAGTTACAAAAACATATACAATTCACGTTACAAGATTAAAGAGTAATGATTCATTCTTAGGAACATTAAATGTTTATGATGTTACTAATGAAGAAAAAGAATTATCTTTAACTCCTTCATTTAGTAAAGGTGTTACTGAATACAATCTAAATGTAGATAATGACACTACAAAGATTAGAATTGATGCAACACCAGCCAATGAAGAATTATCAACTTTAACTGGTAACAAAGAATATAACTTAAATGTTGGTAGAAATACCTTAAGTGTAGTAGTAACAGCACAAGATGGCTCTAAGTTAGCATACAATGTTAATGTTAACCGTGCAGCTAACTCAAATGCCTTACTATCTAACTTAGAAGTATTTGATAAATATGGTACAAAGATTAACTTCACTGAAAGCTTTAGTAAAGATAAATTTGGTTATTATATTTATGTTCCAGCTACAGTAGAAAGCATTTCTATTGATGCTATTCCAGAAGAATTAACAACTAAATGGAGTGTAGTAACTGGTGATACTAAATACTTAACTAAAGATAAAAATATCTTTACAGTAAGAGCAGTAGCTGAAGATAATTCTTATAACGATTATCAAATAATTGTTGTAAGAACACCATATGAAGATAATGATTTATTAAGTTTAACAGTTACTAATGGTAATGAAGCATTTATTCTAACTCCAGAGTTTTCTCCAGTATTAGAAGAATATACTCTTAATGTAGAAAACTATGTTGAAAGTGTTAAAATAACTGCTATTGCTGATAAAAATGAAAGAACATTAATTGGTAACAATTACATGTATCAAGAAACAGTTAACTTATTAAATAATAATCCATATTCAAAAACTATTGCAGTAACTAGTGAAGATGGAGTAGTTCATAACTATACAATTACAATTAATAGACAAAAATCTAATGATAATACATTAAAATCATTAACTGTTGAAAATAATGTATTAACTCCTGTATTTAATAGTGATACTTTAGAGTACAACATTACAACATTTGCTCATGAATTAAATATTGAAGCAATACCAAATAATAAGTATGCTAAAGTAACAATACCTGATACTAAGTTAAATCCAGGTATGAATGAAATAATTATTAAAGTAACTAGTGAAACAAATGAAGTTAAAGAATATAAACTTAATGTTGAAAGAGTTCTATCTACTGATGCAGCAATTAACAATTTAATTGTTTCATCTGGATATGAACCAGAATTTAATAAAGAAGTATTTAAATATCATGGACAAACACATGATAATACAGTAAGAATTAGTGCTGAACTTTCTAGTGAATGGGCAACATATAAAGTTGTTGATGATCTTGGAAATGATTACACTAATAACGATATAGTATTAAATGTAGGTGAAAATATCTTCTATGTAATATCTACATCAGAAAATCAAGAAAATACATCAACTTACAAAATAACTATTGAAAAAGTATTAAATAAAAATCCAAATGTATCTAATTTTTCATTAAGTAATACTGACTTTGTATTTAATAGTGAAGAAGATACTTTTGAAGTTAATACTCATGCTAAAGAAATAGATGTAAGTGCAACAATGGAAGATAGTAATTATGCATCTTATAAAATATTAAATAGTGATGAAGAAGAAATTGATAGTCATATAACATTTGAAAAAGGACAATCAATAGATAAAGTAATAATCATAAGAGGTTATGCTGAAGATCAATCTATTACTAAAGATTACACAATTACTATAAGAAGAACACCTAATGATAATGCTGATATTAAGAGTTTTGGAATTCAAACTAATAAAGTAACTGTTGGTGAAGAAGTTATTTATATGACTACTACAGATGAAACAAAACTTGATTTATCTAAACTAGAATTAGAAGATGAATGGGCATCATTTGAAGTAGAAGGTAATGAAAACTTCACAGTAAATGGACAAACATATACTGTTTATATTACAGTTACAGCAGAAGATAATACTACTCAAAAAGAATATAGATTAGATGTTACTAAATTAATGAATACTGATCCAAAACTAAAAGAAATATCTATTAATAATCAAGAGATTATTCCTGAATTTAATGCTGATACTTTATCTTATATTATGTATTTAGATAATGAAATTACTACTTTAGATTTCAAAGCAATAACTTTAAAAGATACTGCAAGAATTACAAGTATTAAGTTAAATGATGAAGAATTAATAACTGAAAAAGTTAGAGAATATAATGAAAGTATTACTATACCAAGTATTGGTGATAGTGAACAAAGAATTATAACTATTACAACTTTAGCAGAAGATGAAATTCATACACTAACTTATACATTAACAATCAGAAGTAGTGATGAACTAAATAATAATTTAAGTAGTATTCAAACAGTGTATAAAGAAAATGGTGAAGATGTAGTTAATTCATATACTCCAGTATTTAACAAAGATACTTTAGAATATTCTATTCAAGTACCTGCTGGAGTATCTACACTTGCTATTGCTGCAATACCTGAAGTTACAATATCAACTGTTGAAGGAGCAGATACTTATACATTTAAAACAGGAGAACACTCTAAAGATGTTCAATTAGTAGTAACACCTAGAGTTGGAGATGCTAAAACATATACAATTCATATTGAAAAACTATTATCTACTGAATCACGTATTGAATCTTTAACATTTAAAAATGAAAATATAGAATTTAATAAATTTGATAAAGATATATTTGAATATGAAATAAATGTTACAAATGATATTAAAGAAATAACATTAGAAGATTTAAATATTAAGATGTTAGATGAAGGTGCAACTTCAGTATTATCTCCATGTAAATTAAAGAGTACTGAAGAAAATGTATGTACTTTATATGGAGTAGCAGAAGATGGAACTAAGAGTGCATATAAACTTAATATTAATAGAGAAAAGGGAACTGAATCTAGATTAAAAATGTTAAGTTTTGGTGAATATAAATTCGACGAAGGTGAATTTATGGGAGACTTATTCTCATATACCTTAAGAGTTCCAAAAACAAAACCAACAATAGGACGTAGTGATTTAACATACGAACTAGAAGATGAAGAAGCAACAATAAGCTTCCCAGCAACAATGAATCTAGACTTTAATAGTAATGATAATAACTATGTAATAACAGTTACTGCATCTGATGGTGTAACTCAATCATTCTATAGAATTAATGTTACACATATCTTATCTAACGATAATACTATTAAGTCTTATAGAATTAATGATGAAAAGGTTAATGTTACATCAGAACAAAATGCTGAGTCATCTCCAATATTAACTTATGGATTATTTGATGATGAAACTAGTACAGTTTTATCTGAAATAGAGTTAAATAATGAAGATGGATCACATGATGCAAGTTTACCTGTAACTATTAATGTAGGAAAAGATTTCTTATTAAATGTTACATCTGAATCTGGAATAGTTAAATTATATACATTTAGAGCTATTCAAAATAGAACAAGAAAACTAGATTTAAATAAAATCAGTGTAAGCGTTCCATCATCATATGATTGTGAAGGAATATGTACACTAGATAGAGCATTTGATCCAGCATCTGATGATTATAATTATGAAATGACTGTTCCATTTGGAGTTAACTTCATAAACATTAATGTTGAACAATCAAGTCAATTCCAATCATATGAAATAATCGGAAACGAAGACTTTAAAACTGGTGATAATCCAGTAATCATAAGAGTATATAACTCTTTAGGTGAATCAAGAGATTACACTATTAACGTAGTAAGAGAACCATCTCATGATGCAAATCTAAGAAAGATTAGTTTTGAAACACCAGAACAAGAAATATTAGATTATGCTGAAGATGTATACGAATACAATGTTGAATTCTCTCAATTAGAGAGTGGTAGATATGATCTAGCAATAGAGAAAAAGGATGAAGGTCAATCATATCGTATCAATGGAGCTCAAGTATTATACTTTGGTGGAAATGATATTTATGTAGATTCATATTCAGAAACATGCTTTAGTGATACTAAATCAAGATATGGATGTGAACAACAACAATATTTAATCCATGCTCATAGATATAAGAATTGGTCTAATCTATTAAATTCTATTACAGTATCAACTGGTAATAGTGGTAACTTACTACAAGACTTTACTAAGTTTAAATATGATTACATATTACAAGTACCTAGTGAAGTTTCACAAATTAAGATTGAAAGTGTAGCAGCTGCTTCAGATATAGATGGTAATTATCATGCTACTATCGAAGGTAATGGAGATTACCAACTTGCTATTGGTTTAAATAAATTTAACCTAGTTGTAACACCAGAAGATGGTGGATTTAGCCAAACTTACACTATAAACATTGTAAGAAGTGCTTCAGACAACGTTAACTTATTAGACTTAAAAGCAACTGGTAAAACAATGACTCCAGCATTTGATAAGAGTATCTTAGATTACTACGTTGAAGTAGATGAAGACACTAAATCATTAGATATTAAATATGTAAAAGAAACTCCAGAATCTACAGTTCATATAAATGGAAACTCTAACTTTGTTACTGGTGATAATATAATTTCAATAATTGTATTATCTGCAGATAAAACTAGAGGTAAAACTTATAAAATTCATGCTGTTAAAGGTGCATCAACTAATAATTTCTTAGAAGAATTAAAAGCAATAAGCTTAAAGAACGGTGAAGAAATACAACAAAAACTTGAACCAATATTCAATAAAGAAACTAATGATTATGTTATTCATGTAGAT
>JAEEGF011522140.1_pt1 | contig 14314 bp, 11 predicted proteins | sample 9134171 | NCBI WGS metagenome assembly JAEEGF01 (sample SAMN16246542, study PRJNA631951) | gut metagenome | biome: gut microbiome; feature: rumen; material: AP-attached | host: Bos | place: Iran: Karaj | collected 2018-10
ATTAACTGCGTCGACTGCTCCCTTTACCGTAACAAAAGGTGCATTGTCGCCGCCCATTGCATCAACCGCAACTCTGACTAATTCAGCCATAAACTTCCCCCATATATGATCATTTTATTGTCTGCTTTCGCAGCCGCTAAAAATTAATATACAAGAGTAAAAGGCAAAAATCAAGGCTTTCCGAAATCTCGGAAAGCCTTAAAATCAATGACTATTCATCATATTAAGCATCAACTTCAACGATGCTCTTCTTATTGTAGTAGCCGCACTTCTTGCAAGCCATGTGAGGCTGCATAAGAGCTCCGCAATGACTGCACTTAACCAGTGTTGGAGCTGTCATTTTCCAGTTAGCTCTTCTCTGATCTCTGTGGCCTTTTGATGACTTATTCTTTGGGCAGATTGACATTTCAGTAACACCTCCTTACCGTATCCGTATAAGAAACTGCCGTATACAGGCAATTGTTTACGTTTATTCATTAGCATACCTTGATATTTTACTAATATGCTCCTGTTTTGTCAATATAATTTTTTTAATAATTATCGGTTACAGTATTGCGAATACTTCTTCGGGGAAATACCAACGGACTTGGTAAAGGCCTTCAGGAAGTTACTATAGTCACTAAAGCCGCATCTCTCGCACACTTCGCTGACTCCAATCCCCTCTGCCAGCAGTGATTTTGCAATGGAAATACGGCGTGCAGTCATATATTTGTTGATGGTTGTTCCCGTTGCGGACTTAAATATTCTGCAGATATAGGACTCACTTATGTAAAAATGCTTGGCAAGATCACCGATGCTGATGGGATACTGAATGTTATTATTAAGGTATGAAAGTATCGCATCCACCTGCTCATTATAAGTGGAAACCTTCTCTGATGCCTTATTATTCTTTTTATCTGAAATGATCTGATTGATCATAACAAAAAGCTCTGTGAAGGTAGCTCTCTCAAGAAGATCATGTCCATAGCCGTTACTGGTGAGGATCTTATTTATAAAAAACAGGAATCTTCCCTGCTGCTCCTGGGTAAGGCTCAGCTTGTGCGAAAACTTATCTCCTCTGTCCTGAAAGCATGCATCCAGATCTGTTTCGTCGCTGGAAATACTGCTCATATACTCCGGATGGATCATAATAACAATTCTCTCATGGAGTTCTTTATCTATCTGAGTGAGATAATGAGAATCGTACTGATTAATAAGAAAAAGATCTCCCGGCTGAATATCATAGACCTTATTATCTATAAGAAACTGCTTGCCGCCGGAAATAGAAAAATACACCTCATAACAATCATGAATGTGCATTTCCATTGCCTTCTCATCCTTGTAAAGATGTGCCACTGAAAAATACTTATTCTCTATGCTGGCGGCCATCGCATCCTTGCATGAATTTAACTCCTTCATAACCTATAACCCTTTCCCAAAACATGTTGCTCCCCCGTAACTGCTGAAACAGTCTTGTATATCTTACATTATGCATTCAATATTTGCAAGATTTTCTTTGTTTCATATGTCAAAATCGATTATTTTGATATTCCTTTAACAAAAGACTTTTAGTCAAAAAAAAGGATAAGGACCCGAAAGAGTCCTTATCCTCCATATATGTTTTAATTTGGTAATTAGCAGATATTATTTGCAAAGAGCACAGGTGTCACGAGCGATTGCAAGCTCCTCATTGGTAGGAACCACGAGAAGCGTTACCTTGCTGTCTGCGCCGGAAATGGTCTGTTCCTTGCCGCGAACCTTGTTGGCCTCAACATCAAGAGTTGCTCCGATAAAGCCAAGTCTCTCGCAGATGATCTTACGAACAAATCCGCTGTTCTCACCAACACCTGCTGTAAAGCAGATTGCATCAACGCCGCCCATGGCAGCAACATAGGAACCGATATACTTAACTACTCTGTAGCAGAAGATATCAACTGCTCTCTTGGCAGCCTCATTGCCCTTAACATAAGCATCCTCAAGATCTCTGAAATCTGAAGAAAGATCATTGGAAAGACCGAATACACCTGACTTCTTGTTAAGAAGGTTGGTTACATCAGCTACAGTGGAGTTCTCTTTTTTCATAATGAACTCAACTACTGAAGGATCGATGTCACCGGTTCTTGTTCCCATGATAAGTCCCTCAAGAGGAGTAAGTCCCATGGAAGTGTCAACGCACTTGCCGCAGTTAACAGCAGAAACAGATGCGCCGTTACCAAGATGGCAAACGATAGTCTTAAGCTCTGAGTAATCCTTACCAAGGATCTCAGCTGCTCTCTTGCTTACATAAGAATGGCTGGTGCCGTGGAATCCATATCTTCTGATTCCGTATTTCTCATAATATGAATAAGGAAGTCCGTAAAGATAAGCCTCCTCAGGCATTGTCTGATGGAAAGCTGTGTCAAATACAGCAACCATAGGTACACCGGGCATTGCCTTCTGGCAAGCTCTGATACCGATAAGGTTGGCAGGATTGTGAAGAGGTGCAAGATCAGAAACCTCCTCGATTGCCTTGATTACTTCTTCATTGATAACAACAGACTTGGTGAACTTCTCACCGCCGTGAACGATTCTGTGTCCTACAGCGCCGATCTCATCAAGAGAAACTACGCCGTTCTCACTGTTGGTAAGAGCCTCGATAACCAGCTCGATTGCTCTGTTATGATCAGGCATTGGCTCAACTTTGGTGATCTTGTCCTTACCCTGAGGTGTATAAACTATCTGGCTTCCGTCAATACCGATTCTCTCACAGAGACCCTTGCAGATAACCTGCTCGGAATCAGAATCAATAAGCTGGAACTTAAGTGAAGAGCTTCCACAATTAATTACAAGAATTTTCATGATCTACCTCTCTAATCAATATCTACTTTGACTTTGTAAATTCAGTATGTAAAGATATTAATACACACTATAAATAATATTTTAGCAACGTAAATATTATTAGCAAGGTAAAAATTGTACAAAAGTCAGTATATTTTGAAAGCGCTTACATTTTATGAAAACTATAGGAATCATCGCAGAATTCAACCCCTTCCACAATGGGCATAAATACTTAATTGAAAAAGCCAGGCAGGAAACCGGCGCAGATTACTGCGTTGTTGTTATGAGTGGAGATTTTGTCCAGAGAGGTGCTCCTGCCATCGTAGATAAGTTTGCCAGGGCCAAAATGGCTCTCTCCTGCGGTGCCGACCTTGTACTGGAACTTCCCATCTACTACAGTCTCGGAAGCGCTGAGTTTTTTGCCTCAGGAGCTGTTTCAATTTTGGACAGCCTCGGAGTTATTGATCATCTTTGCTTTGGCAGCGAGTCCGGAGATCTGGCCTCTCTTACTTCCATCGCCCGTGTTCTTTGTGATGAACCTGAGGCTTTTAAAAGCACTCTGTCAAAAGAGCTCAAGGATGGCAAAAGTTTCCCGGCAGCCAGAGCCGCTGCTCTTTCCACAGTACTTGACTACTCACCGGAAATATTAGATAGCCCCAACAATATCCTTGCCATAGAATACCTCAAGGCTCTCTACAAAAGAAACAGCTGCATACAGCCCTGCACCATTCTGAGAAAAGGTGAAAGTTTCCATTCCCAGGAGCTCAATGAGTTTTCAAGTGCAACAGCCATTAGAAAGGCCCTTGGAAATAAAAACAGTTCTGTCAGCGCCGTTAGTCTTGCTATGCCCACTGATGCTTTTTCATTCCTGAAAGAATACTCCGGGAAATATCTTGACAGCGATGCTTTCTCACAGCTTCTTAGCTACAAGCTTATTCAGGAGTCTGATGAAGGTTTTGAGAAATATCTGGATATATCCGGGGATCTTTCCAATAAGATTGCCAATGAATACAGGATAAATGACAGCTTTACAGTCCTGTGCGACAGGCTGAAATCCAAGGATCTCTCCTACTCAAGGATCAGCAGGAGTCTTTTCCATATTTTGCTTAACATTACCGGCTCAAATATGACTGAATATCAGTCAGATAATTACACTTCCTACGCAAGGATCCTGGGCTTTAGAAAGGAGTCCTCAAAGCTCCTCTCAGATATACATGAAATGGCCTCAATCCCTGTGTTGGACCGCCTCAAAGACGCTTCAGCACTGCTTTCTCCCCTGCAGCTTAGGCTCTTCGAGGAAACCCTCAATGCTTCCAGGGTTTACAATATGCTGTCCCAGACCGGAACAGAATCCGAATTCAGCCTCAAAAACATCATTCTTTAACAGTTATTTAATTTGAAGTACAAATGTTATCATGATACCATTAATGTGTATACGGTATTAGGATTTCATGGAGGTTCTTATGGGACTTGTTAAGTTAGAAAAGGGCCAGGTACTTCATAAAGCTGGAAAAGATATAGTTGAAACCGTAGAGGTCATCGTAAAGGGCACTATTAAAATATCTAATGCCTTCTCCTCCATAACCTTAGGTGTGGGTGGTTTTGTCGGTATAGTCGAAACTCCCGGAGAGCCGTATTTTTATACCATCGAAGCCGTGGAAGAAGGAGCAGTCTATTCATATCCCTTCACCTCAAAGGACGATATTCCCAAAGTAGTACAATCTAATCCTAAAATTGCGCCTATTTTGGCAGCCCAGTCCGCTGAAGCTGCTTCTATTACCTGTGACGTATTTGAGCAGGAGTTCAATGAAACCCTCAATGAATACGAGCAGATACAGGCAGACTATGCCGATTACCCGAATCTTTGCATAAAAGTCGGGGAAGTTCCAAAGTCTTTTCCTGAAATCGAAGATCTTATGCCTCCGGAGAAAAGTTCAAATCTCCCGGAATGGGCAATTTCTTTTGCACGATCCTTAAAGGCCAATGGCGCTGCATTGAAGCGCGGCTTCTACCCTCTCAGTCTTGATATTGCCACAGGTATGGTAATGTCAACCTACGATATATATCAGCGGGTTTCTAAGGAATCCCAGGCTCTTTCTGAATACAGAAAAAATCTGAAGCTCAAAACCAAAGAGTTCCAGGCAAATATGCAGGTGATCAGAGCTAAGCTAAGTGGCCTTGAAAACGGTTCCGCAGAAGGTCAGTCCATGGTCGCTATTGTCAATGCCCTGAATACTATCCTTGTTTACTCTGGGGTCTCCCCTGAAATTGCCACAAAGTTTGAGGAACAGATCGCAGAGTTCAAAGCCAATAATAACAGATACGATTCTGCAGATGAGGCAAGGGCCCTCAGAAGGAATATTTCCACCACCTTCTACGAGGTCTTCACTCCTGCTTTTTTGAAGAGCCTTAATGATGATGATATCCCGCTGGAAGTAAAGATGTTCTTCATGTTCGGATTTGTCGACGAGGAACTCGCCAGCGAAAAGTACACCATCACTCTGGCCAACATGGCAAAATCCTACGTTCCAGACCCCGACGGCAACGTTGTCCTTCTGTATGAGTGGCTTCAGAAGATTTACAATCTGGAAGTTGAGCCCTCCAGAAACGAATTCGATCAGGACTGGCTCACCTATTTAAGAGATCAGAAGCTCAGCGGAAGTCTTAAAGAAGAACAGATGGAAGAAATGATAGACGATCCCAAGGCTCGTCTTGACTTTGAGATACACAACCTCTTTGCCCTGGGCAACAGAATGACCTTTGGACGAATCTCCTCCTTCGTTCCTGTATTTGATTCCCTGAATGTCCTTAGGCCCCTTGATATGGCATATCAGAACACTGCCAAGGTCAATGAGTATTTCAGTTACATTCGAAGTGTTGATTTCGGCGTATTCTGCAGAAACGCTCTTTATTCCAACATGGAGATCGGCGTACCTCAGGTGCACTATGCCGATGACGTCACACCATATATGATCCTTATGCCCAATCCCGGAAGCAGAGCCTGTCTGTGGCAGGAAATCGAGGGTAAAAAAAGAAGCACCAAGGCTCGCATGCTGGTTTCCATCTTCAATACAGAGAATACCGAGGAGTGCATGATCAAGCTCTTTGGAGAGTTCAGATGGGAAATGTGCAAAACGGAACAGGGTGTTCATTGGAACGACGTCACAGATCCGTCCCTTACCTCCATGTATTGCGACTATCTGCAGTTCTTTAAGAAGAACTCTGCCCTTTCCACCGAGCAGAAGGATAAGCTTAGAACTGATCTTAAGAAATACAGCAACAACTATAAGAACGTCTTTATCGCTGATTACCTTGCCTATGTGAAATATGAAGCAGCCAGCTCACCCAGGCTTAATAAGGTTGCCCGTGAGATTCTGTTCACCTTCTGTCCTTTTGCCAAGGAGCTTCGTGAAAAAATCGGCGACAATCCTCAATATGCCGAGCTTATAAATCATTACAATGCCCATGTCGGAGGCCAGATCAAGCCTCTTACAAACATTGTCCATCGTCTGAAAAAAGAAGAGCTCGAAGTGCCTGAGGTCATCCTCAAGCAGATCGAGCATCTCAAAAAATAAACTATTCTATTCATATATTTATTTATTCTTAGCCTTAGCTTCATAGCTCTCAATACACTGCCTTGCAGCAACTGCGTTATCAGGCTTGGTGTCCTCAAGAGTAGCGTGAATATAAGGCTTATATTTTGTGGCAAACTCCACGATACTTGTGTAGTCCATCTCTCCAAGGCCGCATCCCATGCTGACAATCTTGTCCTCTGTGCATACACAGTCCTTAAGATGTATCATGCAGATGTCATCCTTAAGAAGGTCCATGGCCTCCTCAAACACCTCATATCTCTGCTCATAATTGTCAGTCCAGAGAAGATTAACCGGGTCAAAGATGATCTGAAGGTTAGGAGATTCAATTCTGTCCAGAACCTCTCTCGCTCTCTTGGGATTCCATACAATATGTCTGTAAACAGGCTCAATGGCAACGATGACGCCCATTTTCTCAGCGTATTCAACTACGGGCTTAAGGTTGGTGATAAAGGTCTCCAGAGCCTCTTTTGAATGGCATGCCTCCTTGTCATAGGAATAGGTCTCATTGGGAGCTCCTGTCTCTGTTCCAACCATTCCTGCTCCCATAATGGATGCGAAACGGATATGAGCCTTATACTTCTCCTGGGCGGCCTTAAGCTGCTGCTGATTGGGATTGGCCAGATTGAGATAACAGCCAAGAACAGCCACATCCAGGTCAGCCCTTCTGAAAGCATCCCTCATATACATGGCATAGCCCGGGGTCAGAGCAGTTGTGTCAGCGGTAAAGCCCGGCACCTTGGAAAGGGCAATATGTGTGCAGGAAAATCCCTGTCTCTTTATCTCCTGAAGCCTCTCCTCAAAGGGAAGCTCTACTGTATCATGAAATCTGATTCCTATCTGCATAAAAAATCCTCCTGATAATTAGATCTCTTTATATTTCGGATCGGTAAACTCAACCCGAAGTTCTTTGCCGTCACCTTCGTAGGCATACATTCCCACCAGGGCTCCGGTAAATCTTTTTCCCTTATCATAGCCCTCATCGCATAGATAATTCACATCGGCCAGAGTGGCAAAGATAACTTCTTCATCTATTCTATCACTTGAAGAGCCATATTTTATCCTATAACTTAAAACTCTTTTGAAATCTTCGGTACTCATGGAAAGACTGATCTCATCTGCATCATCAGGAAGAGCCTCATCTGATATCAGCTCTCTGTCCTTATCGCCGATATGTTCAAGAGAATAAACGAATTTTTTACCGGTTCTATTTATGATTCCAAAGGTAAAAAAGGTGTTCTCGTCATAATAACCGGTAATGCCGGCATGCTGTCTCTCTTCAAGAGTCGGAATCCTCATATTTACGTCATATTCAAACTTAAATGAGGTCTGTCTTCGAAGAACAATATTCCTGGCAGCCACCGTAGAAAGCGGAGCTTTGCTACCTCTTATGGACCAGCGATTTTTTCCGTCCTTTATGTCAAAAGAGATATCTTCACTCTTAAAGGTCCTGGGTGTCATATAATCCAATGGCAGTCCACAGGGTGAAATACCCTCTTGCGAATACCCTGATTTTTCCAGTTCCATATCAGCAAAAGGCTTAACCTGCATGCTGGAAGGTCCCTTCAAACCGTTGACTATGGGCCAGCCGTCGGCAGTCCAGGTCACAGGATCCAGAGCAGTCTCTCTTCCCAGAATGCTGTAGCCATCCCCCAGCTTTCTTCCGCAGAGGTACACCATGAACCATCTTCCCTCCGGGGTTTCGACCATATCTCCGTGGCCGCATCTCTGTATCGTAGCCCCCTCATCCTGCTGTCTCATAATGGGATTATAGGGACAGGGCTCATACACTCCCATGAGCTGTCTGCTTCTGGACACAGTCACTCTGTGTCCCGGTCCGGTACCGCCCTCCGCCTGCAAAAGATAGTAATAGCCATCCTTTTTGTATATATGCGGCCCTTCAGGGGCTCTCTTATTGCTGCCATAATACAGAAGCCTTGGCTCAGATATCTTCTTTGTCCCTGCCTTATCAAGCTCAAATATCCTGGCGCCGCGGTTAAGAAGCATGTAGCGCCTTCCGTCCTCATCATTAAACAGTCCAGGATCTATTCCGTCTTCATCAATGAAGACCGGCTCAGAATATGGTCCTTCAGGCCTTTCTGAGGATACTAACATCTGTCTTCTGTAAACAGGTCCGGTGTCATTTAGTCTATAGGTAGCAGCTATATAGAACCTGCCCTCATAGTAGGATATATCCGGCGCCCAATAGCCTCTTCCACCCTCCAGTTCATCCAGATACGCCCACTTGGGATCGGTAATGGCATGTCCTATTATCTCCCAGTGCACAAGATCTCTTGAATGGGAAATGGGGATACATGGAAAAAAGATAAATGAGGAATTGACCATGTAGTAATCCTCGCCCACTCTGCATATCGAAGGGTCAGGGAAAAAGCCGGTTCTAATGGGATTTCTGTAATAATCCTCATACTTATGGCCATATTTATCCTCAAGATATTTATCTATAGCCAGATAGCCTGATTTATCCGGGGTGTTTACGCAATCTGCAATATTCTCACGTACAATATCCCAGGGTGTTATAAGGTCTTTATCGCCTTCCAGAGGATCAAGACCGCATCTGTCTGTAAGATATTGAAACACTTCAGGATTACCACTCTCTGCGGCGTAATGAAGGGCTGAGCGGTGTCTGTCATCATGCTCATTTAGGCTTGCCCTGGAATACTCCACGATCCATTTTACTTTGGAAAAATCACCTGTTTTAGCCGCTTCATATATAGAAACCGGTCCAACATCCATATTTCAAAGCTCCTTAGTCTTTACATAAAGAAAATCAGCGTAGCCATGGTCAATATCATCTTTATTGCCGGAAATAGCATAGATTCCGAGCTTCGCTCCCACCCAGGTATGATCTGAAGGAGTATAGGACACTCCCAGATCTCTGTATTCAGAATCCCCAAGCTGTACACTTATCTTAAGGCTTGGATTCTTACCGGTAAAAGGCTCATGGACATTCTGGAAATAAAGCTTTTCAGAATCCATCGCTTCATCAAGATCAAAACGAAGTTTCCAAGTTACCTCTGTTTTGTCTGCAGAAAGTTCTGTTTTAAAAGACTCTTTGATAACTTCTATCTTATCAGCATCGCCGCCCTCAGACTCTGCAATTTTGAGAATATACTCCTCATTATCGGCCTTTTCTATGTAAGCTGTAATGTACTGGCCTCCGGTCATACATATTCCTGCGCGCTCGCCTGCTTGTAGTCCCGCTACCTCCATCTTTATCTCAGTTTCAAAAACAGGGAAAATAAGCTTCTGGGTAAGCACATTGGCGCTTCTCCAGATAACAGGCTCCTCTTCCCCGGATGGATTAAGGGAAAATAATCTCAGGGCTCCTGTATCGCTTTTTCCTGAAAAATCATCTCTGTGATTACCAAGCCACTGCCACTGAAGGCCGTATTTACCATCAGCAAAATCATCAGAGGATTCAAGATATACTATATCCTCAGATATGCCGGTATCAGGCTTATTAAGCTCATATACAGGCTCTCCTATATCATTTTCATCAGGATTAACACCCACAACCGGCCAGCCATTCTTCCAACTTACAGGCTGAAGGTGGCAGATTCTGCCATAGAGGCCTCTGTCCTGGAAATGAATAAACCACTCATCCCCATTTACAGTGTCCACCAATCCTCCCTGATGAGGGCCATTGATCACTGTACTGCCGGTGTGCATAACCTCTTTTATCTCATAGGGTCCTCTGATATTCCTTGACCTTAGAACCACCTGATAGCCGTCAGTCACGCCACCTGCCGGAGCCCAGATGTAATAATATCCGTCTCTTTTATAGACCTTTGGTCCCTCAATGGTAACCGCGGGATGCTCAGGGTCATTGCCGTTGAAAATAAAGTGGTCCTCAGTAGTTGCCTTAAGCCCATCAGGGCTCATCTCGAAAATACCGAGAATACTCTTGAATCCGATCCTGCTCTTGGCATAGCCGTGAATGACATAGGCCTTTCCATCCTCATCCCAGAAGGGACATGGATCTATAAGGCCTTTTCCCGGAAGGACGCATACAGGCTCCTCCCACTCCCCGTAAGGGTCCTTGGTTCTCACAACAAAATAGCCCTCATCCGGCATACCATAATAAATGTAGAACATGCCCTCATGATATCTGATGGAAGGAGCCCAGACTCCCTGTGAATGTCTGGGGATACTGAATCTCTCCTCCGGTATATTTTTCAAAGCATAATTAACAAGCTTCCAGTTCACCAGATCCCGGGACACCAAAATAGGAAGCCCCGGAGTATAGTTGAAGCTGGAAGCCGTCATGAAATATGTATCACCGACTCTGATCACATCAGGGTCGCTGTAATCTGCAAACAATATAGGATTTTGAAAATTGCCGTTTCCTCTGTCAGAAAAGCGCATGAATACTCCCCCCTTATCCATTAAGCTCTATATCCAAAGTGTTACCGAGAAATGCCTCGTCGGCCAGAAGACTGCTGTAAGGCTCTCCAAGTTTCTTAAGACCTCTTGCAATCATTCCCGCATAAAGCATTGCACCCTCATATTTAAGGTGCGAATTGTCTATCTTACCTTCCGGAGCCCAGGAAACCTCTCCCGGCGCAAGGTTCATATAATATTTCCTGGAAGCCTCGTCTCCTGTTTTCACCAGAAAGTCCCTGCTCATGGTAAAAAGGTCCACCACAGGAACATCGAACTTCTCAGCTGCCTCTTTCATGCCCTTTACATATTCTGTATGCTCAGAGGGCTTAAGAGACCCGTTTTCATCAAAAAGACGTCTCTCTACAGAGGTGATAAATACAGGATATGCCTTTTTATTCCTGGCAACATTCACGAATTTTCCAAGATTAGTTATGAACTCACCGTGAGGATCTGTGTATCTGGCCGGGTCATTTATCTTCTCATCATTATGTCCAAACTGAATAAAAAGATAATCGCCTTCAGTAATCTCATCATAAATAGTCGCAAGTCTGCTTTCATCAATAAAGCTCTTGGTACTTCTTCCATTAACAGCATGATTACAGATAACTACATCTGCTGCGGTATATCTGTCCAAAGCCTGTCCGATTCCGGTCTGCGGAAAAGTGGCAAATTTATTGCAGGCGACTGTAGAATCACCTGCCCAGAATATATGTCTCATATTTCCCCCGTTAATAAAAAAGGGGAACCGTAGTTCCCCTGATTCTTTTTATAAAATTATTCTTTTACAGCTCCTACATTAACACCCTGTACGAAGTATTTCTGAAGGAAAGGATATGCAACCATGAAAGGAAGGATTGCACATACGATAGCTGCATAATACAGAGTATTCTGTGAAACCTTATATGCAGTTGTAGGTGTATCTCCGTCCATGATCATAACTCTCAGCTTGTACTGGAAGTTAACGTGATCAGGATTTGTAATATAGATCTGTACTGTGCTGTAGTCGTTCCATACAGTTACGGCATACATAAGACCGATTGATGCAAGAGCTGCCTTGGAAAGAGGAAGCACGATCTTGAAGAAGATTCCCATAGGGCTGCAGCCGTCGATCTTAGCAGCCTCGAAGAGTGATCCGGGGATACCCTCGAAGAAGTTCTTCATAAGTACCAGGTTATATACGTTCATACCATGCTTGATAACCAGGATCCAAATTGTATCTACAAGATGGAGCTGCTTCATAACAAGGTATTCAGGAATCATACCACCACTGAAGATCATGGTGAAAAGCAGGAAGAAAGAAAGGAAGTTTCTTCCGGGCATGTCTTCCTGAGTAAGTACATAGCCACCAAGTGTTGAAAGAACAAGACCAAGAAGTGTTCCTAAAACAGTTGTGATAACTGAGTTAAGGAATGGTCTGTAAAGTCTTACTGTTGTAAAGATTGTAAGATATCCGTTAAAGGTAAAGTCCTCAGGCCAGAATCTGAACTGATAAACACCTACAGCATTGAAGGAGTCAACTACTACCTTCCAAATAGGAATGAGAACTACTAAAGCAACAATAACGAATACAATATAGTTAACTACGTCAAATACATGCACTCTGGGTTTTTTAGATTTAACATGCATCTGAGCCTGTTTAGCCTGTGCCATAATGTCTCCTCCTTAAATAATTCCGCGTCCACGGATCTTCTTACTTGCCCAGTTACAGATAAGAACAAGAGCACAACCAACCAGAGACTTGAACAAGCCAACGGCGGTAGTATATCCGTAATCCGGAATTGCAGTAAGGAATGTTTGACGATAGATGTAGGTTGAAATAACATCAGATACGTCAAATACACGGTTGTTATATAAAACGAATACTGATTCAAAAAGGTTAAGAACCTTAGCAAGGTTAAGGATCAGCACGATTATTACCGTATTCATAAGAGCAGGTACTGTTACATACCAGATCTTCTGAAGTCTTGAAGCACCATCGATATCAGCTGCCTCATAGAGCTCAGGATTGATTCCGGAAAGTGTTGCAAGGAAGATAACGGTTCCCCAACCTGTTTCTTTCCAGATATTGATCATGTAGAAAATTGGTCGCCACATTGACTTGGTGTGAAGGAAGTCAATACTTGTAGACAAAACTCCCCATGACTTCAATGTTTCATTAACGAAACCTGTTGAAGACTTAGACAAGAACAACTGGAAAATAGCGGCAACAACTGCCCATGACATAAAGTGTGGTAAATAGATGATTGTCTGCAGTGTCTTCTTTGCAAACATGTTATGCATCTCATTAAGGAATACAGATACCAATACAGATGCAAAAGTTGTGATCAAAAGTTTGGTTATAGAAATTTGTAATGTATTACTAAATGCAGTCCAGAACTCCTTCTTAGCAAACATAGTCTGGAAGTTCTTAAGACCCACCCAGTTAATGTTTCTAAGCTTGTACTCATAGAATGAGTAACGAACTCCGAGCATTGGCCAGTAATAGATGATTATTACAAAAACCAATACAGGTAAGAACATAAGGTAATAACCAAAATTGTTCTTAATACGTGTGCTAAGAGATTTTTTATTAATAGGAGCGCCAGTGGATGTCGTAGCAACATTTTGTTTCTTACTCATAGCAACCCTCTCCCTTTCAAAATAACGTTCACGTTACTACTTTATTATATCAAATCAACGTGAAATTTTCCAAAAAAACCCCACCCCCAATGAAGATATTTTGTACCCCTCAGGGGTGGGAATATAGTTAAAACTATTTAATTCTTATAAAAATTACTGAGCGTTGAGCTCGTCTACGATCTGCTGAGCGAGATCGCCAACTTCTGCCTGATACTGTGCAATAGCATCCTCAGGTGTGATCTCACCAGTTACAGCCTGGTTCATAAGAGTTGTCTTAAGCTCTACGAGAGTAGCCTCGTTCTCTGTAAGAGTATCGCAAGATGCAGCTGAAGGAGCATCTACACAGTTCTCTGTGAAGAACTTGTTACCAGCCTGTACAAGCTCGTCGTTATCAACGAAACCGTTTGTAAGAGGAGCGATTACAAGAACTGGATCAAGGTGGTTCTTCTTCCATACAGTGTTAGGATCGTTAGGAGACTGCTTAAGGTGGAACTCACCATCAGCGTACTCATAATCCTTCTTCTTGTCAGGATCATCAGGGTTAGTTGTGAAGGACTCAGCCTTTGTTGACCAGTGAACATCCTCAGCACCATATGTCCAAAGTGTCTGAACCTTGTCACCATCAAGCATTGTCTCAAGAAGAGCATCGAAGATAGCCTGCTCACGAGCAGAATTGCCATCCTGATCATCTGTGATTACCCATACAGGTGCTTCTCTGTTAAGATATCCGCCCCATGTATCCTTGATCTCCTGGATAGGAGCAAGCTGAACGAGTCTGTCATCACCAAGATCGTTGTCAACTTCCTGCTTCTCCATGTTTGTTGTAAGTGTTCTAAGCCATGTACCAGCCCAGTATGTGAATACACCTTCAGATGTTGTCTGATCGTTTGAGAAGAACTTCT
>JAEEGF011274776.1_pt1 | contig 14312 bp, 9 predicted proteins | sample 9134171 | NCBI WGS metagenome assembly JAEEGF01 (sample SAMN16246542, study PRJNA631951) | gut metagenome | biome: gut microbiome; feature: rumen; material: AP-attached | host: Bos | place: Iran: Karaj | collected 2018-10
GCACCCAAGACCTTCGAGGAGATGGATATGGGCTGGGGCACGATGATGTACTCTACTCGCCTGCCCGAGATTACTTCGCGGAGCGTGCTCAGCGGCGAGTTCCACGACTTTGCCCAGGTGTTTATCGACAACAAATATATTGGTAAGATTGACCGCGTGAAGAACGAGAAGTCGCTCACCATCCCAGCCGTGAAGAAAGGTGCTGAACTGATTATCATCGTCGAAGGCATGGGCCGCATCAACTTCGGCCGTGCCATCAAGGACTTCAAGGGCATCGTAGGCAACGTCACGCTGTCTACCGAGACCGACGATGTGGAGATGGTGCTGACGCCCAAGAACTGGATGAACGTCGCCATCCCCGATGACTACGAGACAGCCGCCAAGGCACTTGACATGGTAAAGGGCGTCAACGACCAGGTTGCTGCAGGCAAGGTGAAGGGAAGTGTTCCTGCACTCGCCTTTACACAGGGCTATGAGGGCTCGAAAAAGCTCGGCGACATCATGAAGCCCGGCTACCATCGCGGCTACTTCAATCTGAAGAAGGTGGGTGACACGTTCCTGAACTTCGAGACTTGGGGTAAGGGTCAGGTGTATGTGAACGGTCATGCCATGGGCCGCATCTGGTCTATCGGTCCGCAGCAGACGCTCTACGTGCCTGGCTGCTGGCTGAAGAAGGGCAAGAACGAGATCATCGTGCTCGACATTGTCGGCCCGAAAGAAACCGTCGTCTGGGGTCAGGCAGAGCCTGAGCTCAACAAACTCCAGTTGGAGAAGTCGAACAAGCACAACAACATCGGCGACAAGCCCGACCTGAACAGTGCCACGCCCGTGGTGGCAGGAGCCTTCAACGGCGGTAACGGCTGGCAAACTGTGAAGTTCCCGTCGGCAGCCAAAGGCCGCTACCTCGCTATCGAAGTAGCTTCCAACCAGGATGGCAAGGACGTCACCGCCATTGCCGAACTCTACCTGCAGGGTGCCGACGGCAAGCGTCTGAGCCGTGAACCGTGGGTTGCCAAGTATGCTGACTCGGAGGAAGAGAATGGTAACCACACGCTCGACAAGGTCTACGACCTGCAGGAGTCTACCTACTGGCAGACCGTTCGCGGCGCAAGCCTCCCCCACCTGATGGTCATCGACCTCGGTTCGGTCCAGACCGTCACGGCGCTGGAGTACCTGCCGCGTGCCGAACAGGGTGCTCCGGGTTCAGCCAAGAACTATAAGGTTTATCTGTATTAAACTGGTCATTAGCAAATGTAGGGACGCGGCGTGCCGCGTAATTTCCCCTCTTCGTTCTGAAAGCGGTAAAGCCGAGCGACTAGAGGGGGAAAAGCTAAATCCAATAACGCGGCACGCCGCGTCCCTACATAACGATGATGGTAAAAACAGAAAGGAGCTGTTCAGCAAACAGTTCCTTTTTTAAATTGGTAGTAACATAGGAGCTGACCCGCCTTCTATAAAAAGACCACTCCGATGTCCTTGTGCCATCTGCGCTATCAGTCCCTTTTGTATATCAAATCAGAACACCCCGAAGAGGTTGTCGCGCTCGAAGAGTTCCACGACCTCACTTTCCAAAGGCGTTCGCTTCACAATCTCCAGCTGTTCCCAGAACTTTTGGTTATAGTGTTTGTCGTTATTCTTCTTTCCTTTGCTGATCTCACTCATGAGGTTGTCAGAGAACGACATCGCAGTTTTTCCCTTCACGAAACGGTTGGCAACGTTGAACATCATGCCTGTGGTCTCGTATCGGTTGCCGGCATGTTCGTATGTAACAAGAAAGTGAACGCTCTGCACCTCGGTGAAGCCATTGTCGTGCTGATAATTGATGACAAACGAATAGTCGGCAGGCTCGATGGTGCGTTCCGTCAATTTTCCCTCTTCGCTGCCATGCTCCCTGTGCCAGACGCGGTCGTTGTTGCCAAAGCCCTGATAGCGCAGCACTTGGAATGTATTGGCATCGATGTAGAGGCGGGCCGTCACTGCCCACCAATTAGGATTGTGCGGAACAAAATAGACCACATAGATGCGACGCTCGCCATCGCTGATGACTTCCACGTCGGTCTCAAAATGCCGTCTGTAGTCCTCACATAGGGGCACGAGTTGCGTGGCACCAACCAGCCTAATGGGCTCAGAATAGAGTGCGACCTGAGCAAAAGTGAAGTAGTTCGTAGGATTCATCGTACGGCGGCTGGCTACAGACACATAGCGCCCCGTGACGAGTTGCAGGTCAGAGAGTTCGTAGGCCGACTTCCCAGAGAAGAACGACTCTAGGAATGCCGTACACTGCCGGTTGCTCTTGCTCACCTGCCGATAGAAAAAGTTCGACTTCTTCTTGCCGTACTTCTTCGTCTCCTTCTGATGACGTGCCAGTGCTTTCTTAATGATATAGTCGGTGCCCAGCACCACTACCTCACCCAACATCTCACCTTCTGAACTAAGCAACACCTCCTGCCCAATGTCGACAGCCCGCAGGTGAACAGTCTTGTAGCCCACATACGAGATGCGCAGCACGTCGGAAGAGTCGGCATCGATGACAAACTCGCCCTCGGCATTCGAGATGGTGCTTTTCTGTCCGCTGATGTAGACCGATGCGAACGGCAGCCGCTCACCCGTCTTCGCATCGATGGTTCGCGCATCGATGTGAAGGTGCTGAGCATTGGCAGAAACGGCCATAAGGAGCAGCAGGAGGATGAGTTTCAGTTTCCTAGTCATACGAATGATATCATATCAAATCAGAACACTCCGAAGAGGTTGTCGCGCTCGAAGATTTCGACCGCCTCCTCTTCCACTGGCGTTCGTTTCACAATCTCGTTTTGTTGCCAGAAGTCGCGGTCGAGCCCCTTTCGACCAATAAGATCCAGAAGATTGTCGTTGAAATGCAATGTCCCACGGCTCGTGAAATAGCGGTCGGCCACGTTGAACATCATGCCCGTGGTTTCGAACTTGTGGCCGTCGGCCGTGTAGTTGGTACGAAAATGCACACTGCTCACTTCCGCGAAGCCGTTGTCGAGTTGATAGTTGACGACAAACGAATAGGCGATGGGATGTACAATGGCCTTATTACCCATCTTGTGCAAGACCCATTCTTTCGTGCTACGCCCTTCGTATTTCAGCAGTTGAAACGTCTTGGCGTCCACATACAAGCGTCCTTCGATGGCCCAGGCATCAGAGTCGCGCGGCACGAAGTTGATGACATAGACACGCCGTTCGCCATCGCTGAGCACGTTCATTTCGGTAAGGTAGTCGCGAGCGTAGCCTCGGTGCAGGGGAACGAGTTGCTCGGTGGAAGGAATATGCTTTAGGTTAGAGAAAACCGGTACCTGTGCAAAGGTGAAGAAATTTGATGGGCTAATCGTCTGCATGCTCATCACCGACAGATAGCGACCGGTGACCAGCGACATCTCACTCACCTGCGATGCCGAACGAGCCGTGAAGAACGACTCCAGGAAGGAATGGCACTGCCTGTCGGTGTAGCCCACCTGCCGATAGAAGTAATTCGACTTTGTTTTCCGATACTGCTTGCTTTCCTCTTTCATCCGCTTCAGGGTGTTCTGAATAACCAAATCGGTGCCCAACACCACCACCTCGCCCAGCATCTCACCCTCTGAGCTGAGCAGGACCTCCTGCCCGATGTCGACAGCACGCAGGTGAACGGTTTTGTAGCCCACATACGAGATGCGCAACACATCGGTTGAGTCGGCATCGATGGCAAACTCGCCCTCGGCATTCGAGATGGTGCTGTTCGCACTGCTGATGTAGACCGAAGCGAACGGCAACCGCTCACCAGTCTTTGCATCGATGATGCGGGCATCAACGTGCAAGTGCTGGGCGTGAACCGACAAGGTCATTGCCATCAGCCATAGGACTAGTTTCCATTTTGCCATAAGTTCATTTCAAATAAAACGTATTTCCAACCTGTCGTTTCCCGTTTCCTGATTGCTTTTGAATGGCTACGAGATGGGCAACTACCGCCTTGTGGGTTGATAACCGCCCTGCTCTATGATGTCGCGACCGAGCGTGAGGGGTATGCATTGTATACTTTGGCGGCCTGCTCCTGTGTTTTCAGGATCGTCAGTATAGCGTCCGCGAAGCCGATAGCGCACACCACGATGCTCGAAGTCGCACGAAAATGAGAGTCCAAGCACAGCCCCACCCTCTTCACGGCACTCCACATTGCGCAACGTCACACGCTCACGTTTCACCTGTCCACGCTTCATCACCATGGCATCGGCCAGCCTCGTCCGTTCGCCAGCCTTCATTCGCATGTCGCATGTCATCCGCAGACTTACCGTCAACGAGTCGTTCATGCGTGCCTGCCAGTACACTTGCACGACTGATTGGGACCGTGCGAGCATCGCAAAGGATAGGTTTAGGATCAGCAAACCTATGGTTTTCAACTTCATCGTGCCACCTCCTTCGTAATGAAGCCATTCGGTGTGAGACCTTCTGCCGACACTGCAATAGACTCCGTAAAGCCATTGTTCCAGAATGTCACTCGGACATGTCCCTCGCTGTCAGTCACCAGACTTGGATTCCAATAGAGTGTGCGCCGGTAATCACCCTGTTCGGGCAGCGGATCCTCACTATAATCCACGCGATAGAACTCGTCGGGGTCGCTCAGTCCCTGGAAATCGATACGATAGCCATAGAAATCGGGCTGCGGCAGACCGGCAGGATAGAGCGGATCGGTCTTAAAATTGATGATCGATGTCAGTGGCGACGTGTAACTCGTTGCTCGTTCTGCAATATAAGGTTTCAACACCTCGCGATAGCGTCCCTCCTGATGAATCAAGCGGCGGTCGTCGGCATCGGCATAGAGATAGAGCTTGCTGAAGTTCACGTCGGCAGGGAAGAACTGCATGCCTGGAGCAAGATTCTCCTTGCGTCCGTAGAAGCCGGGTTCACGGAAAATAGTCTGCCGACCATACTCCGGAGCATCGATGAACGTCAGGTTCATACCATCGAGGCCCATTAGCATCAACAACTTGTAGAAATTGTGGTAAGAATGGAAAGCCTGGTCGAACTTATAGTCCTTGTAAGAGTGCCATTTATTGTAGTCTCTCATCGGATTGGCTGCGTTACCAGCCGTGGTGGCTGCAGCTTTCTTGTCTGCATTCAGTCCTTTCAGCTTGAGTTCGTTCTCCTCCCGACGGGCCTGCTCCATGTCTGCAAAGAAGCGATCGTCGGCAAAGTTGTTCTGATAGAGGTCTTCCCTTGCGTCATTGGGTTGCCACCAACCGCCAACTGCCATGTCCTGTCCTATAAGACGGAAATCGTCGTCATGGTAATTAAACAGATGCGTAAGATGCGTATTAAAATGGAAGTCGTTAATAGTGCCAAAGATATTTGACAAGTACGACATCATCTGACGCACATCGATGACAGCGACAGGCTTTACCTCACGGAAATCGGCCCAACCACGGCGCTTGGTCTTCTTCACCTCGGGTAAAACGTAAGCCTGACTGCGGCGGTCGTAGTAGGTGAACGGAGCTACCGTGTTGTTCGTCGCCATATATCCATTACGGAAAATGTTATTGTCGACAGGCTCATTCAAGGCACTGGTCTCGTAGTAGTCGTAGTTGCGAGCAACGGGCGAATAGACATTCATTGGAATAATGTGCTTACCCAACAAATAACCTGGTCGCTTGTGTTTGTAGACGGAGAAGTTATGACCGCCCACACCTGCAGCAATCTTTCCAATGACCTCAGCACTGTTCTCGTTCAGCGTGAGTGCCATGCGGGATGTACCAAAGAAGGGATTCAAGTTGAACATGAAAAAACCCAGAGAGTCGGTCTTAATCTCTGCTGATACGATGCCATCATAGGGAGTAATCAGTTCGTTGTAGACCCACATCGGCTTTTTTAGGTTCTTCCATAGAACATATTCGTATTCTCCATGGTCGTCGACGACACGTCCTCGGAAGTTCAGTCCACGTTCCACAGCCATCAGTGGATCCCAGCGTTCACCACTCATCATGCGTTCAAAGTCGTAGCGTGTCCACCCTTGCACCATCATCAACAAGTCGAGGGCAGTACGATGTTCGTGGTCATCGGCCTCAAAATAGTATTCGGGATGTGGAATGAAACCCTTCACTTCACTGCCGAGCAACAAGTACGACAACACATTGCCATCGGCATAGGTTCCGTCGTGATAGAGTCCGTCAGTAATGGCCATCGACAACTTATTGCGCTCCTTTACAGGTTGCCCATCTGCATCAACAAGTTGGCAATCGAGGGTCACTTTCTCATAGGGTTTCAACGATGCCGCATCCTCTGGCATCGATACTTGCAGCCGTAGTCCGTCCATATCGTGGTTGTTGACGAACACCTCGCGCTGTGCCAGCACCTTGCCCTCTTCGGTAAATAGCGTGAAGATATTCACACCTGTCTGCAAGGAAGCCTTGTCAACGACGACACTGGTGCGCTCTGTCTCGGTCATGTCAAGCACATCGTAATAGAGAGTCGTTCCACGCGAAGTGACACTCAACCCTAAACGCAAACCGTCAGTCTGACTATTGCGAGCCACACTGGCACGCAGGGCATCGCCAGTTGTGGAGAAAACATTCAGCACATAGCCACGCCGATGGGCACGGGGCAGGCGGAAGGTGTATTCATGCCCTTCGTAGCTGACACATAACTTCAATCCACGCATCAGTTCGTCCTCTGCTTCGTCGCTCTCGTCGCTGATCATACTAAACAGGCCCCGTCCAGCATAGTCAGTATGGAATGTACCGATGTCCTTGCCATTACGCACAAGCCGTCCTTCAATGTTTAGCGTACGCCCTTCTGTGCTACGGGCTTGGAAAGCCACACGTGTAGGAACACCGCGCACCATGTTTCCACCTTCAGGATAAAAGTCAATTTTCAGTTTATCTTTCTCCTTTTCGATGAGAGAGGCCGTCGCTTTAGGCAGACGAGGTATACGTTTCTGGCCATATTGTCCCTTCTCCACGCTCTCGTAAATAGGGAATACACGGCTAAAAATACCAGCATTGCCACGCAGATACTCCTGGAATCGCTCGCCATAGAAATCTTTAGCAAGAACTCCCGACAACCGATCCCAGCCATGACCATAGTTGTCACCATTTTTCTTGGTCGACGCTGGCACGCCAGGGGTAAAGTTCAGCATCCATGCCGTATAGGCACGGACCTCGTAAAAACCTGCGTTGAGCGTATCCTTCAGCAGAAAAGACCCACTAGTCTGCCCATTTCTGACCATAAGTTTCTGCGTTTCAACGGGGAAACCTATGGGATTGACCAGTTCAACATATAGGATTCGGCTCAAGTTCGACGGCTTTAGTGAAGCGCCATCGACAACATAGGCCTTGAACCAGATATGCTCGCCCTTATAATAGGAGGTGTTGTCGAAATGCAGGTAGACACGTTCCTGCGGAAATTGCTGGCTAAACCGATCGAAATTCTCTTGATGAAGCATCAGCAACGAGTCGGAATGCTCACTCCTTTCGTCCCCCAAAGGACAAGAGGGAAGGCATACAGCAGAAGCTCCCGCAGCCAGCAGCCTGCACGATATCCATATCACAAAAGCAAAAATACTCCTTCTCATACGACTCTATTTGTTTGATTGATGCTGCAAAGATAATGGAATTCCAATGAATGGTCAACTTTTCGACTTCACATTTACTTCACTTTACAAAAAGCTCCTTCACTTAAAGTTCACATATCAAAATGAAATCAGCCACCGATTGAGTTCCTCAGCCGATCCATCTCTTCCAAAGATGCGCTGGAAAAGACGCTTACGAGCATTGGCCGTTGCCTGTTGTGTGCGATGAAAGATGTTTGAAATCTGAAGATTACCCATTCCCAACCGAATAAGGCAGCACATACGTAGTTCAGCAGGTTTTATAGAAGGATAGAATACCACCAATCGATTCACGAAACCATCAGCATGCTCGTTTAGAAGAGTCTGTAACTGTGCCCAGGAATCATCACTCAAGTCTCCATTGCCACCCTGTCCGATTCGCTCACATTCTGCATAGACGGCAGATTGGCGGAATGTTGCCAACAAATGGTCTTGTTGTGAGCGGTTTTGCTCAGAAGCGGCCAATCGTTGTTCCTCCTGCTGACGGCTCTGGGTTACCATTTGCGCCTGCAACCGCTGCATCCGCCAACGGAAAAAGATCACCAATGCAACCACTGACAGCAGGGCAAGCAAGGCAATGCCCCATAGGCGAAGCCGCAATCGTCCGTTCTCGCGTTCAATCTCAATCTGACTTTCAAGCGACGAAACCAAATCGCCATTCTCACGCACGGTCTGGCGGTTCACACTATCCATCATTGCCACACACTCCATGGCACTTAACCATGCAGACTCGTATCGGCCATTGCCGCTCTCCATCTGTGAAAGCAACATCGTAGCAGCGGCATGTGTCTTCACGTTTTGGCTTTCGCTAGCTCGTAACAGAGCCTCTTCAGCTTCATCGTATCGGTTTAGCGCCATCAATGCACGTCCCCGAGCCAACCACATAGCCCCAAGACTCTCTTCGGCCTGCTTCCCTGTTGCCACTTGTGTGCCAACACTCTCCAACTTTTCAATATTCTCAAGCAGTTTGCGCACTTGTGTCGTGTCACCCTGCTGCAATGCAACGTCTACCCACTCGGGCCAAAGGTCTGCACGCGCATCGTTCAGTCGGCCTGCTTGCGCCAACGCATCTGCTTTAGCAAAGCAATTGGCTGCAGAAGCTATCCATTCAGGTGAACGCAAGCAACGTGACATGTCGCGCAGCGAATAGACCATGCGTAATGTGTCACGACCTGCCTGCGACAAGTCGAATGCACGCCGAAACTCGGTCAGGGCTTCGTCGCGATTACCTGCCATGAGTTGCAAATTACCCATGGCAAGAGAGGACTCAACAGCCCATTCAGATGTACCACCCTCATTCTGTGCCAACTTATAGGCCTTCATGGCCTCAGCCTTACGTCCTTGTTGTTCCAACTGGCGAGCCTCGGCATAATGAGTTTCAGCATCGCCACGACTGTTGCAGGCAGAAAAGGATAGTTGCATGGCCATTGTCATAAAGACCGACAACAGCCATGCCACCAGGGCTTTCCCGAATTTCTTTCTCCGTATCACTTCGGAAAAAAACTCGTCGTTAGGATTGTGACGTTTACTTCTTAAGCTTATTCCAAATCCACAGCACGATGACGGCACCAATGGTAGCCGTTCCGATGCTGCTCAACCATCCTGGTTCCCAGTGGATGCCAAGAAGATCAAATAACCACTTGCCAACGACACCGCCGACGAGTCCGAGGAACAAATCAATCCAGCAGCCTTTACCTTCGCCGCCTGTGATCTTGCTGGCGATAAAACCAGCAAGGATTCCTACTACGATTGCAACAATAAAATTAGTCATGTTACTTTTGTTTTAAGGGGTTAAAAACTCTAAGAATTAATTGACGCTATTGATTTACAAAGGCCTGCATGCGTTGCGCAGCCAAGCCCGATGGTCGTCATCGAGGTAAGGAGAAAGCGTGTCATAAACGCGCTGATGATAGGCATTGAGCCAACTGATTTCCTCAGGCAGCATCTCTTCACGCACGATAGGTGTCAGGTCTATAGGACAAAGCGTGAGAGGATCGAACTGTAGGAACGGCCCGAACTCTCCCTCCATATAGGGTACGACAAGCAGGGTGTTCTCAATGCGAACGCCAAAGCGACCAGGCAGGTAGATGCCAGGCTCGTCGGTGACAGTCATTCCTTCGACGAAGGGGGCTGGTTTCCATTCCATGCGGAACTGGTGAGGACCTTCGTGAACGCTGAGATACTGTCCCACGCCATGACCTGTGCCGTGTAGGTAGTTGATACCTTCGCGCCACATGTACTGTCGTGCCAAGACATCCATCTGTGTGCCTGCGGCCCCTCGTGGGAAAATGCAACGCGACAGTTGTATGTGGCCACGCAGAACAAGAGTATAGATGTGACGTTGTTCTTCAGTGATGGGGCCAAGGGCGATGGTGCGCGTAATGTCGGTGGTACCATCGAGGTATTGCGCTCCACTATCGAGCAGAAGCAAGCCATGAGGCTCTACTGGGATGTCCGTCTCGGGCGTCGCCTCATAATGAATGATGGCTCCATGATGCTCATAACCGCAGATGGTGTCGAAGGAAATGTCGCGAAATCCCTCCTGTTCGGCACGGAGGGCAGTAAGTTTCTGGTCAAGGGAGATTTCACTCTGCCCACCAGTTTCCACGGCAGGCTGCAACCAGCGCAAGAACTTCACCATTGCCACGCCATCCTTGATCATCGCACGACGAAAGCCTTCTATCTCAGTAGGGTTTTTAATGGTCTTCATTGAGGCAATGGGCGATGAGTCGCGCACAATCTCACGTTGCACAGCCTTAAGTAACGAGTAACTGGTCTCATTGGGATCGAGAAGTATGTTGTACTCAAAATAGTCGTGCAAGCCGCGCGATACGTTTTGGTAGTCATCGACATCCACGCCACAGTCATGCAAATAGGCTTGCACATCAACAGGCAGTTTCTCCTTATTTATAAATAAGGTTGTCTTTGTCTGAGAGATAAGTAGATAGCTGACAAAGACAGGATTGCAATGAACATCTGTACCGCGTAGGTTGAGAGTCCAAGCAATATCATCGAGGGCAGAAACGAGCATACCATCAGCATGTTGGCGTCGCAGGGCTTCACGAATGCGACGGAGTTTCGAAACCGTGTCCTCACCAGCATATTTCAGCGGATGTATCTCCACGGGATTCATGGGAATCTTCGGACGATCGGGCCAGATGAAGCGCAAAGGATCGTAGTTGGTGCGCAGTGTGAGTCCTCCCTCCTTCCGCAGGTCAAGGATTAGGTCTTCTATAAAGGCGGCCGAGTTGGTCATTCCATCTGCGGCAACCTCCTTAGAACGACTGTCGCGCAACTGTTGGCCGAGCCATTCTGGGATAGTAGGCGTGCCAGGGATTTTCAGCTTCATGAGTTGAAACTCTGTACCGCTGAGTTGCTCCTCTGCAGCGAGGAAGTAGCGGGAATCCGTCCATAGTGCGGCGGCATTCATCGTAACGACAGCCGTGCCAGCCGAACCATTGAAACCGCTGATCCATTCGCGGCCCTTCCAATGATCGGGCACGTACTCACCATTGTGAGGATCGGTACTTGTGAAAATGTAAGCTGCCAAATTCTCGCGCTGCATCTCTGTGCGCAACGCTTGGATTCGTTCGTTGATAGTCATAGGCATTTGTTTATTTACAATTTACAGATATACGATTGTTGATTAAGTATTTTTGATCTCAAGATATTTATTGATGACATTAACTGACAAGTTCTCGGGCGAGGTTAGCAGGGCGGCGATGCCATGTTGTTTCAACAACGATACTATAAGCCGCTTTTCGTAAACAAACTTCTCAGCAATGACAGAGTGAAAGAGGCCAGAGGTCTGCCTCTCCTCAATAGGAGAGGAATATGTGGGGGCGAACTTTGCTTGAGATGTGATATGGGCAGCGGGCTTGGATTCCTCAAAAAACACCACCAATAACCGATGACGACTATTGAGTTGCTGCAAGTAAGGCAACTGCCGGCGAAGTGCCACAAGCGTAGTAAAGTTGGTGTATAGTATGAGCAGCGATCGTTTCGTGATGTGCTTGTTCACACTCACGCACAAAGCGCTATAGTCTGTTTCGCCAAACTCTGTCTGTTGCGCATAGAGTCTTTCCATCAGCGGCCCCATACCCATCCTAGCCGTAGGAGGAGTAAGTATGGTGTCTACATGATCGGCGAAGGTAATAAGCCCAGGGCGATCGTCTTTGCGCATGGCCACATAGGAAAGTGCCAACGAGGCATTGATGGCATAGTCCAGCAGCGTCATGCCATAGAAGGCCTGTTGCATGACACGACCTTTGTCAATCAAACTATAGATTTGCTGGGAGCGTTCGTCCTGATAGACATTCACCATGAGTTGATGACGGCGCGCAGTAGCTCTCCAGTTAATGGTGCGGTAGTCGTCGCCTGCAACATAGTCCTTGATTTGTTCAAACTCGGTATGATGCCCCACTCGACGGATACGCTTGATTCCTTGTTCCGTAAGGTTATTGTGAATAGCCAGGAACTCATACTGACTGAGTCGTGCAAAGGAGGGGTATACCTTCACCTCTTGAGGATAGCCCGTGGTGAAACGTCGTTGCACCAAGCCAACTCTGGTGTGGGCAAAGAGACAGATATGACCAAAGGAGTAGATACCTCGCCGCGTGGGATGGAGTGAATAAAGCCCAATTCCCTTGGACACGGACCAGTTAGGGGTTAACCCAGCAGGCACCTCGTCGATAATATCGACTGCGACAGGAAAGGGATAATGGTCTTCAACAGTAATGCTGACTGCATTGTCGTCACCATTCGAGAAGCGGTCAGCGCAGTGGCGCTTGGCTGAGAGTGTTGGGGATTGTTTTGTCCACGGCCAATAGAGCAGCAGAAGATCAACCACGAGTAAAAGCAACAGCGTGAAGAGCATCCAGCGCCCGATGGTGAACAACGGGAGCCAGAGGTAGCCGCCTCCAATCGTGAGGATGACGACTGTCATAGCCATATAGAATCTTCGCGCCAGAAACATGTTGCTATTTACAATTCATAGATCTACAATTTACAGATTTACGATTTATTTTGGCACTTCCACCTTTTCAATGAGTCGCTGGGCAACCTTCAATGGAGTATGCCCCTCCATCTCAGCCTCTGCATTAAGAATAAGACGATGCTGAAGAATACTGGGCGTCACCTGTTTGATGTCGTCGGGCGTTACAAAGTCGCGTCCTTGCAGTAGCGCATAGGCTTTCGAGGCCTGCAACATAGCGACCGAGGCACGGGGCGAGGCGCCCAGAAAAATAGCCTTCGACTGTCGTGACAGTTGAACGATGGAAGCGATGTAGTGCAACAACGATGGCTCGACAAAAACTTTTTGCATCATCTGGCGCAACTGAAACAGTTCATCGTGAGTAATCACGGGCTTCACGTCGTCCAACTTCACAAAAGTTGCATTGGCATGATGGCGCTCCAGGATGGCGACTTCTTCATCGATTGACGGATAACCCATCGTAATCTTCATGAGAAAGCGGTCGGTTTGCGCCTCTGGCAACTTGTAAGTGCCCTCCTGTTCCACTGGGTTTTGCGTGGCAATGATGGTGTATACATCGCCCATGCGATGCGTCTCACCATCGATGGTCACCTGCCGTTCCTCCATTACCTCAAACAAAGCTGCCTGAGTCTTGGCAGGAGCACGGTTGATCTCATCGACCAACACGACATCGGCAAACACGGGTCCCGGATGGAAATCGAAAGACTGTGTCTTCATGTTGAACACCGTCGTTCCAAGCACATCGCTCGGCATGAGATCGGGCGTGAACTGTATGCGACTGAAGCGTGTATCGACGAGTCGGGCAATGAGTCGTGCCAACAATGTCTTTGCCACACCTGGTACACCTTCAATGAGCACATGACCATCGGCCAGAATAGCCGTGAGGACAAGGTCGACTGTCTCCTCCTGTCCCACAATGACGCGTCCGATGTTCTGCCGTAAGGCATTCATCTTCTCGGCAAACTGCTCGAGATTGATTCTTACTTGCTGTTCCATTTATGTTATTTGTTTTACGATTTCATTCATTCTGCCGATGTAAAGGGCCGCCTGTTTCTTTGTAATCGGCGACTCGTCAAGATGTAAACGACGCAGTTCACTCAGCAATAGGGCAATATCACTACCCTCCAACCCTGTTGCTTGTGCCAGTAGGCCGATGTTCTGGACATCCTCTGCAGTATCGGTAATATCTATGTGCAACTGCCGCCGCAAATCATCGGCGAAGTAGACAAACTTCTTCAATGTGATGTCACGATAGTCACGGCGCTGCTCGTAGAGCTTAGCTATCAAATCAACGAACTCCATCGACCGGTTCTCAGGTTCCTTTACGATAGGGATGGCACGCTGACGTCGCCGAGCCGTAAAGAACATGAATGCTATTATTGTGAGCATCGCGAGGTAGATAGCCCAGCGTAAAGGTGGATGGGCAAGGAAGTAGCGTAGCGGTGAATCATCCACCCCACGGTCGTAAGTAGGCAAATAAGCCGTAGTACGTACCAAAGGCAAGTCCTTCAACCCGTTGAGTATACGCATTACGTAATCGCGACCTTCATTGTCGAGTATTCCATAGTTGGTAAACAGCAGTGGAGTTGACACCATGATGATGCTACCCTTGCCTATCGGGAATTCCATAGCCGTCATCCATGTGTCGCTCTTCGGACTGATGGCCAACGCATTGTAAACACGTTGAATAGCATCCGATTCGGTATCAATCAAGATATGGTG
>JAEEGF012489157.1_pt1 | contig 14312 bp, 8 predicted proteins | sample 9134171 | NCBI WGS metagenome assembly JAEEGF01 (sample SAMN16246542, study PRJNA631951) | gut metagenome | biome: gut microbiome; feature: rumen; material: AP-attached | host: Bos | place: Iran: Karaj | collected 2018-10
GCGGAATGCCCTTTCGATAAAGAACAGATTGCGGTAATTCTCGACAACTTCCTTGTCTTTGATTTTACTGTTTGTCACATATCCCTTCAGTCCGTCCATCCGTGCGTCTTCGGCAATTTTGCTCTGGCCTATGGTGACGGTCGTCTCACCTTTTAGGGTGAGCAGCCTGTTGTAGCCTCTTTCCTGTGATATAAGCATAATGTATGGGAGATATCAGATATTCTGCTTTCAGAATCTCCACAACTCTGTCTGTCATTTGTGCAATTTAGGATTTATCCTCTTCTAACTGTTCTGCCAGTCTCCCTTCTGTCTCTTCTTTTGTCGGTATGGTTCCCTCAATCTTAGCTGGATAGAGTTTTCAGGATCATAAGATGATGTCTGTGAAAAATCTCATATTCTATAATTCTTGACGGTAAAAAAACGATTAATTCTGAAAAATCCTGTGAAAAATAATTAAATGCCCCATTGTTAAAACAAAGCTTTAAATTGTAAATTAATGCAATTGTTTCCTGACAGTATAAGTCCCTGCGGTGTAGTTTTTGGATTCTGTTTCTCCTGGCAGGGTGACGGTGGCGGTGGAGCCTTCGGGGATGGTGAATGTCCAGATCCATTCGTTGCCTTTATAACGCCAGGAGCTTTTGATGATGCCAGCTGCAGAACGGTATTTGGCTTCGATATGGCCTAACCGCTTATCTGGGATGGGGCACATGATGATGTGGCGGAAACCGGGGGCAGCGGTGTCGGCGGCGATGCCCGACGCAGTCTCCCACAGCCACTGGCACACGCAGCCGTAGGCGTAGTGGTTGAAGCTGTTCATGCCGCGCGGACCCATGCCGTTCTCTAAGGTGTAGCTGTTCCAACGCTCCCAGATGGTCGTTGCGCCGTTGTCGATGGAGTAGAGCCAGCTTGGGTTCTTGCGTTGGAAAAGGAGGTCGTAGGCGATGTCAGTCATCCCATTGTCGGTGAGTGTGCTCATGAGGATAGATGTGCCGAGGAATCCCGTCTGCAGACAGTTGCCGTGGTCGGCGAAATTCTGGCGCAGCCGGCTGATAATCCGCTCTTTGGCTTCACCATCTATGATGCCGTTTTTCAGCAGGAAGAGGGCTGGGGTTTGCATTGTGTTGAGTATCTCTGTCTTGAAATCACCTTGATCGTTGAGAAACTGGCTGCGGATATAGGCTTTTGCGTCAGCTGTCATCTGCTCATATTTCTGTGTGTCGTGTCCGCTTGCAGCTGCCATGTCGCGCATCATCGCCGCGTCAATCGCCCAATAGGAGGCACAGAGATAGTTCCAGTATGCGATGGCTTCAGGCAGCGGTTTGCCGCTTTTGAACGCTCCGCCTCCGCACGACTCAAGTGGCTCATAGCTCAGCCAGTCTGCCCACTGGTAGTTGCCGTTCTCGCCGCTCAGCGCGTTGTGGTCGTATCTGGTTGCGTTCAGGTGGTCCATGTAACGCTCCATCGATGCCCAACTCTCTTCGATAATACGTTTGTCACCGAACTGCTTCCACACCGTCCACGGCACGATGATACCGGCATCAGCCCAGCCAACACGCATGTTCTCGTTGGTCCATGAACCGTATTGACCGAAAGGCGACACTCCTGGATAACCGCCCTTGTCCGACTGTGAGTCGCGCAAGTCGTGAAGCCACTTATGGAAGAAACGGTCGGTGTCAGCGAAGAATGTGCCGGTGGTGGCAAACACCTGTGTGTCGGCAGTCCATCCCAGCCGCTCATTGCGTTGAGGACAGTCGGTGGGCACAGACAGATAATTGGAGCGCATTCCCCATACGGTGTTGGAGATAAGTTTGTTAATTAGCTCGTTGCCGGTTGTGATACGGCCACTCTCCATCTCCTGGGTGATGGAGCTGACAGGGATGGAACGTATCTCTTTGATGGTCACGTCGCCGGTGGCGGTGATGTCAAGAAAGCGGTAACCGAAGAACGTACACTGCGGTGTGAACTCCACTGCTTTATGCGTGTCGGCAAACGTGTAGTCGAGGCGAATGCTCTTTTTGTGGATGCGCAGGTTCTGCCGGTGTATGCTTCCTTCCGGCCCGTCCATGCCACGTTTTTCTGCTCCGTTACCGTCATTCAGCAGCTCAGCGGGCAGGCAGGTGAGCTGCACGCCCCCTTTTGCCTGAAACACAAACGACGGAACGGCAGCGCAGTTCTGACCGAAGTCTAAGACCAGGTGCTCGCCGGCATGGACAGTCATGTTGCGTCCTGAGTCATAGGAGCGACTTACAACGATTTTACCATGCTCTTGTTCTTTTTTGCCATCCACGTCTTTCCAGATATACGCACGGGCAGGGGAGAGGGCGAGGTCATGACGGAGGTATATCTCCGCACCGTTTGTCGGAAGAATCACACCCTCAAATTCCGTGTTCTCCTCTGGCTGTTTCAGTTGGCTGATAGCCTCAAATCCCATCTTCTCGCGTGCGTCGTATTCCTCGCCGTCGAAGATGGCGGCATGCTTCACCGGTCCGGCGATGCCTGCTTTCCAGCTGGCGGTGTCGGTGCCGTGATACTCCTTGCTGCCGTCTGCGAATGTCAGTTCAAGCACTCCACGGAATGCGCAGCGGGTGCCGTACATACCATGGCTGCCGCTTGGAGTGATGATCTTGTCTGCCCACCATCCGGGGGTGACTTGAGCCGACAGAATGTTCTCTGCGCCTGCTTTCGTGTTGAACTCTGCAGTGACATCGTATGTGAACGACCGTTTGGTCTTGAAGCAGTGGGTGAAACCGGGTTTCAACACCTCGCTGCCGATTTCTTTGCCGTTCACATAAATCAGATACACTCCCAAGGCGGTGGTCATCCACTTGGCACTCACCACTTTCTTGCTGTTCTTTACGGTTGCCACAAACCAGCTGGCGCCGTCTGCGGCACGGGTGTCTTCGTCAACACGCCCTTCCACCACAGGAGCATCAGCCACAGATATCCATTTCGAATTCTCCCAGCTGCTGTCGTCCAGCGGTGTGATAAACGAGGCGGTCGGTCGCTCTTTGCTAAAGGCAAAAAGTGGGAGGATTCCTATCAACAGTGCGATGAGAATCCTCATGTTGAACAGTATGTTTTTTTTCATTTGTGCCGTTTTTGGGGATGGGATTTGAGATTTCGTGTGGTGATAAATAATATCGTCGTCAGATGATATGAATCTTTCAAAATCTTTTAATGCTAATAATAGCATATCTTAAAAAATATCAATAAAACCTTTCTGATATTTGTCCTTTAAAATTTCCACACAAAAATCCTGTAATTCCTTTTTAAATAACCAAAAGTGTTAATTCTAAAAATTCCTGTAAAACCAGTAAAAAACTACTTCGTGAAAATTCGTAAGAATTCGTTGTAGAATAAATTCATGAGAAATTCCTGTAATTCCTGTAAAAAAATCAGTAGCACACGATTACAGGATTCGTGTTCAGACCCGAAGGCACAACCTCCCATGTGTCGTAACGGTTTTTCTTGTAATTCAAGTCCACCACGTTGATTTCCTTGAATACCCGCCATTCCTTTCCTTCGCGGTCCATCTGTGCGATTCGGTTCGCCGGCAGGTTCGTCACGTAGATGTCGATTTGGTTTTTGCCGTTTTGAAGCTGAGAGGAGATGTCTAGGCGGAAAGGCACGCAGAACAATGTGCCTGCTTCCTTGCCGTTTACCACCACGCGTGCCGACTCTCTTACGTCGCCGAGATCCAGAACATAACGGCAGTTTGGCAGTTTTTTCATTTTGAAATGGGTGGTGTAACGACCAGTTGCCATCGTCTGGTTCAGCTCTGCGTCGCCTAGTGTGGTCCATGCTTTCGCTGTCTCCATTGTGAACGTCTTGCTGATGGGGGTAGGGGTTGCCTTAGGAAACGACAGTGTCCATTTTGTAAGCGGAACGGACAAACCTTCACCTTTGTTGTAGTTGTAGTTTCTTGATACGGCTCTCGCCTTGGTGTTAAGGCGTCCTGGAATCTGCATCAGCCGGCTGTGGGTGCGAAGAATCAGACTCTCGCCAGATGCGAGCTGAAGCCTCACTTTTCGTCTGCCGTCATTTTCTGCTCCTCCGACTTCACCTGTGAGTGGATTATAGATGACCGCATCCTGAAACTCAACACCCAGTTCCACCATAGCGTCAACATCTTTGTCCTGAAGGTTCGAGATGAAATAATGGTATCCTCCTTCGTTGCTCCGGCGGATGCAGCTCAGGCCCTGCTCATCGCGCATGTTCTCCTTACGGCCTCCACAGGCTTTCAGTGCCTCGTCGTAGCTGCTTGCCAGCACGCATGACTGCTTCATCTCTGCAAGCACTTTGTCAAATTCTGCCTGCTCTCCTTTTAGTTCTCTGCCTATACCGGGAACTCCCTTTGGATAGGCTCCCACGAACACCACCTTGCCACCGTATTTTGAAAGCGTCTGAAGGCACTTAAGCGTTTCAAGCGGCATGAACGTCACGTCGGGAATGATGATGGCGTCGTAGTTCACGCCCGATTTCAACCGGATGACTCCTTTCCATGTGTCTGCCTTGCTGATATAACGGTCACTGATATAATCCACGTCATAGCCGCTTTTGATGATGGTCTGGATGGTCTTCACGAATTTCGGAGCACGCTTGCCCATGTCGTGGATGGCGAACTGGGCTACGGTGCCTGGCTGGTCGTAAATCATATCGTAGAAGGGCAGATAGACGAGGAAATCGTTGTCGGGCTTACCCCACTGGAGAAATGCCTGGCAGCGTTGGATATATGCTGAGAACGCCGGCATGGCATCCCACTGAGGGTTGGCGGGGGTCATGTCCACTGAAGCATAAAATCGCCATCCAGGCCATTCGGCATCCTCGGGCGAATAGCATGACCCGTGGAAAAACACATGGTTGATGCCGGAGACGAACATCAGGTCGAGGTCGGGCTTGCACTGGCTCAGCGACGTACGGAAATGCTCGGTCAGCCAGGTGAAGGTCTCGCTCGAAGTGAATGTTTTGCCAGAGATATGTGCGCCCGACGATGCATATTTCAGCATCGAGATTTCTGAGTCGTTCTTCTTTGTGAATCCAGGGTCTTTCCGGAGTCCTTTGATACCGAACTCTGACAGACCGAACCCCTCACATTCGGGGATGTCCACTGCGGCATAGAGATCAATCAGGTTGGCGGGGCTTCCGTGTGCCTGATTGCGGGTGATAGCACCGTTCTTGTGTGCCCAGTCAGTCCACTGCTCGGTGAAATTCTCCAGTAAAAGGTCGCTCAGTGTCTCGCGGTAGTCGCTCATCACGCGCTTTGCCTCATCGGTGCGGTCGGTGTCTGCCATAGCGAAGAGGTCAAGCTTATCCTGAAGGCGGTAGCCACGGCGTGCCTCAAACTCATCGAACAGACGTGGGGTCCAGTCGGCTCCATACACTTCGTATGAGTCATTGAAGAAGGTATGGGGGTAGGGCGTATGATAACGCAGGAAGGCGGTGCTGAATCCGGCGAGGTAACTTTTTACTGCCTCACGGTCGAAATGGTCAATCACATAACCCTCACCGCCTGGAGCCGCACGTTTCACAGCCTGCTGTGTTCTGCCGATATATAGCACAATCAGTTTCCTTGGCTGACCACCTTTGCCCGCCGGCACGGCAACGGTAGTTCGACTGCCGTTTCTTACTGCTTTCGAAGTGAGGTCTGACGGTTTGCTGCCTTTCTCAAAACACATCACACAGCCAATCTGAGGACGTTCTTTTTGCTTCTTATCGGTGCAGCTGATATCAAGATTCTGTGTTCCGGAGCCGATGTCGTAACTCTGGATAATCGCTTTGCAAGCAGCCTGAGAAAGGGGAACATCCGGACCGCCAAAAGGCCAGCCGGTGCCGGTCGACATGTTGGTCTCGATGCCAAGCGAATTGCCTTTCGTTACCGTGTGGCTGAGCATATCCATCCATTCGGCACTGAGAAAACGCTTCTCGTTCTTTTCGTTGCCTACAACACCATAAATCGGAGTGATCTCCACGCCGCCGATGCCGGCTTTGGCATATTCTGCCAGATTGTAGTCCAGCCCTTTCTCATCGACGGCTGACCCCAGCCACCACCAGCGGGTGTAAGGCTTGGCTTCCTGCGGTATGTTGTTCCAGGGGGAGCTCTGGCCGAACATCGTTATCGGTATCCACAGCAGCCATGCTGAAAGTAAAAGTGCAGCTTTTTTCATTTTAGTTGTTAGTTTGATTGGTCAAAATACTCAAATTACTCCGGACATTCAGATAATTACCATTCGCAGAATTAACTCCCATCCTGAAGGTGTTAACTCCATCCTGAAGGTATTAACTCCCTAATTAATTAAATCCCGGCCATGATGTTGATGACTTTCACCACATCTGATATATCCACCTTTCCGTCCTTGTTCACGTCGCCTTCTATGCCTTGTCTTTTGAAGTAGCCGGTGTCGGGGTTGGCTAAACGGCTGTTGTTCACATTATTAAAGTTATAAGGAATTGCACCGATAAGCTTGGAGTTTGAATTGAACATGTTTTGCGACATGTCATCGGCTATATTCCAGGAGTCGTTACAGTAAATGGTTCGCAGATTATAGCATTCCATGAACATGAAATTGCAACATTCCAGGCTGCTGGTGTTGAAATTCGTCAGGTCAAGCGTCTTCACGGCATTGCAGTCGTTGAACATCATGACAAAATACTTCACCTTCGCGGTGTTGAAATTCGACACGTCGATGTAGGGTATCAGAAAACATCCGGCAAACATGTTTGACATCGAGGTCACGTTGGAGGTGTCAAATCCCGACAAGTCAAGGTCGGTAATCTGTTCGCAATGGTAGAACATGAAACTCATATCTGTCACCTTGGATGTGTTGAAATTCGACACATCGATTTCTTTAAGTGAGTTGCACCAGTAAAACATGGAACTCATGTCGGTCACCTCACTTGTGTCCAGGTAATTAAGACCTTTGATGGTGGTGAGCTTTTCGAAACTGAAGAACCAGCAATGGGTGCTTTGGGGTTTGCACTCAGCGAAGAATCTGCTGATCACTACGGTTTCAACCTCATCTTCGTATTCCTGCCATTTGGGCTTTTCCTGAACGTTCAGCACATCGTTGCCACGCCAGAATTTTCCTTGATATTTTTCCATCGTGGCATATTTGTCTGCCTCAATGCTCTTCACTGCACTGAATGTTAAAGTCTTGGTGTCGGAGTCGTAGAGCACGATAGCCTCTTGAGCACGGACTGACGACACAAACGGCATGAATGTCAGGCAGAGGACCAGCAGGCGGAACAGCCGGCTGTCTTTGATTGTTTTTGTAGCGTTATTCATAATCAGTTATGTTTTTTAGTTTGTTGTTTTTCTCTCATTTATTGCAAATTTACATATAAATTCTGATAATCCCAAAGTGGTGGCGAAAAATAATTGCCTTTATTGGGAAAGTATTTGTTTTTTCTTGTTTTCCAGTTTTAATTTACATGTTGAACGGTTACAAATACAAGTTTTTCTCTCTTTTATTTGCAATATATCGTTTTTTTACCTAAATTTGAAAAATTATTCCGATTTTATGCAAAAATTGCGTTTCAGACTTCATAAACGGAGCCGTTCCTGCGCAATCTTTTCATGCTATAAGACATTCTGAGAAGGTATGTGTAAGCAAGGATAATTTCTTGACTTCTCGTCTTCTTGACTTCTCCTCTTCTCTATGACTAAAAAACAATACTGACTACTAATATGAAAAGAACTCTTTACTCAATTACGCTGACGCTGGCTTTTTTATTGTTGCCGGCTGTCATGCTTGCCGGTCCCATCACAAGGGAGCAGGCGAAGCAGAAAGCAGAAAGTTATCTTAGTAGCTGCAAAGGCAGCAGAATGTTGAAACCTGTAACTACGGGAAAGAAACTGGCACCTGGGAAAAACCGTGGGGCAGCCGACTCTTTCGACACTTACTACGTGTTCAACCGTGGTGAAAACGAAGGTTTTGTAATCGTGGCGGGCGACGACCAGATTGACGGCGTGATGGGCTACACCGACAATGGTGAGTTCGACTATCAGAATCTGCCAGACAACATGCGCGACTGGCTCGATGACTATGCTGCCTATATTGAAAATGTGAAAACAGGAAAGGCTGAGGCACCGAAGAAGTTACCGACACATCCATCCATTCCGATTATGCTGAAAACCACATGGAATCAGGGGTGGCCGTACAATAACGAGTGCCCGATTCACAATGGATCACGTTCAGTAACAGGATGCGTGGCGACGGCTTTCGCCCAGGTGCTGTATTTCCAGCATGAGAAGTCCGTCACTGAGACCCAGGCCGACATTCCTGGTTACACTACTTATACAGCAGGTCTCAGTGTGCCGGGAATCAATCAGGGAGCACCCATCGACTGGGACAACATGCTCAGCAGCTATGGGGGATCCCCCTCAGGAGTGGCGCAGACGGCTGTCGCAAAACTTATGCTTTACTGCGGCGTGGCAGTGGAGATGGACTATACAAGCAACTCCTCCGGTGCACACACCGAAATGTGCGCTGATGCCATGAACAAATATTTCGGTTACAGCAAGGCAAGATATGTGTATAAGAGCAACTACTCGGAGGACGGATGGGATCAGCTGATTTATAACGAGCTCAACGAGGGGCGTGTAGTGCTGCTCAGCGGTTATAACTCCGAGGCGGGACATGCTTTTGTATGCGACGGATACGACGGCAACAAGTGCTACCATATCAACTGGGGATGGGGCGGACAGAGCGACGGATATTTCCTGATGAACAGCCTCAATCCAAGCTCACAGGGCATCGGAGGTTCCGGCGACGGTTACAGTCAGGGACTTGGTGGCGTAATTGGAGCCATTCCAGATAATTATGAGGCAAAGGAACTGAAAATCTCCAATGCAACAGTGAAAAAACTCTGTCTCGAAAATTTTGACACCGACGGAAACGGGGTGTTTACCTACGGAGAGGCTGCTGCTGTGACAGATTTGGGAGAGGTGTTTAAAAACCAGAAATTCGCGGCTTTCACAGAACTCTATTATTTCACAGGACTTGAGACGGTTTCCGATTATGCCTTCTCCGGCAACACTTTGCTGACTAACCTCACGTTGCCAAAGAACCTCAAGAAAATCGGCAATTATGCGTTCAGTGGCTGTACGAAACTGAAGGCCTTTAAATATTTTGAATATATCAACGAAATAGGGGAGGGGGCATTCCAGGGATGTAAGGCTCTGCCCGATTTCGTACTGCCTGAAGGGGTGGCAGAGATCAAGGCCAACACCTTTGCAGGATGTTCGGCATTTACCTCGTTCAATCTTCCTGTTCATGTGCTGAGTATTGGCTCCAATGCTTTCGACGGATGTACAAAACTCTCACAGTTCACTGTCAACACCATGGATCCGTCAAGAATCGTGCTTGGTGAGCAGGTCTTTGCCAATATAGACCTCTCTGCTGCCACGCTCAACGTGATGCAGGGGACTGAGGACTTCTTCGCCAATGCCGACCAGTGGAAGGATTTCGGCAATTTCTATCAGGAGCGCAGTCTCGCGGGAGGCTCTTTCTGTGAGCTTGCCACCGACAAATACTTCTATTTATATAATGTGGGCAAAGGGAGTTATCTGTCGAAAGGCGAGGCTTGGGGGACCCAGGCTGTCGTGAGCGGTACTCCGATGAGATTCCAACTCAAACGCTCGTCAACCATGCCCGAAAACACCTATTACATCCTCTTCGACAGCGGTGACGGCAATGTGCTGTTCAGAACTGCAAACGACAACAATGTGGGCGTGGGTGTGAAAGCGGCTTTCGTGGATGGAGGCGATGAGCATATCACTGACAAGACTTCATGGTGGACTGTCACACAGGAGTCCGACGGATCATATCTGTTCCAGGTGCCTAAAGGACAGACCGGCCATACTGACGGAAAATACTGGGGTGTTGACACTGACCACAAGAGCAATGCTGTGATGCCGACAAATGGTGTTTACTACGATGTGGATTATGCGGCAAAACAGCAGTATTGCCAGTGGCGGTTTGTGGAATACAACGAGGAACTCACCGAGAAATATCAGGAGGGACTCGTGCTTGCAAATCTGCTTGAGATTGCCCGCAGCCGCAATGTGGATTATTCTGATGAGCAGCGGATTTATGATGATATTCACAGCTCTGCCGACGAGATGCGTAAAGCGCAGAAAGTGCTGAGGAGAAAACTTGGTTTCATCAATTTCAAGGATGATGTGCTCCGTCAGGTTGCTGTCACCAACTGGGATTCCGACGGTAACGGGGAAATTTCCTATTCAGAGGCTGCTTCTGTGACTTATTTCACATCTTTGTTCTACAACTCCAAGGTGAAGACGCTGGAGGATTTTGAGTACTTCAAAGGCGTGAACACCATTTATGGAAATGGCTTTCAGGGATGCAGCCTGTTGGAGAAACTGGTCATTCCAAGCCGTGTCACCACTATTTACTATTGGGCGTTCCGGGGATGCAGCAAACTCGACCGTGTTGATATTCCTGCTGTGACTACCCTTGGAGAACGGACGTTTGCCGACTGCACTGCACTGAAGACTGTCAGCATTGCCACTGAGGACCCTTCGAGAATCGACATGGGAGAGGCGGTCTTTGAGAATGTCAATGTGAAAAAAGCCACCCTTATCGTTCCTGCAGGCTCAAAAGAGCTGTATGCCAAGGCACCACAGTGGAAAGAGTTCGGCACCATACAGGAGATGCGTCCGAATGCCAAGGCACCTTACAGCCCGATTGCATACAGTGTTCAGGGATATATATGCAACATAGGCGAATACCGTTACCTTAACAAAGGAGAGGCCTGGGGAACGCAGTCTGTTGTGGCACCACAGGGAATGGCGTATCAAATCAGACGCAATGCGAATATGCCGGAAGGACAGGTTTATCTCTATTCCGATGCCACAGGAAAGGAGGGCAAGGTGCTGTTCCGAACCGACCAGGACTCCAAGGTGGGGGTTGGCACAAAGGCGTGCTTCGTCGATGGTTCCCTAACCGAACGTGCTTACTGGCAACTCACCGAGATTGGTGACAACCTGTTCACACTCGCGGTTCCTGAAGGTCAGGACGGAGCAGGCGACTTGCTCGGTGTTGACACCGGACACGCGTCGGATTACACATGGGGAACCTATGGCACATATTGGGATTTCTCGCCGGATAACACCACCGACGCTGTGAAATGGGGATTTATCCTGAAAGACGACATGGAGAGTGCTGAGAATTTCGACAGCTTGGTGAGGCACCTGAAGCAGTTGCTTGAGACCGCGGAGGCAAGAGGTGTCGAGAAGACGGAGGAACAGGCGGTTTATGACAATTTCAGCAGTACAGAAGAGGAGATTACCGCTGCCATCGAGTCGCTTAAGCAGAAACTGGGCTATATCGAGTTTGCCGACAGCAGGGCGAAGACTGTCAGCACCAACAACTGGGATGAGGACGACGACAGCGAGCTGACTACCGATGAGGCGGCTTTGGTCACAGACATTGGTACCCGGTTCAAAGGTGTTTCCGCAATCAAAAGCCTTGAGGAGTTGCGCTATTTTACCACTATCACACAGATTACGGATGAGGCGTTCCGGGGATGCTCGTCGCTCACTTCCATCTATGTGCCGGAAAAAGTGACAAAGATTGGCGAGAAGGCGTTTACAGGATGTTCGGCACTTAAGTATATGGCTCTTCTGTCACCCGAGATGGTGGAGACGGCAGAAGGGGCTGTGCCGAGAAGTGTCATCCTTTTCGTGCCTGAAGAGTTGGTGGAGGCATATCAGCAGGATTCCATCTGGGGTAAGCACACGGTAAAGCCTTATACCGGAAATCCGGTGGTGAAACCAGCTGATGCCACGAAAATCTATGGAGCTTCGAAGGCGAATATCGAATTCGAGGTCTCTGGGGCGCCTGTCAACGGCGCGCCGGAGATGATCTGTGAGACAGAGGCCACATCGCCTGTGGGCGAATATGAGATCATCTGCCTGCCTGGAACCATCACCTCTCCAAATCTCACTTGTGAGAACGGTGTGTTGACGGTGACTCCTGCATCTCTCACCATCACCGCTAAGTCGTTTACCAGAAATGTGGGTGAGGAAAACCCTGAGTTCACTGTAACCTATAGAGGATGGAAAAACAAGGAGAAGGCTGACATCCTCACCAGCCCCGTTGTGATAGAGTGTGCTGCCACTAAAGACAGCCCTGCTGGCGTGTATGACATCATTCCTTCGGGTGCAGTGGCACCGAATTATGAGATAACCTACGTGAATGGTACGCTCACCGTACTGGGTGAGAAAGGTGACGTGAACAACGACGGAGAGACCAACATCTCCGACGTGGTGGCTATCATCAACGTGATGGCAAAAACGGCTGAATATGGCAATGCCGACGTGAACAACGACGGTGTGGTGGATATCTCCGATGTCGTGGCAGTCATCAATATCATTGCCGGACTATAGCAAAACTAACTTAAAACAACAACCAAAAGTGTGGCGGTTCGTCTTTTACGACGGACCGCCACACTTTTTATATCTTTAATATTTAGATTTAAATTATTCAACTTTCGCAAGTATTTGAAAAAGCTGATAATTATTAAGTGCTGTTTATTTTTGAGTGATTCTAATATGGATTTATCATTGGCAAATGTCGTCCACGAGCCTCAGGCTCGTTATCTCCCTTTTATAACTCCCATTTTTACTTCCATTTTTACTTCCATTTTTACTTCCATTTTTACTTCCTTTTTTACTTCCATTTTTACTTCCATTTTTTACTTCCATTTTTACTTCCATTTTTTACTTCCATTTTTACTTCCATTTTTACTTCAGAAACTTGGATAAATTATAGTGTCGGCATAATCTCCAGATTCGAAACGGCTCTTTGGAATTCGTTATCAATGAGACGGTCTTTCAAGCCTGAGTCACCAGTCATGACGGCTTTTTGCAGTTCATTGGTGAATACGACGAGTCTATGCTTTTCGCTTTTGGTTTTTGCCCGTTTGCCTTCGATGAAATACTCCCACTTCGTGCCGTCAAGTGTGTTGTCTGTTCCATCCTCAGCCATGCCTACTGCGTTCTTCCAAATTGCCTTCAGCATCTGTAGTTGCTCCGGAGTGATGGCCAGTGAGTAGGTTTTGACATCTGTAGCCACGTAGTCCTTCGGTTTTTTCCGCATTTTCCGTTTGGCTATTGTTCTGCCATTCTTTGTCTTGCTCTTCTTTTTGTACATAGCATTGTATGTGGAATACCAGATGCTTTTCTCAGCCTGTTTATAGACAAGCGAATGGGCTGCGGAATCGTAGGTGAGCGACCACTCTGGTGAGAACGATGGAATGCATTCCACACCAAACTCGGCATTTTGCGGAATCAGCAGACGTGCTTTCTCCTGGTCGAACATTCTAACTTGCCGGTTCTTCTTCCGCCAGGCTGTGGATTCGCTGTCCACACGGATAAGTTTGTCCTGGGCTGTCATCGTTAGGGCGATGAGGGAGAATAGTGATGTGATGAAGAATCTCTTGCTCATGTATATAACTCATGTTTTATCGTCACAAAGTTACAAATAAAGTTTCATTTTGGCAATGATATACTTTTAGGCACAAAGTAATAAAAGATGATAACTAATTTGAAATCATAGTTACCATCTTTTGTTGTTTATTCTTGTGTAAGATTTAAATACCTTGCTCTTTCTTCTGCATCAGTCTGACTATTAAATCGTTCGTGAGTCTCTACATATTCCCCAAACTGCAATTTTTCAATTATCCAACTATCAGTTTGTTGAGTTGCTACGAACCTTGGTAATATTGGTGGAACAATTATTTCACCTAAATCGTATACAGGAAGTATTCCATTCGCTTCATTATTATACCAATAGGTTGTTATATCCATCAGACGTACATCGTCAAGCATACGAATGACTACTGCAAATTGTGTAATGTTGCCATTATACATCAGTATGCCACCACATTGAGTAAAGACAAATGCAATTTTCATTAACTCAAATGTGGAGATATTTTGACACAATAATTCTGTTATTTCCAATTCATCTTCATATTCATCATTTTCCGAAATACTCATAACAGGTATAACAGATAGTAGTTCTTCTGTACAATGTTGTGATAAAAAACGATGTTTGGTAAGACTAATTTTCATATTTCCTTTTTTTTTGCAAAGGTAACATTTTTTTTAATAATGATATATTTATAATTAAAAAAAAATAAAATATGAATAATTCTAATGAAGAAATTGTAAATGGTGCGAACCCATCCATAATATGGACACAATATATGGATTTCTTGTCAGAGTTCGGAAGGCAAATGAAATCAACTTATACGAAGAAAATGAGAGCGAATCAACCTATAACTTGGAGTGA
>JAEEGF010112219.1_pt1 | contig 14308 bp, 9 predicted proteins | sample 9134171 | NCBI WGS metagenome assembly JAEEGF01 (sample SAMN16246542, study PRJNA631951) | gut metagenome | biome: gut microbiome; feature: rumen; material: AP-attached | host: Bos | place: Iran: Karaj | collected 2018-10
GAGCCCCGAACGGGTCACAAAGACATACACCAGCACTCTTAGCTCAGCTGGTAGAGCAGCTGACTCTTAATCAGCGGGTCTAGGGTTCGAGTCCCTAAGAGTGCACAAAAGGCTTCCGATTTTCGGGAGCCTTTTTTTATCTTTCAGCAGTTATTTTCTCTTTCCGATGATGCGCTTGAGGATGGTGGGAATGAGCAGCTCGGGGGAGAAGGACATTTTTACGCGGGCAACCTGCTTGGCGATGCGGGCTTCCTGCTTATATTCCTGCACCTGGCTTTTCATGATGGCTATGTCCAGTTCTTTCCAGTTCTTGATGGGTTTGGTACCCTCGGTATCCTCGGTGCCGAACATATCCACGAAACCGGGTATGAAGCTGTTGCGGAAAAGATACTTGCGTACCAGCATCAGGATGATGAAGATAAGCAGCAGCGCGCCGGCTACGTAGAAAGCGGCCGTGGCATAACTGCCCAACTTCTCACCCAGGAACAGGATGAGACCCATGGAAAGGACCAGTACGAAGGCACAGCCCAGGATAAACAGGAGCAGGTAGCTGGTAACGGATGCAATGCCCTGTGACAACCCCTTGGCTGTCTGCAGTTTAAGCGTATTGAACTTGGCCTCTCCGTATGCCTTCACTTCCAGCCCCAGTTTTTCTACGGGAGCGGTTAGCTTATTCTTTTCCATCGGCTTTGGGCTCTTCAAAATCCTCTTCTTCTTCAAAATCCTCATCCTCTTCGTCCTCTTCTTCTGGTTCCGGGCCGCGAAGGGCGGCGCGCAGTTTCTCACGGGTTTCCTCTCCCTTTCCGGGAGCGAACAGAAGACCCAGGGCGGCTCCGGCGGCGAGGCCGGTTACGAGTGCGAAAAAATGACTTGCTTTCATATCGATATGTGATTGTTTGTTAAACTCTCTTATTGTTCGTTTTCTATGCCCGGCATCAGCATCCTTACCGGTTTTTTGTCATAGAAGAAGCGGCCGGCAATGACCCTGATCACGGTGTAAGTGGGGATGGCCGCCAGCATGCCCAGGGCGCCGCCGATATGGCCGCCCATCAGGATGACGATGAATATCTCCAGCGGGGTTGCCTGGATACTGGAAGAGTAGATGACGGGCTGAAGGACAAAGTTGTCTATGAGCTGGGCAAACAGCATAATGGCCAGCACAATGAGGGCGAACACCCAGATATTCACGTCCAGTCCCACCCCGGCGCCGGTCTTGAGGACCACGCACAGGATCACGCCAAGACCCTCCCCGATGAGGGGACCCACGTACGGGATGATATTGAGAATACCGGCGATGATGCCGATACCTGCGGCATATCCGAATCCGATGCGTGCAATGAGCCACAGGCCCAGCGTATCAATGACGGCGATGCAGGCCATCTCCAGCACCAGACCCACGAAGTAACGGGACAGCAGGCGCTGGATGTCGTTGATGGCATGGGTGACGGATTCTTCCAGCCGGTCCGGTGTAAGGGCCTTGACAATCTTGCTGAACAGCTGATCGTCCTTGATGAAGAAGAAGGAGATGAAGCTCACCGAGAAGATTCCGATACCCAGACTGGTGATGGCCGATGCCACCGAGCCCACGATGGTGCTGAAGTCGATATTGCCCATGAGCCTGTTCAGGTAGGAAGTAAGGCGGCTGAAGGCGTCGAAATCCTGGGGACAGCCGGGAATGATGCCGATGACCCAGGCATTGACGCTATCTACAAGACTGTCCTTGGGCATTTTCATGCCGCTGAACAGGGATGCATCCTTGAGAATTCCCTTCACGAAGGGGAAGAACTGGGTGAACAGCAGCAGGATGGCGCCCAGGATGATGACGATGGCCAGGATAGCCAGCACCCACTTGGGGGCCGATTTCCCCTTGATGCGGATTTTCCCGAGAAGGCCCACAAGAGGCTGTCCCAGAAGGGAAACCACCACGGCCAGGAGGATGTACAGGATAACCTCGCGGAAATACCAGCAGGTCACCCCCACGATGGCCAGTACTCCCAGGCAGATTATATATGTGGCGAGACGCTCGGTGGCGGTATTCTTTTCCATATTATGTGCTGGTTAGCATCTGCAAAAATAATAAAAATTATTATCTTGGCAACATGAAAACCAGAACCCTTTCCCAAAGAAACGCCCAGTACCCAGCGTCATTGAAAAATTTTTTATATATTTGTCTATCTAACATCTAAAACCTAATTGATCCATGGAAAAATCTAGCAAAATCTGGTTGGGCATTTCGGGTGTTCTCCTGGTAGCCCTTGGCATTATGTGCATCTGCGAACCCGCAGCCACCCTGTTTGCCACCGCATGGACCATTGGCTGCTTTACGCTGATGGCCGGTATCTTCAAGCTCATCTTCACCTTCAAGACCCAGAAGTTCCTCCCCAACAGCGCCAGCCGCGTGCTCAGCGCCATCTTCGAGATTATCATCGGTATCATCTTCCTGTGCAACAATCTCTTCGTGGCCGCCACCCTGCCCGTCATTTTTGTGATCTGGGTCCTGGTGGAAAGCATCTTCGTAGCCATCCACAGCTTTGACTACAAGAAGTTTGGCTTCCCTTACTGGTGGGCTCTCCTTCTCTTCGGCATCGTGGGCGTAGTGCTGGGTGTCCTGGGCCTCCGCAACCCGGACGTTTCTGCCGTTACCCTCTCCACCCTCATCGGCACCGCCATCCTGCTCATCGGCGCAGGTTACCTGGTTGCCCTGTTCGGTATCAACCGCTTCGAGAAAAGTTTACAGTAACGGAAATCCATAACCTGTATCCTAAGCCTGTTTGCTATGCAAACGGGCTTTTTTCTTGCTTTCTCCGCTACTTTTCCTTACATTTGTCATCTATGACAAAACAATTTTTCTTGGTCCTGGCCGTGCTCTTGTCTCTCTTAACCGGACAAGCGGCATCTGCCCAGTCCAGGGGGAAGTCCGTAACCCTCAAGGTTACAGTGCTCTCCCAGACGGACGGGCAGCCGGTGGCGGGGGCATCGGCCCTGCTCACGGACTATGGCATCTACGATATTTCGGATGCCGACGGCCGCCTCACCCTGGCAAAGGTCCCTGTGGGGAAAGCCACCCTGCAGATCCAGATGCTGGGCTATGAAGATTTCGAAAAACAGTTCGTTTTCCAAAAAGACAGCACGTTCACCGTCCGCATCAGCGAGTCCACGCTGGCGCTGGAGGAGGTTGTGGTGACGGCCAAGCCCAGCTCCACCGGAGCCTCTACGGCTTCCACCATCGGCCGCATGGCCATCGACCACCTGCAGGCCACCAGCCTCAAGGACATCATGCAGCTGCTGCCCGGCCAGCTGATGACGTCGTCGGACATGACCTCGGAGGAAAAGCTCACCATCCGCACCCTGAACCAGAGTACGGCCAACAACGCCTTCGGTACATCCATCATGATGGACGGCGTGCCTATGAGCGACAACACTTCGCTGTCGGACAAAGTGGGCGGCACCAGCGGCGGTACGGGCGTGGACCTGCGCCAGATCAGCGCGGACAACATCGAGTCCGTGGAAGTGATCCGCGGTATCCCCTCGGCCGAATACGGAGACCTCACCTCCGGCGCCGTGGTGGTGAACACCAAGGCCGGCTACACCCCCTGGGAAGTGCGCGCCAAGGTGAACCCCACCACCCTCAACGCCTCCTTCGGCAAGGGCTGGAAATTCAGTGAGAAAGCCGGCAGCCTGAACGTGAACGCCGACTATGCCCGCGCCTCCGGAGACCCCCGCGTGAAGAACCGTTCCTTCGACCGTATCAGCGGCGGCATCACGTATTCCAATACCATCGGCCGCATCTGGTCCACCACCACCAAGGTGAACGTGAGCGGCATCATCGACCTGCGCACCGTGGACCCGGACCTGCTGGTGGAAGGCACCGAGACCTCCCAGAAGCAGACGTCCGTGCGTTTCACGCACAAGGGCCGTATCACCCTCAACAAGAAATTCTCCCGCTCGCTCAATTATGCCATCGGCCTCAGTTATGCCAATAACGACTCCCGTACGTCCAGCATCGTGTCGGCCGGCGGCGGCATGCCGGTGATTACCTCCCTCACGGACGGTTATTACCAGGTGCCCTACATCACGGATTCCTACCGGGCCGGCGGCGGAACCGTCTCCAACCCCTTCAGCTTCTACGCCAAGGTGGGCAATGTGTTCAACCTGAACGCAGGCCCCGTGAACCAGCGGTTCAACATGGGCGCCGAATACCGCCTGGAGAGCAACAAGGCCCGCGGCTTCTACAATGACGACTCCTTCATGCCCCTGCGCCCCAACAGCAACGGCCGTCCGCGTCCGTACTTCGACATCCCGGCGCTGAATCAGGTGTCGGCCTATCTGGAAGACAACCTCACCTGGAACATCACCAAGGTCATCGAGTTCAAGCTGCAGGCGGGTGTGCGTATGGATATGCTGCAGCCGGGCCTGCCGGAGCAGGTGTACAGCATCTCGCCCCGTTTCAACGCTTCCCTCAAGCTCACTCCCTGGCTCACCATCCGCGGCGGCTGGGGCCAGAGCAACAAGACCCCCGGACTGGCTCACCTGTACCCAGAACCCAAGTACACGGACCGCGAGGCCGCGTCCTACCTGCCGGCCGATGCCAGCAAGCAGCTGGTGATGTACCATACGCGCGTGACGGAAGTGGAGCGCAACAACTCCCTCAAGAACGCCACCAACAGCAAGTCCGAGATTGGCTTCGACCTCAACCTCTCCAACGGGATGAGCGCTTCGGTGGTGGCCTACCGGGACTATATGGACAACGGTTTTGGCAACTACACGGAATACAGCCTGTACACCGCCAATTACTACACCGCCACGCAGGGTATCCTGCTGGACGCCAACGGCAAGCCCTACATTGACTGGCAGCATCCCGCCTGCGTGGATACCGTATGGACCACCAACGGCCGCATCGGCAACACCCAGGCCAGCCTGGACCGCGGTATCGAGTTCGACGTGAACCTGGGTCAGATCAAGCCCATCCGCACCAGCGTCATCGTGAGCGGCGCCTATATGGAAACCCAGACCTGGACCACCGGTCCCAACTATTCCAGCCCCAGCGGCATCCCGGCCACGTCCGTATACGCCCAGGGCGGCGCCAACACGCCTCCGTTTAAACTGCTGTACCCCAGCGGCCAGTCCAAGGACATCAACCGCCGCTTCAGCATGAACCTGCGTCTGGTGTGCAACATCCCCCGTATGAAGATGGTGATTTCCCTGGCCAACCAGGTCATCTTCTACCAGTACAAGCATACCACCAACCTCAAGAGCGACCCTATCGCCTGGATAGACACGGACCTTTCCTATCACGAGATTACCCAGGACATGCTGGACGACGCTTCCTACATGATCAAGGGCGTTTCCCTGGCGGCCCAGCGCAAGAATCCGGCCGACAGCAGTCCCGTGACCCAGCCGCCCATCTGGCTCATGAACATGCGCCTCACCAAGGACGTTTCCAAGAACTTCGGTTTCTCGTTCTTCGTGAACAACGCCTTCTTCTACATGCCTTATCAGGCCAGTTCCTATTCCGGCACGCTCACGGAGCGCAACACCGGCACCTTCTCCTTCGGCGTAGAAATGTATGTAAAGATTTAGGAGTATGACAAGACGCACCATCATATATATAATAGGACTGGCTCTCTTGGTCGCCTGCCAGCGTACGGCGCCCAAGGGAACGGATCCCTTCCTCCTGGAATTCGTGATGCCGGAGGAATTCGGCGGCAGCGTGTACTACGCTTCCCAGCGGGTATACCTGAACGGCAGCGTGGACTACGAGTATCTCACCGACGTAATGGGTATGGTGAACGTGGAATCCGTGGTTCCCGGCATCTACGACATCATCACCGGCATGGAGCTTTCCGGCGCCCAGTACAAGGCGCTGGTGGGCGGGGACGTGTCCGTCGAGGACAACGCCCGCGTGAACGTGGGGGTGTCCCTGATGAACCAGCGCATCTTTGAGGCGCAGAACCTGCGCATCCAGCTTTCATCGGCCGTCCTGAAGGACCTGCTCATTTCCAAGATCTACTATTCCGGCACCAAGGACAACATGGACCGCAACTACGTAACGGACGCCTATATCGAGATTTTCAACAACTCCGACGAAGTGGCCTACGTGGACGGCAAGTACCTGGGGCTGGCCGAAAGCGTTTCCCCGGCGGCCTATCCCGCTAAGGAGAATCCGGACTCCATCTATCTGCGCCAGTTATGCCGGTTCCCCGGCAGCGGGACGGATTATCCCGTGGAACCCGGACACAGCATCCTGGTCGCCGCCAAGAGCGCCCGCAACCACACGGAGAGCGCCGCCACTTCCGTAGACCTTTCCCAGGCCGATTTTGAAGTGAAGACCATGGACGGCTCCGGCAACCCGGACGTCCCGATGCTGCCCATTATCTCCAATTCCACCACGGTCCAGGTCCTGAACCTGCTCACCGGCGGCCCCAACGCCGTGGTACTCTTCGAGACCGATGAGGACGTGCTGTCCTGGCCGGAAGTGTACCAGCGGGGCAAAACCTCCGGCGAACGCTTCCGCCGGATGCACAGAAAATGGGTGACCGACGGCGTGGAATGCCTCAAGAAGCCTGCCCAGACAGACCCCGACGTAGCCACCAAGCGCTTGCAGTCCAGCATCGACGCCGGTTACGCCGTGATTTCATCCGTGAACGGGTACAACCACGAATCCGTGGAACGGAAGGTTTCCCGGGAGGCCAATGGCCGCTACTATCTCACCGACACCAATAACAGCAGCGCGGACTTCGTGACCTGTACGGATCCCACTCCGCGCAAATATGACAAGGAGGGCCTGCTATGAGAAAGATGACCATCCTGGCCACGGGCCTTCTCCTGTCCCTGTCCCTGCACGCGCAGCGTCCCGCCGACACGCATCGGCAGGAACTGGAGGTGCTGCAGCAAAACTATTCCCTCACCAACAACGCGGCCGGCATGGGCCTGGCCCAGCCGTCGGCCGGCAGCAAGACCCAGATTACGCTCTTTGACCAGATGGGGGACTACCACCTGGCGCAACAGGGCGACACAGACCTGGGCTTCCGGTTCAGCACCCTGCGCTACGACACCTTCAACGACAAGCTGTTCATGCGCGGCTCCTTCTACTACAGCCTGGACCGCGAAAAGAACCGGGCCTGGTCCGATGTGATGGATCCCTGGTTCTCCATCCCTTACATCTACGGCAGTTCCATCGCCAAGGAATACGACAGCCATGACTGCGGCCTGTCCTTCGACCTGTACACCGCGCCCCTGGGCGGCTGGATTTCCGTAGGCGTGCGCACCAACTATCGCGTGGCCGACATTTCCGGCAAGCGGGACCCCCGTCCCCGTACCGGTTTCCTGGACTACCAGGTGGTTCCGTCGGTGCTGGTGACGCTGGGGCGCCACCATATCGGCCTGGACGCCGGCTACGGCTATTCCAAGGAAAAGCTCTCCGGCCTCACCACCATCCAGTCCTACCCCAACCTCTATTATTACAAGATGACGGGCCTGGACCACATAGACGGTGCCATATCGGCCTACAGCGGTTTCAAGCGCCAGTTCTACGGCAGCCGCTTCCTGGGAGACCTGCAGTACAGCTATGCGGGCGGGCCCTGGAACGTGCTGGCGTCGGGCGGCGTGGAATACAAGCAGCTGGCCGCCTACGGTGACAAGCAGCAGACGGTGGGCACCTTCGATTACTGGGAGTACAAGGGACTGGCCAGCGCCACGTATGCGACGGGCCGCCTGCTCCACAGCCTGCGCGTGGAAGGCCGTATCAAGGACGCCGGAGCCAGCGAATACCTGCAGGAACTGGTGGCCGAAAAGGACCCCGACACGGGTGTCACCACCGAAACCTGGCAAACCCTGTACGTCTACAAAGACCGCTATATGCTCAAGACCACCAGCGTGGAGGCGGCCTACAAACTCTATGGCGGCTGTGCCGGAAACGACTACCGCTGGAGCGTAGGGGCGGGTGCCGTACTGGATGGTTTTGTGAAGACCTATTACCTGCCTTATTCGGGCTTCCAGTCCGACGCCCTTACGGTGCGTCTGGAAGGCTCCTTCCGCCTGTTCCAGGTGAAGGGCCACAAGGTGGACCTGAGTGCGCAGGGCGCGTTCCGCAAGTCCCTGTTCACGGCCCTGTCCGTGTACGAGGAGAACGAATACGTGACGGAAGTCCTGCGCCCGGACCGTGAATACTACGCCAAGGACGCCATCCGCTTCAACGGCAGCCTGCTGTGGGAATTCCCGCTGAACCTGGGCAAGGCCGGATTGGCCAGCGGCTATGTGCGGCTGGACGGCGGTATTTGCAGGGCCCTGCCGCAGGGCAGCCTGGCCCGCGTGGAACTGAGTGTGGGACTGTTTACCTTCTGATGCCTATGAAACGATTCTCCATACCGCTGCTGATCCTGTCCCTGTGGGCTTGCCAGCAGGCCGAAGATACCCGATACTTCGCTCCGGAGCTGAGCTTTGAGGCGGCCGATTACAGCGTGCAGGCCTCCCAGGGCGGCGCCGACGTTGTGATTACCTTCTCCCGTCCGGCCACTGTGGCTTTCCAGATAGACCTGGTGATTACCAGCGGGCTGCAGGAGGGCGTGCAGTACAGCGTGCCTTCCCATTCGCTGGCCGTAGCCAAGGGCGCCTCTGATGCCCGCCTGCACATTACCCTGGTAGACGATGAAATCTGGGACGAGTCCTCTTACATCGACATCCTGCTCACCCCCGGTGAGCGCTATACCATAGACCCTGCCAAGGCCTGCGCCACGCGTGTGAACATCTCCAAGCAGGTGGTGATTCCCGTGCTGCGCCTGAGCGTTCCGGAAGCCCAGCTGGAGGTGAACCCCTACCTGGCCCCTACGGTGACGCTGCAGCTTGCCGCCGACAAGGCTCCGCTCTCCGACCTGGAGGTGGACCTGCAGCCCGAAGGCCTGGCGCCCGGCGCCGGCTTCCTCATCGACGGGAAAGCCAGCAGCGCCATCCTGCTTCCGGCGGGTGTCACGGAGGGCAGTTACTCCGTCCAGATCCTGAAGATCGACCAGTCTGGCTTTGACCAGCAGTTCACGCTGTCCATGTCGGCCCAAAAGGGCAAGTACGGCGTGGGCACGGAAGGCGCTTCCGTGAGCATCCACCTGTCAGACCCTGCGGTGAACTTCAAACCGTTGTGGAAGTTCCCGGCCCCGGTGGGCGAGGGCTACCATGTGCGTCAGGCCATCAAGGGAGCTGACGGTAACTACAACGGCAACCAGTTCGCCTCCTGGACTTTGTCGGCCGAGGGCTCCAATTACCTGAAGAGCCTGCGCACCATGACCGACGCCACCTTCGGCTGCTTGTCCAACAACACGGGCCTGCATATGCTGCGCTTAACGGAGTTCTTCCCCAACCTGGCCTATCCCAATGCCATTACCATTGTGGATTACGGCAACGGTGCCACCACCCGCGGTTTCTCGCCGGCCGATTCCCTGTTCCGCTTTGTGCTGGATCCCGGCTCTTCCACGCAGGGAAACCTGATGCTGGACAAGCCCCGTACGTTTACGGCCTTCTATGGCAGTTATGAAGACTGGAAGAATGCCTGGCAAAAGGACTCCAAGGCCACCGGCGGAGACATCTTCGCCTCTACCAATCCCGCCATCACCGGCCACGTGGATGTGGTGCTGGAGAAACTGGAAGGCCGTTTTGACCTGTCCGACGCCAACAACACCCTGATATTTACCGCCTGGTTCTCCTGCGACAGTCCCGATTTTATGGCCGGGGTGGACCTGGATACCCTGCATGCCGTCCAGGAGGATGGCCTGTGGAAAGTGGAATATAAACTGTGGCCCAGAAATTAATGAGAAAGCTGCTGAGTACCTGCCTTGCCTTGCTGCTGTTCCTGCCCGTAGGGGCCAGGGAGCAGGTGCTGTGGCATCTGCCTAAGGACAAGCTGGGCCAGCCCGTGCTTTTCGGCTCGCGTATCGTAGACGTGAACCGCCCCATGGGCAAGGTCTTCGCGCCGGGTCAGCGCAACGCCCGCCCCGTGCTCATGAGTTTCCAGCAGGATACCACCGGCATGTTCCTGGTGCCTGCCCAGTATCAGCCCTTCCTGGAAAGCGGCAAGCTCCTGAAGTATCACCACGTGCACACGGTCTATTTCCCCATCGTGGAGGAAAAGGCCGACACCTTGGTTCTGGACATCTCCCGTTATTTCTACCGGTATCCGCCGCAGATATCGGCCATCCCGCCCCGCGAGATGAAGCAGGAGGTGCGCACGTCCTACGAATACCTGGGCACGGTGGAAGAACCGGACTATATGCAGGTGAACTGCCGCTACTGCTTTGAGAGCGGCCTGGACGTGACGGTCGCCTGCTACGTGCTCTTCCTGCCGGAGCAGCCCATGACTCCCTACCTGGTGAATCCTTCCCGCGCGGGCTACAACCGCGTGGAAGTGGCCGATGAAAAAGGCTGGCGGCACGCTTCCTCCCAGCGCTGGAACCTGGACCAGGGCCGCGAGATGGTCTTTTATGTGGACCATGCCTTCCCGGAGGGCTGGTTCCCTTACATCAAGGAAGGACTGGAAGACTGGAACAAGGCCTTCGAGGCTGTGGGGCTGGGCAGCCCCATCAAGGTGCTGCCGGAACCGGAAGGGCTCAACCGCAATTCGCCCCTGGTGAACATGGTGCGTTTTATGGACGTGCCCGAGTCCAATGCCAAGGGAGATGTGCTGTGCGACCCCCGCAGCGGCGAAATCCTGCAGGGGGACATCCTGTGGTGGAAGAATGTGAAGGACCTCATGGCGCTTTGGCGATATGTACAGACGGGCGCGGCCGACCCGATGGCCCGCCAGGAGGAATATCCCCTGGAGATGCTGGGGCCGATGATCCGTTATTCCATCTGCCACGAGATGGGTCACGTGCTGGGCCTGTCCCACAATATGGGCGGCTCCTGGGCCTATCCGTCCGATTCCCTGCACAGCCCTTCATTCACGAAGGAGTACGGCACCACCGCCTCCGTGATGGACTATGCCCGCTACAACCACCTGGCCACCGCGGCCGATGTGGAAGCCGGCGTGAACCTGCTTCCGCCCCGGCTGGGTCCGTACGACTACTACGCCATCGCCCTGGGCTATGCGCCCGAAAAGGCCCGTTACAACCGCTACTGCTACTATGTGCCGTCCATTAGGGCGGCCATCTCCCCGGACCCTTCTTCCCAGAGCGAGACCCTGGGGAACGACCTTCTGGCATCATCCGCCGCCGGCCTGCGGAACTGCCGCATCCTGCTGGAGAAAGACGGTCTTACGGCCGAACGGAAGCAGCTGCTGCGCGGCCAGTATTACCGCTATATCACCCTCACCCTTTCCAATATCGGGGGCGCTGTCAAGGGAAAGCCCGTATCGGCCAAAATCCAGCGCAGTACCCTGGAATTTGTGATGGAGAGTCTGGACAACGTGCCGCCGCCGCTCAAGGACGTGTATCACGAGCAGCACATCCTGGACGAACTGGTGGGCCGGTATCTCCCGGAACGCGTGCTCAAGACCCGCGGGGAGATGGGGCTGAAGGCCTATTATCGTCACCTGCGACAGCTGCGGGACCGCTATTCGCTGATCCGGCTGCCGGACGAACAGGAATGGACATATAATTCATTAATCCAATAACTATTATGATGAAAAAACTAATTACCCTTTCAATGACAGCCCTTGCGGCCTTGGCGCTGGTTTTCTCCTGCACCAAGCAAGAGGTGGTGGAACTCACCGTTTCGCCCCTTACCGTGAACTTCGACGTGGCTGGTGGGGAACAGACGGTCGCCATTACCTGCAACGACCACTGGACCGTTACCAAAGACGCCGACTGGATTACCATTGGGACCGATAAAGGAGACGGCAACGGATCCGTGAAGATTACGGTTCCCGAGAACAAGGCCCTCGACACCCGTGAGGGCACCGTTACCGTCGCTGCCGGCGAAGTGAAGAGGACGGTGTCTGTCGCCCAGCTGGGCAAGAAGCCCGTGCTCACCGTTTCCCCCGACGCCCTGAACGCCTCTGACGAAGGCGGCGTGCTTGAACTGACGGTCACTTCCAATGTGGAATGGACGCTCACCATTCCCGAGGATGCCATTTGGGTTTCAGCCGAAAAGAAGGCTGGCGAAGGCAATGATGTGGTGAAATTCACCGTGTCGCCCAATGAGGGCCTGGAGGCCCGCGAGACCGAACTCGTCTTTGCTTCCGGCAACCTGGTTCCCGTGAAAGTGAAACTGACCCAGATGGGCCAGGAGCCTTTCTTCGCCATCGATATGGAAAAGGTGGAAGCCCCTTACGGCGGCGGAGAGTATGCTATAACGGTTACTACCAACCTGGCCTGGACCCTGGCCATCCCTGAGGAAGTCACCTGGATTTCTGCCGACGTCACCGAAGGGGAGAAAGACGCTGTGGTTACCCTCACCGTGGAAGAGAACATCTTCCTGGAAGGCCGCGAGGCCGTGGTGGAATTCATTGGCGGAGAATCCTATTCGGTGGAACTGCCCGTGTCCCAGCAGGCCGGTGTTCCTTCCCATGCTACGGACTCCCTGGCTCTGGCAAAGATTTATGCAATTGCCGACGGCGCCAACTGGAAGGAATCCCGCAGATGGGATTTTGAAAAGCCCATCAGTGAGTGGCCCGGCATCAAGCTGGATGAAGATGGCCGCGTGATTGAGTGCAGCATCACCAACGGTACGGTGACCACCGTGGAGTGGGAGATTCCTGAGGAGCTTTCCACGCTCACCGCACTGAAGACCCTGCAGATTGTAGGCAGCAAGCTCAAGGGTGAGATTCCTGCTTTCTTCTATGACATGACTACGCTGGAGGTGGTAAGGCTCAACACCAACGACCTTACCGGCTCGCTGTCCGAAAAACTGGGTCAGCTCACCAACCTGACCGACCTTTATCTCAACGGTAACAAGCAGTTTAGCGGAAATATTCCTTCTGCCATCGGCCAGCTGAAGAAACTGGTGAGCATCAACGTTGCCCAGACGGCTGTCGGCGGCCCTATTCCGCAGAGCCTCACCGGTTGCGAAAGCCTGAAGAACTTCATGGCCTACAGTGCCGGCTTCACGGGCGAGATTCCGGATTTCTGGGATCAGCTTCCTACCATCGGCGTACTGCAGCTCTATGACAACCCCGGTCTCGAAGGACCTATCCCTGCTACCATCGGCACCCTCAAGTCCGCTACCGGCATCCAGCTGAAGAACTGCAACCTTACCGGCAATATCCCGGCCTCCTTCGGCGGTCTGGAGAAGTGCGGCAATCTGCAGCTCAACGGCAACAAGCTCTCCGGTGTGGTTCCGGCCGAAGTCCAGGCCCATCCCAAGTGGCTGCCGGATTCCGGCTGGAAGTACGAGGTGAACATCCTGCCTCAGCAGGACGGTTACGGTTTGATTCTGGGATATACCCGTCAGACCGACTCCCTGGCTCTGGTTGCCATCTACAATGCATCCAAGGGCGCAGAGTGGGCCAAGAACAAGTGGGACCTGACCAAACCCATCAATGAATGGAATAGCGTTACGGTTACAAATGACCGTGTGACGGCATTGAAACTTACCACCTCCGGTACCATTACGGAAGAGTGGGAGCTCCCTGCCGAAGTAGGTACGCTCTCCGAAGTGACGGATTTCCGTGTAAACAGCAACAAGCTTAAGGGTAACATTCCGGAGGAACTCTACAATTTGTCCAAGCTTCAGAAGCTCTATCTCCAGAATAACAACATCACCGGTGCTCTGTCATCCAAACTGAGCCAGTTGACCGAATTGGAAGAGCTGTATGTTGACAGAAATGCCAATATGACCGGCGGTATCCCGAAAGAGATTGGCCAGTTGAAAAAGCTGGCGCGAATCAACATCTCCCAGAGTGGTATCGGCGGAGCTATTCCTGGCGAATTGGGTGGTTGCGATGCTCTGCTGCAATTTATGGCCTTCAAGACCAATCTGTCCGGCGAGCTGCCCGATATCTGGGATATGCCTGTCCTTCAGACTGTAATGCTCCATACCAATCCCGGTCTCACCGGCAACTTGCCTTCGTCTTTGAGCAAGCTCAAATCCCTGGCTAACGGGACTGCCCCCAGCATGCAGTTGTATGGCTGCAACTTTACCGGTAATATTCCGGAAAGCTTTGCCAATTTGCCCGAAAAGACCAAGCAGGTTTATGTCCAGGAGAACCAGATGGACGGAGTCATTCCCGCTGCCGTTCAGGCTCATGCCAACTTTGCCAGTTGGAAGTATAGCCCCCAGCAGGACGGCCACGCCCTGGTACTGTCCGATGGTAGTCTGGACGGCCGTTGGGAAGCCCCGCGATTTAATGACAATCCTTCCGACATCGCTTTTGACGCCCTCTTTG
>JAEEGF012228655.1_pt1 | contig 14308 bp, 10 predicted proteins | sample 9134171 | NCBI WGS metagenome assembly JAEEGF01 (sample SAMN16246542, study PRJNA631951) | gut metagenome | biome: gut microbiome; feature: rumen; material: AP-attached | host: Bos | place: Iran: Karaj | collected 2018-10
GAAGTGGTTTGCATCACCCACGGAAGTGCAATACTATCCTCGTCGCTGGAAGCGACCCCATTCGATCTAGCCCATGTTGAAGGGGCCGCCTTCAGCGACAGGTCGTGGTTCATCATGCCCCCGATGAATCAGCCACCTTCGCTATGCTCAGCTGCCTGATTTATCGGGGGGTACCCAAAGGCCACCCTTCGGGTGTCAATTGACTGGCAAATAAATGAGCTGAACATTGCAAGTGCCTCTTCGAGGCAAAAGCCAAGCCTTTGATATAGCAGAAATGCTTATTCGGTTCATATAATTTGAATTATGCCGATGTTGAATATCTTTACCGGGTACTAATGGCTTTTTTTCAATTTTTACAATAGGTCACTTCACAAACGGGTAAGACATGGGTGAAGTGTAAAAAAATTGGACACTTTTGTGACAAAAAACACTGAACGCTCATGATTTACAGTGAAAAACGCTTGACAAAAGTAGAGAAACCACTAAATTTGTGACATGAAAAGTGGCTATGTCATAATTCAATTGCTAGAATTATAACCGCCCTGCGGGCGGGGAATTAAGCAAATTAATTATAAAATTTTTATTTTCAATTTGTTTAATTTCCCGTGCGATAGCACGGTTATATTACCTTGTCGCAATAATGGCAAGCCCTCTGGTCTGAATCAAAAAATCAACGATTAGATGAAAGAGATCATCAATAACATTATATATATGGCACGTCGTTTCCGGCTGGCGACGACGTTCAACATGATAGGTCTGATAGCGGCGTACGCATTGTTCTACCTGCTCATGACCCAACTCATCTATCAGGTAACATACAATCACCGTATAGATGATTACGAGAAGATTTACCGCTTGGAAACCGATTATGTGTACAGCGAATGGGCATATAGCGATATGGTATGCCGACCCTTTGCTGATGCGTTGAAACCGCTGTCCGAAGTGGAATCCTATTCTCTTTTCCAATATGCCGCCGTTGGAGACGACTTGTTTGATTTCAAGAAGGATAGCACCATTATAGAGCTACCATTTACCATCGGCAACAAGGCCGTGGTGAGCACCTTGACCAAAAGAAAGTTGAGCGGTAGCATCACATTTACTGATAATGACACTTACGGCATTATCATTCCCAAAAGCGTAGCCCTTCAATACTTTGATTCAATTGATGTCGCCGGAAAGGAAATGACGCTCTGCTATGATGGTGAAGATTATCTCTACACCGTGCGAGGCGTGTATGACGATTTCCCCGAGAACTGCGAGTTCCACAATCGCATCTATAGCTTTATGGGTACACAATTTGCCGACGACATCAATTCCCTGTTCAAGTGCTACGTCAAGTTCAAGCGCGTGCCTGACAACATGGATGCTTTCTGTGAAAAGCTCAAGCAGAGCATCCTGACAAATCTAGAAGCCAAGAAAGGAGAATATGAAGATGTTCAAGAGTTCAACGACCTCAAACAGAATTTCAAAGAAACACGCTTTAAATTGACTCCCATCGGCAAAACTTATTTCGAACATACAACATATACCACCGACGACGGGGCCAAGGGCTATAACGGGAATTTCCTGATTCTCGCCCTTGGGTGCCTGTTTGTCATCTTCATCGCCACCATCAATTTCCTGAACTTCACACTTGCCGAAAGCCCCATGCGTGTGCGCGGCATCAACACCCGCATAGTGCTGGGAGCCCCGCGACGTTCACTACGCTTGAGGCTGATTGCCGAGTGCATTACTGTGTCGGTCATCGCGTGCATCATGGCGTTGTTGCTCTGCCAGTTCTTATCCCACTTGCCAGCCTTGGGCGTATTGCTGGAAGGAAACACAAGTGTGGTGAATCACAAATTGCTTGCACTGGCATTGCTGGGACTATCGGCTATTGTCGGTGTTTTTGCCGGTTTCTATCTTGCCGTTTTTGCCACTTCATTTCCTCCTGCCATTGCCTTGAAGTCCTCATTCGGACTGACTCCTCAAGGTGTTAAACTGCGCACAATACTCGTGTGCGTGCAGTTGTTTCTCTCCTTGCTGATGTCCATCTATATCGGAATTCTGCTCCTGCAAAACTATCACATCTTCAATTCGGAATACGGTTTTGATACGGACCATATCCTCTCGACGCCCATACCCTATGAAATAGACAACGAAGTGAAGCAACAATTATGTCAAGAACTCAATAAGCTTGATGGCGTGGACAATGTCTCGATGGCGGATACGCCACTGGGTTCAACCGATGGCCATAACCTATTGAGAACGGATATAGAGAATCACCGTTTCAGGTATCGCTTCATCGTCACAGACCACAACTACTTGCGAACAATGGGCATCAACGTGACTGAGGGTCGTGACTTCCAGGAAAACGATACCGCAGCAGTCATTGTCAACCAAACGACACGCAAGCAATTACCTGAGATAAAGCTAGGCACTACCATATCTATCGGAATCGATGAGGAAGCGGGCGACAGTGCCACAGTCATTGGAGTGTGCGACAATATTCACTATGGCACCATGCGCATCAATAGCGACCAAATTTTCTTTATCATCTACAAACCCTATTACCCATTCCACCAATACGTCTTGATGCGCATCGCAAATGATGCCGATAAAACGAGAATTTGTCAGCAAGCCAACGAATTGGTAGAGCATTATTGCGGACCGACCAATGACAAGGTGGATACCTTTGACGAGATGCTCAAGAAGACCTACCACAATGAGTTCCGCTTCTTCCGTCAGACCTATCTCATCACTATTATTTGCCTGATTCTCACCATTATCGGTATCTTCTGTCTCACGATGTTTGAGACCGAATACCGACGCAAGGAAATCGGCATCCGCAAGGTAGCGGGCGCCACGACGGGCGAGATTGTGTGGATGCTGTGCCGCCACTACGGCATATACATCATTATATGTTTTATTGCCGCAGCACCCATTGCCTACCTCTGTGGCAAGTTGACTATCAACCATTTTGCTGACCACACTCCGATATACTGGTGGATTTACCCGCTGGCGCTGTTGCTTGTGGGCGGCATCACCATCGGCACCGTTGTGCTGCAAAGTTGGCGCGCTGCCCGCGAGAATCCCGTCAACAGCATCAAAACCGAGTAAAAAACAAACGAAATAAAAAACCAAACGACAATGATACAAGTAAGCAATCTGAAGAAAGTGTTCAGCTACGGCAACGTCTATACCGTGGCATTGGGCGGAATCAACATGGAAGTTGAAGAGGGTGAGTTTGTCGCCATCATGGGTCCTTCGGGCTGTGGCAAGACCACGCTGCTCAACATCCTGGGCCTGCTCGACAATCCCAGCGAGGGTAATTATCTGCTCAACGGTGTCGAGGTGGGGCAACTCAAGGAGAGCCAGCGCACCACCCTGAGGAAAGGCAAAATCGGCTTTGTCTTCCAGAGCTTCAACCTCATTGACGAACTGACTGTGGAGCAAAACGTGGAATTACCCCTGAAGTACATGGGTGTACCCGTCGAGGAACGCAAAAAACGCGTGACCGAGGTGCTGCGCCGCATCAACATCTCACACCGCGCCAACCATTATCCCAACCAGTTGTCGGGCGGCCAACAGCAACGCGTCGCCATCGCCCGCGCTGTGGTGTGCAACCCCCAGCTCATCCTCGCCGATGAGCCCACGGGCAACCTCGACAGCAAGAACGGCAAGGAGGTGATGGAACTGCTCGCGCAGCTCAACGACGACGGCACCACCATCGTCATGGTGACGCACTCGCAGCGCGACGCTTCCTATGCCCACCGCATCATCAATATGCTGGACGGCTTCCTCGTCGAAAAAACAGAATTATAGCCACCTTTAACGAGTGACCGATGCGCTCAGCCATATCGTCCTGACGGCACGACGCTTCAAATTGCCAACTGCCCTGAACCTGCTTGGACTCACGGCAGCCTATATGGTGTGCTACCTGCTGCTGACACAAGTCATATTCCAGCGGACCTACAATCACGGCATCAAGGACCACGAGCGCATCTACAGGCTGGAGACCGACTTCTTCTCCAACAATGACGTCAAATGGAGTTCTTCTGTCACCCGATTCATGTGCGAGGCCATAGAACAGATGCCACAAGTCGAGGGTGTGACTATGACCAGCTACGGATGGGGCGACCTTGATTCCTACAAATGGCAATTCAAGAAGGACAATACAGAAGTCGCCTACCACTACACACTGTACAACAACAAGGGCCTAACCAACCTTACCGACCGAGTCATCGACGGCAGCATCGAGTGGACTGACGATGACCAAGAAGGCATCATCATCCCCGCAAGTATCGCCAAGCGGCAATTCGGAACCGTTAAGGCCGCGGGCAAGCAGATGGTTCATCTGCTTGCCGACAGTGCCGAAACGCTCACGGTGCGCGGTGTCTTTCAGGACTTTCCCGACAACAGCTTAGCGAAAAATAACATCGCAGTGTGTGTCAAGAATCTGTATGCCAACACGACGGGCAATTTGTGCTTTGAATGCCTGGTCAAGCTCAAGGAGGGGACCAAGGATGTGAACAATCTCGTTCCTGAGATACGCCAACGCTTCCTGACCAGGGTCAGCCGTCTGTTGAACAATGATACAGCAGAATTGAAACACTGGGAAAGAATCTTCCATCACCTAAAAATCCAGTTAAGGCCACTCGATGACACCTACTTTTCCCAATCCAATACCAACGACACCGGCAATCGCGACATGCTGTCAATCCTAGAACTGATTGTCTTGCTGGTCATCCTGGTCGCTACCGTCAATCTGCTCATCTTCACCCTCGCCATCAGCCCAATGCGGGTGCGTGGGACCAATGTGCGGCGCATTCTCGGGGCATCCCGCAACACCTTGAGGCTAGAGTTTGTCGGCGAAACGGCCATCACCTCGCTTGCCGCCTGTGCGATAGCTCTTATCCTGTGCCATCTGCTCTCGTTGCTGCCGGCATTCAACCGTTTGTTTGACAGTAACATTGCCTTGAATGCCCATTGGGGCATCGTTCTGGCCATGATAGGCATTGCCTTGGCTGTGGGCCTAGTTTCAGGCATTTACCCAGCCATCTTCACCACCTCTTATGAGCTGACCATCGCTCTGAAAGGGTCCTTTGGGCTCACACCCCAAGGGCACAAGTTGCGCACGGCCTTCATCGGTCTGCAACTGGTCATCACGATGTTTATGTTCGCCTTTATCTGTACTTTGTACCAGCACACGCGGTTTATCTACCACTCTGACTACGGCTATGACATCAGCCAGATACTCCACGTGCAACTGACACCCCTGGAGTCAGATTACCGCTCAGCCTTGCGTAATGACCTGATGGCACTGGAAGGGGTGGAAAATGTCTCATACTCCAGATTCATCCTTGGATCAGATGATTATTACATGTCCAACCGCATGGTCTTGGGGAGCGACTCGGCAACATGCGTAATGAATGTCCAGATATTCCCGACCGATGACAGGTACCAGTCCACGATGGGCATCCAACTTGTTGAGGGCCGAGGATTCAAAGCGACAGACCCTTCGGACAAGTACTGCATCATCAACGAAGCCATGCGTGACCAGTGCAAAGGGCTTAAAATAGGCGAACAACTGTCACCCAACGAGGACGTCATTGTCATCGGAGTGTGCAAGAACATCAGACATGCCACGACACGCCGTAACAACAATAGTGAACCCATTTTATTCGTCAACTCAACTGATGTCCGTTCGTGCCGGTTTGCCAACATCCGCCTCGCGCCAGATGCCTACCACGAAGCCATCAAGCCCATGATTGCCCAGCTCGTCGAGAAGCATAGCGGGCATGTCTCGGCACCTGTGATGGACATGGATTCCACACTGCAACAGACCTATAACAATGAATTCAGGTTCATTGACCTCTCCTTGCTGTTTTCAGTCATCTGCATTATCATCACGCTGGTGGGCGTGTTCTGCCTGACGATGTTTGAGGCCGAGTACCGCCGTAAGGAAATCGGCATCCGCAAGGTGACCGGCGCCACGACGGGCGAGATTATAGGCATGTTCTGCGCGCAATATGTCACGCTCATCCTCGTGAGCTTTGTTATTGCAGCACCACTGGCTTTCATCATCGGCAACAAGTGGCTGAACAGTTTTGCCGAGCACCGCTCCATGGACTGGTGGGTTTTCCCGTTGAGCCTGTTTGTGGTAGGTGGGCTCACCATAGGCACCATTGTCCTGCAATGCTGGCGCACCGCCCGTGAGAACCCCACCGACAGCATCAAGACAGAATAGTAAAAACCAGTGACTATAGCCTTTTCTCATCCAAGTGTGCTGGCAGGTAACACGATTATACTGCCATCTTCTAAAGTGACTGCAATTCAGTTTCTCATGACATCGACATCCGCCCCACCATTGATTCCAGTAAGCCGAATGGTGGTATAACGTGGTTTTTACAGGAAATACATATTTTTTTCTTTAAATAATTGCTATAAAATAAAAAATGTCTGTACCTTTGCCACTCGGGTTGAAGTTGGTGCTGACATTATGGCTGGGCTTAACCAGAATGTCCTTTACACTGATTCTCATTTTCATGTGCGGGATGCATATGAAATGGGCGGGATTTTCCCGACAATCTCAGTAACATAGGTATAATCGTGTTGACCTAATAATACTTAAAAAGTTATGAGAAAGTTTTTAACTCTACTTTGCTTAATGGCAACTATTGGCGCGGCTGCGCAATATAGTGGGCCAGGTTTTTATCGTGTGCAGAATGCAAGCACTCATTCCTACATCTGCATCAAGGGAACCAAGTTCCAGAAATCGACCTATCCAGATGCCTTCTGGTCATGTGTATTGATGCAGAAAGACTCGGCGCAGGTGACTGATCCAGGTTCTATCATCTACATTCCCGGTACTGAAGACACCAGCCTCTATGGCCAGGGTGTTGACACCTATTCATTGACCAAATTGTGGCTTAATATCGAGGATGCTCTAGTGATGGAAGAAGGCAAGCCCTCTTACATTGCGACTACGGAGTATTACGACCCCCAACTTGACAAGACAATAAGGTGCATCTTCCGCGACCGTGGTAACGGTTTCACCGCAGGTACGATTGAGAAAACCGAATCTCGCTGGTGGATTGAGCCTGTCAACGAGGAGTCTATAGAGTTCTCCTATTTTGGCGTGAAGCCCACAAGCGAAGCCATTAAGGATGCTGACGGCTATTACTGGACCTCATTGTGCTGCGACTTCCCCGTGATGATTCCCGTTGGTGGCGGAGTCGAGGGTGCCTATACCATCGAGGCTGTGGTGCAGCTCAACGACGGCAAACACTATGCTGCTCCCCTCAAGCTTTATGGCCAGGGTGAAACTGTTCCTGCCGCTACTCCCGTGCTGCTCAAGTGCTCGTCACCCTACGCCAGCGGTAACAAGCTCATCCCCACAGGTGACATTGCTAACAACACCACTTTCCCCGTATGCAATAAATACATGCTTGGGGGCAACTACTTCAGCACCTTCACCAATTTTGCTAACCTGAACGACCCTTCAGTGACTACTGTTTACACTCCCGAACAAGCCACTAAGGCCGAACAAAGTTTCCTGGTGCTTAGCGTAGATGACCAGGGCAAGGTGTGCTTCAAACCGCAAGAAGACGGCAACTATATGGCAGCCAATACTGCATGGCTGAACACTGCTTCCATGGGTATGGCAGGCGAGACCGTCTATCTGGGCATTCCACCTGAGCCCGAGCCCGAGGTAATTTCTGGCGACATTGATGGTGACGGCAGAGTTTCCATCGCTGACGTGTCAAGCCTGATTGATATCGTCCTGGATATTGCTAAGGAAGGTGCTCCAAAGAGTGCCGATGTCAATGGTGACGGCATTGTTAACATCCGAGACGTGGCTGACCTCATCGATATCCTGGTAGGATTCTTCTAACAGCATCGAAATAACAAATCAAGGAGGGCTTTTCCTAGCGAAATGCCCTCCTCGTATTATGATTTCACTTGTAGAGCCTGGTCATCAGAACACCAGCAACCCGACAAGACCAGCCAGAATGATGACCAGAATGGGATGAATGCGGGTGAAATAGACAACGCAGAACGAAGCGACACAAATGGCAATTGTAATTAATCGCTCGCTCATCAGATAGCCGAAATTCTCACTGTTCATCAGCAGCAATGCTGCCGATGCAATCAGTCCCACCACCACGGGCCGCAGGCCCATGAAAGCGCCCTTGATGAACGGGCTCTGCTTGTGGCGCTGGATGTAATGGCTGGCAATGAGCGTGAGAATGAACGGCGGCAACACGACGGTGAATGTCGTAATCAGCGACCCGAGGACGCTGCCCGTGACCACATAGCCGATGTAGGTTGCGCTGTTGATGCCGATGGGACCAGGTGTCATCTGCGAAATGGCGACGATGTCGGTGAACATCTGGCTGGTAATCCACCCCGAATCCACTACCTCACGCTGGATGAGCGACAGCATGGCATATCCTCCTCCAAAGCCGAAAAGCCCAATTTTCAGGTAGGCCCAGATGAGTTTCAGATAGGTCTCAAACATGGGTGGCCTCCTTTCTCTCTAAACCGTCGGTCGAATCATCGCCTTTGTCCCCTTTTATTAAGGTATGGAGATAATAAAGGTATCCTCCGATTGCTCCCATCACGATGAAAATGATGGGATTGGAGATATAAGGTACCTTGCTGTAGATAAGCAATGCCACAGCAATGGGGATGATTACGGTTTTCCAGTTGATGCCGGCAGCCTTGGCCGTGGTAAGCACTGGAGCGATGATGAGCGCGACCACTGCGGGGCGGATGCCCTTGAAGATGCGGCTCACGACGGGGTTGTTCTTGATGGTGTCAGGGGTGAGGAAAACCGCGATAGCCAGAATCATGAGGAATGACGGCAGAATCGTGCCCACTGCGGCACAGATGCTACCCTTGAGGCCCTTGAGACGGTCACCGATAACCACACTGATGTTCACGGCAAGAATGCCAGGCATGGACTGCGCCACGGCCAATAAGTCCAAAAAGTCTTCAAGTTCTATCCACTTGTGTTTCTCGACTATCTCACGCTGAATGATACTGATCATCGCCCAACCGCCGCCAAAGGTGAAGGCTCCAATCTTGGCAAAAGTCAGGAACAGCTGCAGGTACAGATTTCGCATGGCTCAAGAAAAAGAGTTGAAATGTGTGTCACTTTTTGCGGCGCTCCAATTTGCGCTGCGCATTGATAATACCATAGTTGCTATCACTCATGCGGGTGCGTATCAGCATCAGGCTGTCCACATAGGCGACATGACCGGGCTTGATATTGTAGCTCACATAGCCGTAAACACGTCTCACCTGACGGGCGGTGTCGCTCTGCACATCGACGGTCACCCATCCGTCACCGTAGGTAGCACGCGCATTCTGGGAAGTGGAGCCGTCAATATAGTCCACATTCAGGCTCACTTTGAACTCGTTGTCACCACGGCCAATCTTGTAGGCCAGCTGATAGCGGTCACCACGCTTGTAGTTGGCGTCAGGGGTCATATCAAAGTTGATAAAACCTCGACCAGCGCCCTGGGTGAGCATATAAGTTCGGCGGCCCTGCCACAAGTCGGCGGTGTCGCTTTCAACATTGTTATCAGACATGTGATTGAACTTGCCTCCCAGCGGTCCGTTGATGCCAGAGCGAGGAAAGACTCCATGTGTGGGCTCACCAGGCAGGGTCCTGTCGGCTTCGTCAGGGAGTTTGTTGTTCTTGGTAATCTTGTCTATTCGTTTCTGGAGAATGCCCACCGCTTGGTCATGGGCCTTGATATAGTCCTCCATATTGTGGGCATACCACACCAGCGAGGAATCGTATTCCGCACTCGTGATGCCATACTTCTTGAAGATTGATTGCTTCAACACCTGTTTGCTGGAATCGTTGGGAAACTCATCCATGTGGCTGTCTATATAGGCATCAGCTATCTGCAAGTCAGCAATCAATTCTGCCATGTCATCGGTACTGATTACACCACGCGGTGTCTTGTCACATGAAACCATTGACAAGACAATCAAGAGCAGCGATATGTAGAGCGTGACTTGGCGCATAAAGCTTATTCTTGGGGCTCACTGGGTTGTTGGTCGTCGGTGTCAGCCAGCTGCAAGTCCTCGGTTTCGGCGGGTTGCTCGGTGTCTGATTCGACGAGAGCCTGTTCTTCACCCTCCTTGCCCAATGTTGCAAGGTAGCGGGCATAGAACAGGATGAGCACGAAGACGCTCACACTGAGGGCTGCATCGGCGATGTTGAAGATGGGCTGGAAAAAGACGAAGTGGTTGCCGCCTATCCAAGGCATCCAATCGGGCCAGTTCCATTCACACAACGGGAAATAGAGCATGTCCACCACCCTGCCGTTGAATAAGCTGGAATATCCGCCATCGGGCGGGAACATCTGTGCCACTTGCGGCGGTATGGGACTGTTGAAAATCAAGCCATAGGCGATGCAATCGATGACGTTACCCAAGGCACCGGCGGTAATCAGCGCAATGCAGATGACATATCCCCTGGGGATGTCGGTGCGCTTATTCAGTTTCCAGAGGTAATAGATGAATGCTCCCGATGCAATGATACGGAACAAGGTCAGCAACAGTTTGCTGCCCAGTTCCATACCGAATGCCATTCCATTGTTCTCAATGAACAGGATTTTGAACCAGGATGTCACATCCACTTCTTCGCCATAGTAGAAGTGGGTCTTGACCCAAATCTTGACAGCTTGGTCGATGACAATAACCAGCGCGATGACCAGCGCTGCAAGTTTGCCGTTAGAAAGTTTCATCAAACTAGCTTTCAGTAAGCAGATCAATATTTCTTCTTGTTGCGGGCCTCAATCTCCTTACCCTCGATGGACAAGGTGGTGTGAGGAACTGCAAGCAGGCGCTCCTTGGGTATGAGTTTGCCTGTGATACGGCATACGCCGTAGGTCTTGTTTTCGATGCGCACGAGGGCGGCTTCGAGTTTGCGGATGAAATCATGCTGGCGCTGGGCCTGCTGGCTGGAAATCTCCTTCTGCAGTGTTGAGGCACCCTCCTCCATCAGTTTGAAGGTGGGGTTGGACTCGTCCACCATGATGGTGTCTTTAAGGCGCTCATAATTCTCCTGAGCCTGCTCTAACTTTGCCAGGATGAGTTCTTTAAACTCTTGCAGCTCTTCATCGCTGTATCTGGTCTTTTCTTGATTCTTAGCCATTATCTGGTTATTTTAAAGTTTAAAGTTTAGGGAACTGTGTCCCTAAACTCCATTATCATTGATTATACTTTCTCAACATTGACTGGCAACATCCATCCGTCCATATCCAACTCAACAGCGGTTGCAGAATCGACGGGAGCCACAGTGACGCTGTTGGCAAGCACCTGACGGGCAATGTAGTCACCGAATGCCTTGACAGCGTCGTCGGTGCGCTCATCGGGAGCGATGGTGACGATAATCTTGTCGGTGATGTCAAAGTCCTTGCTCTTGCGCACGTTCTGGATGCGGTTCACAAGTTCGCGGGCAATACCTTCCTGACGCAGTTCATCGGTCACAGTGATGTCGAGTGCCACGGTCAGGTTACCCTCGTTGGCGACGAGCCAACCGGGGATGTCCTCGCTGATGATTTCGACGTCGCCAAGTTCCACTTCGGCTTGCTGTCCGTCGAGGTCAATAGCAATCTTACCGTCCTTCTCGAACTGTGCGATTTCGGGCTGTGACAGTCCGGTAATCTTGGCAGCGAGCGCCTTCATCACCTTGCCATACTTCGGGCCAAGTTTCTTGAAGTCGGGCTTCACGCGCTTGATAAGAATGCCAGCATCGTTGCCCACGAGCTTGATTTCCTTGACGTTGACCTCGTTGCGGATGAGGTCGGCGATGGCTTCGATATCGGCACGCTGGCTGTCGTCCATCACGGGAACCATGATGGCCTGCAACGGCTGGCGCACCTTGAGGTTCTGCTTGCGGCGCAGCGACAGCACCATCGAGGTGATGTCCTGAGCAGCCTGCATGCGTTTCTCGAGCTGCTTGTCAATGACGCTCTCGTCACTCTTGGGGAAGTGGGCGAGGTGTACCGAATCCTCGCTGTGGGTGAGGTCGCGGTACAGGCGGTCGCTGTAGAAGGGTGCCACGGGAGCCATGAGCAATGCCACGGTCTTGAGGCACTGGTAGAGGGTCTGATAGGCAGCCAGCTTGTCCTGTGTCATCTCACCGCCCCAGAAGCGCTTGCGGTTCAGGCGAACGTACCAGTTGCTCAGGTGGTCGCTGACGAAGGTGCTGATAGCACGTGTAGCGCGGGTGGGCTCGTAATCGTTCAAATCGGCCTGAACGGTAGCGATGAGGGAGTTCAACAACGAGATAATCCAGCGGTCAATCTCGGGACGCTCGGCGAGGGGCACCTGCGGAGCCTCGGGGTCGAAGCCATCCACGTTGGCATACAGAGCGAAGAACGAATAGGTGTTGTACAAGGTACCGAAGAACTTGCGGGATACCTCGATAACGCCCTCGTGGTCAAACTTGAGGTTGTCCCAAGGCGACGAGTTGCTTATCATATACCAGCGCAGGGGGTCGCTGCCGTAGGTCTCGATGGCGCCAAAGGGATCAACGCCATTACCCAGACGCTTACTCATCTTGGCACCGACTTTGTCGAGCACCAGACCGTTGGAGATGACATTCTTGTAGGCCACACTGTCAAATACCATCGTGGCGATGGCGTGCAGGGTGAAGAACCAACCGCGGGTTTGGTCAACACCCTCGGCAATAAAGTCAGCAGGGAAGAAACCATTCTCGTCCACAGCCTCTTTGTTCTCAAACGGGTAGTGCAACTGGGCATAGGGCATGGCGCCGCTATCAAACCACACGTCGATGAGGTCAAGCTCGCGCTTCATGGGCTTGCCGCTGTCGCTCACCAGAATGATGTCGTCAACATAGGGGCGGTGGATGTCAATCTTATCGTAGTTCTCCTCGCTGTAGTCTCCGGGAATGAAGCCCTTGTCCTTGTAGGGATTGGAGGTCATCACGCCAGCAGCTACGGCCTTCTCGATTTCGTTGTAGAGTTCCTCGATGCTGCCGATGCACTTCTCCTCGCCGTCCTCGTTGCGCCAGATGGGCAGCGGGGTGCCCCAGTAGCGGCTGCGGCTCAGGTTCCAGTCGTTGAGGTTCTCCAGCCACTTGCCGAATCGGCCGGTACCCGTGTGCTCGGGTTTCCAGTTGATGGTGTGGTTGAGCTCAATCATGCGGTCGCGGCATGCCGTGTCGCGGATGAACCAGCTGTCCAGCGGGTAGTAGAGCACGGGCTTGTCGGTGCGCCAGCAGTGGGGATAGTTGTGGACGTGCTTCTCCATCTTGAATGCGGTGCCGTCCTGCTTCATGCGGATGCAGATGTAGATGTTCAGGTCCTCGGCCTTGGTGGCAGCCTCCTCGTCAAATTTGCCGCCCACGGTGTACTGCGGGTCGTAGGCGTTCTTCACCCAGCGGCCTGCATACTCCTTGTAGAGCTCCACGTTGACGAAGTCCCTGACGAAGTCCTCGTCCAGGTCCTCGATGAGGTAGTACTTACCGGTGAGGTCCACCATGGGACGCGTCTCGAGCTTCTTGTTGATCATGTACAGGGCGGGGATGCCGGCAGCCTTGGCCACGCGGGCATCGTCGGCACCGAAGGTCGGCGCGATGTGCACGATACCGGTACCGTCCTCGGTCGTTACATAGTCACCGGGGATGACACGGAAACCGTTGTCGTTGCCCACGACCTTGCCGTCCACCTTGTCCACGGGCTTTACCCACGGGAATAGCTGGGCGTAGCGCATCTCGAGCAGGTCTTGGCCCTTGAACGAGGCAATCACCTTCCAGGGCACCACCTTGGCACCGGCGGTGTACTCCAGCGGCTGGTCCTTGCCGTCGGCCTTGAAGTAGGCATCGACGCGGGCCTCGGCCAGCAGGTAGATGGCGGGCTTGCCGGTATAGGGGTTGAAGCTCTCGACAGCGACATATTCAATCTTGTTGCCCACACACAGGGCGGTGTTGCTCGGCAGGGTCCACGGTGTGGTCGTCCAGGCCAGCACATAGGCATCGTTGAAACCCTCATCGGCGGCCTCGTGGATCTGCTTGATCACGGGGTGCTCGTCACCGCTCAGCACGGTGAACTGGGCCGTCACCGTCTGGTCCTTCACGTCGCGGTAGCAGCCCGGCAGGTTCAGCTCGTGCGAGCTCAATCCGGTACCGGCAGCGGGCGAATAAGGCTGGATGGTGTAGCCCTTGTAGAGCAGGCCCTTGTTGTAGAGCTGCTTCAACAGCCACCACAGGCTCTCGATGTAGCTGTTCTTGTAGGTGATGTAGGGGTTGTTCATGTCCACCCAGTAGCCCATTCGGTGG
>JAEEGF011221787.1_pt1 | contig 14307 bp, 7 predicted proteins | sample 9134171 | NCBI WGS metagenome assembly JAEEGF01 (sample SAMN16246542, study PRJNA631951) | gut metagenome | biome: gut microbiome; feature: rumen; material: AP-attached | host: Bos | place: Iran: Karaj | collected 2018-10
GACACGACGAGGTTGAAGGAGGTCGTGCCGTCGCTTTCCGTGACGGTGAAGACCTACATCTTGCCCTCCTGCCGGCCGGAGTAGATGTAGCCGTCGCGCCAGGCCGATTCGGAGGCGGCGGTGGGCGCGGCGGTCGTCCGCACGAGCGAGTAGGTGCCGTTCGCGGGTGTGCCGTTGAGCGCGAGATGGACGCCGTTGAAGACCGGCGCGGCGGTCGTTGCGATGGTGTCCTCCGCGTCCATCGCGAGGATGCCTGCGGAGCCGCCCGCCGTTCCGACGACGAGTCCCCCGTATGCGACGGCGTTCGCCGCGCCGTCCGCGAGGTCGAGGACGCCGCCAGCGATCTCGACGGTCGCGCCGTGGTCAATGGCGATTCTCGTGCTGCCTTCCGCAAGTCGCGTGACGGCGTGACTGCTCGCGCCGGTCAGCGTCTTCGCGCCGGGACCGTCCATGACGAGGAGGCCTCGCGCGCCGCCGAGGTTGGTGAAGCCCTGCGAAACCGTCGTGGCGTAGTCGGTCCGGATTGTGAGGCCGTCTGCGCCAAGCGAGGCCGTCCCGACGCCGGAGATGAAATCCTCGACGACTGTCTTGTTCTTCATCAGCTTCGGGATGGCAACGGCGCCGTCCGCGACGAGTGTCGAGGTCCCCGCGCCGCCGACGATCTTGTTGAGGACGACGGTTGTGCCGTTGGAAAGGACGAGCGAGCCCGTCGAGCCTGCATTCTTCGCAATGGTGGCGTAGCCCCAGGTGTTGCTCACATAGGCTCCCGAGAATTCCAGAGTGCCGCCGCCCGAATTCCCGGCGACCATCCACTCGACGTCCTGCCGGCCGTGGGTGTTGTACACGGCCGAGTCGCAGACGCGGAGCGAACCGGTCGAGGAGGAGCCGCCGCCGGCCTGTATGACGACAAGTTCCTTGGTCGTCACAAGCTCGCAGCCGTCCAGGAATTCCAGAATGCCGGTGGTGGCGCCCGATTCGCCCGCAAAGACATGTCCGTAGCCCACGAACTGGCCATTCGTCATGATGACGTGGGCATAGGTGCCGTCGCCTACGCCGACGCTGAAGGCGTCGCCGTTCTGCGACTCGATCCTGCCGCCGTCGAAGACGCCGGTGACGGCGCCGGCCGGTCCGGTCCGGACCCGGAAGCTGTCCACGCCCGTCCGGCGCATCGTCGAGTCCTTGATGTCGAAGATGGTCGTTTTGAGATTATAGTTCGGGAATGACCGGAACTCGAAGTACGCGTTGTTCCTCATGCGGAGGGTGCGTCCAGACCCCATCGCCACGTTTTCGTTGATGATGATCGCGACGTTGTCGAGGGAGACCATGCCTCCGTCGTACTCGAACTCGCAGAGCCAAGGTCTCAGCGTGGGCCTTTCGCCATTCGCCGCGCCGTTCACAAGCGAGACGCTCGCGTTCGCCTTGACGTAGAAGCGGCTCATGCGGTGCGAGGCCCGTATGGTGACCGTCGCCTCGGTTCCGGCGTTGAAAATGGCGTTCGCGGTGCTCGACGACGGGTAGCCTATGATGTCGCCGGACTTGTTCGCAGTCCAGTTGGCCGGGTCGTCCCAGTTGCCGGAGGCGACGGAGGACTTCCAGGTGTATTCGGCGTCGTCCGTCATTTCGATGGACGCGGCGGCCGTGCGCGCCTCGAGCGCCTCGCCGCCGGTGGTCGTGGCAACTGCGCGGAGCTGCCACCAGTAGGTGACGTTGAATTCGGGAAGTGAACGCTGGATGGTGAAGGCCTCCCCGTCCGTGACTGTGACGGCGTTCCCGGCGGGGATGAAGGCGGACTCGTCTTCTGAGGTGCCGTAATAGAGCAGGACCTGCGCCGAGCCACACGCACCGCAGTCAGAAAGAGCGGCCGTGACGGTGATAGTCCGACCAACCTTGGAGACGGAGCTTTCCTTGAAGACCGGCGCGGCCTTGGTTGTGACGGCCTGCACCGGCGAACGCGAGACCTGGCCACCGGAGGACGCCTCAAGTGAGACGTAGTAGGTCGAGCCCGGAACGATGCGGCGGGCGGAGGATGCATCGGCCTCGAAAAGCGTGAAGGAGAAGTCGCCCGTCGCGTCGCGGACGCCGCAGGGCCATGCGTTCGTCATGGCGTCGGGCGACGCGCCGACGTATGCGGTGATGGCGCAGTCGTCGCCGCCGAAGGACGACAGCGACCCGCTTATGGCAATGGCGTCGCCGCCGGTGCCGTCAATTGCGACATTCGCAAGTGATGGCAGCGAGTAGTCGCGCCAGAAGATGGAGTTCGACCAGACGGGGTCGTCGCCGTCCATGTAGTAGAAGCGTACGACGATGAAGTCGTCGACGCCCCAGTTCGCTGGCGGGGTCCACGAATAGGATGTCGCGCCGGCCGCGAGTTCGGCGACCAGGGCAGTCGTCCAGTCGGCAGGATCGTCTCCGGCGTGGGCCGGGCCGTAGGCCACTCGGAGGGACTTCGCCGACACAAGGGCGTCGAAGGAGAGGTCGATTGATGCAAGCGCACCGCCGGACACGTTTTCCGTGGCGGTGATCCCCGCAAGAGATCCGGGGGCGCGGAAGAGCGAGCCGGAGCCGTCGTCGGCGGGGAAGGTGTAGTAAGAGGCTGCCTTGCCGGTGTAGCCGGACGTGTTGCAGCCGAAGCCGAAGGTTTCCGTGCCCCAGCCGTCCTTGTTAGCGGGCCCGGCGCCGCCAGAGCCGTTGTACATGCGGAGTTCGAAGTCATACCACCCTGCCGGGCGCGTTATGGATTCGACGGTGGTGACGTTCCATGTCGAGTCGTTCAGAACTACCGTGCCGTCGATCTTCAGCCATACGGCGTCGTCAATCGATTCGGCGAAGTTGTAGGTCGAGCCGTCGAGGTACATCCGCCCCCAGTAAACGTGTGTCGTGTTGTCGCCCCATGTGGCGGCATCGGTCGTGAGGGCGATGTCGGGCGAGAGGACGACGTTCGTAGTCGCGCCAGCGTAGGAGCCGGTGTCAATCGCGCTGCCTGATGTGAAGGAGACATGGTAGAGTCCGGGGATGATCCTGTCCGTGGTCTCTGCGGCCGCTTCCGTGACTAGGCATGCAACCGGCGATTCGGCCGACGCGTTGCCGTTGTCGATGACGGCCTTGACGTAGTAGGCCGTTCCGGGCGTTAGGCGCGTGAGCGTACCCGCGACCTCGCCAATGGATGTCACGGACGACGAGACCACGTTTGTCTGGACCATCGCGTCCGGCGATACGCCGTACACGACCTTCAGCGTCGCGGATGGCTCGGTGTAGCCTATGCCCGTGACGGGGATTGAGAGCAAGAGACTGTTGCCGTTGTTTGAAACAACCGCTGGGGCGCCGACACCTAGGGCGTTGCGGGCCTCCCAGATCCAGGTGAACTCGGCGTAGGACGCATGCGTGTAGGAGTAGGCGTTGAATGTGGCGCCGGGGTCGGCCGAGGAGGCGATTGGCGTATGCGTGCCGGTGTCCAGGTCAACCGCATCAAGCGTCCATCCGGCGAGGTAATTGGTGACAGTCCCCGCGCCGGCCACGGTCGTGACGGCCATCGAAAGCGAGACCGGATCACCGGCCTCCAGCCCATCGACCACTCCATACGCCGGAGATGGCGACCCGATTTCGACGGGGGCGCCCAGGATGCGCAGAACCGACTCGGATGACGCCTTGACAGCCTCGCCGTAGGTGAGGAAGCCGGGGACGTGGACGGTTTCGTACTCCGCCTTGATCCAGTCCGCTGGGGCGACGGCGTCGATGAGGCGGCACTCGTCGAAGGCGCCCTGAATGTACGCCTCGCTCCCGTTCGAGTTGCAACCGATGGAAAGTGGCAGGGCGTTGTCCGTCGCGTTGTCGATGGTGGCGGATTTGACGAACGCTCCATTCTGATAGACGGACAATGTGGAGCCGTTGTAAACGACCGAGATGTGCGCCCAGTTGTCCTGGTGGGACTGCGGGAAGGAGCCTGAGCATACCTTGTCGTTGTTGCGGCCTCGGGCGGAAAATGCCGTGTAGCTGTTCGCCATTTCGATTTCCCAGCCGTTATTGTCCGTGTAGTAGCTTTTGCGCGAGAAGGGGCGCGGGTAGTTCGCGAGCCCGGTCATTTTCATCCAGCCCGACATCGTGAATGTCGAGCCGACGCCAAATGAGTCGTAATCCGGAATGGAGAGGTAGCCCTTTTCGGCGGAGGTAGCCGTCTGGCGGCCAGCGCCCGTCGGGGCGCCGGACACGGCGATGGAGTTGGCCGTGTTGCCGGTAGGGGTGGCGGTCAGGCCGTGCGCCGTCGCGTCCGCGACGGCGCCGTTTGCCTCGTTCATGTGCCAGACGCCGACATATCCGGCGGGCGTCCAGACGCTCCCGTCGGTCTGCGCCGTCGGCTGCGAGGTGGCGTAGGCGTCGCCCCAGGCCATCGTGAAGGTGGTGTTTGTGGCCATGGCCGTAAGGCGCACCCAGACGAGCGACTCCCCGTTGGTGTTCCAGGTGTCGATCTCGCGCGGGAGGACGTTGCCGTCCCCATCCAGGAAGACGACGTCGGAGCCGCCTTCGGCGCAGTCGGCGTAATGGAAGCCGTCGATGCCGGCCTCAGACACGCGCACGGGCACCGGGAAGTTGGCGAGCGCCGAGGCTCCGGAGTATCCCGAAACGGTCAGCTCCGACGAGAACCTCGTTTGGATGTTCGCCCCGGCGTCCGAGTACGCCGATGCGGCACCGTAGGAGAGGAAGGATGCGGAGGAGGCTGTTGCGTGTTCGGCCCTCAGCCAGTCGGCGGAGGAGACGGAGGTGCGGATGCGGACCTCGTCGATGCCGCCCGTCCAGTAGTCGCTGCTGCTTGCCGAGCCAATGCGGAGGTCATCCACGGGCGCGGCGAGCGCGGCGAGGGTTTGGCTTCCGGCTGAAGCACCGTCCATGAAGAGCGAGGCCGTCGCGCCCGAATAGGTCGCCGCGATATGCCTCCAGGCCGCGTTCACCCCCGGCGAGATGGTCGTCTGCATTTGCTTGTCGTTGGCCGCACCGACGGTGATGATGGTGAAGCTGTTCTGTGTTGTCAGCTCGTAGCCGGCCGCGTCCTGCCAATTGAACTTTGTCGTGACTATGCGCCCGTAGTTCGGCGAGCTTCCGGTGAAGCGCGCCCAGCAGGAGACGGTGAGCGTGGAGCCGGCGCCAAGGGCTGCCCACGGCCCACCGGCGCCGTAGCTGACGGACGACGAGCCGTTCAGCCAGAGGCCATTACCCAGCGGGCCGGGGTAGGTGGCGTTCGTCGTGAATGACGGCGAGCCGGTCGTGCCGGAGACAGTCGTGCCGTATGCCGAGTCGGTTCCGTTGCCGCCAAAGTGCCAGACGCCGACGTAGCCGGCCGGCCTCCACACGCTTCCGTCGATCTGGGAGGCGGGCTGCGCGGTGACGGACGGGTCGCCCCATGCCATCTTGAACTTCAGACCGCCGGCGAGGGCCGGGAGGCGCACCCACACGAGCGATTCGCCGTCGGGATTCCAGCTCTCGATCTCGCGGTCGAGCGCGTTGCCGGCCCCGTCCTCGAACGCGACGTCAGCGCCGTCCGCCGCGCAATCCGCGTAGCGGAATCCCGAAATCCGCGACTCGGAGACGCGCACGAGGACGGGGAAGTTCTCGAGCGCCGTCAGCGCAGAGTAGCCGTCAACGGTGATTTCAGCCTGGTAGCTTGGCGCCGCCAGTGCAGTGGCTGCGGAAAACGCCGTTGCGGCGGCCATCAAATGCGCGAAGAGCGCGAACTTCGGTTTCATGGTATGCATTCTCCTTGTTAGTGAGTTGTTTGCAATCGGTGGAAAGCCGTTCATAGCGTCGCCCCTTTCCTGAATGTCGGGCCGAAGGCGGGCGGGAACCCGCCAGACCGGCCTTCGAGATGGGAAAGGATGGCCTCCGAAAACTTTCGGGCGTCCCCCTCCGGATCCATCTCCAGGCGGCAGAGTTCCTTCGCGAAGACCGGGTCGTTGCCGGTGTTGGACCATGTCGCGACGCGCACGTCCTCCGGCACGCGCACATTGGCCTCGGCCAGGGCGGCCATCGCGCCCGTGCAGGCGTAGTCGTCGGAAAAGTAGATGAGGTCGGGAAGCCATGTGCGCGTCTTCGCAAGCTTCGCCGCGAAGGCGTCGCGCACGGCGAAGGACACCGACGCCGGCATCTTCCTCTCCGCCGGAATCGGGATGCGCCACTTCGACACCCGCATGCCGGCGCTCTTCAGCGCCTCGCCCGCATCGTCGAAATCGACATCCTCGACTTCCACCTGCATGGCGCTGCCGACGCCGGCGGCCCTGGCCGCGGCGGCAAGGTCGGCGGAGGCGAGGGTGCGGTCGAACCGCACGTGCCCGACGCATCCCCGGAGTCGGCATTCGACCATGTTGCCGAGCGTCACGAACGGGACGCCGGAGCGCGAAAGCGTTGTTTCGGCGTCCGGGTTGTCGAACATGGCCACGGCGAGGGTGACGGGATGGCTCAGCTGGAGTTCAAGTTCGGACGTGTCCGTTTTGCCGCCGGGAACGGGCGTCGCCACAACCTGGGTGAAGAGCCATCCGGCCTTAAGAAGCTGGGCCCGCAGCGTCGCGGTGAAGACGTTGACGTAGTACGCGCGCCCATCCGTGCGCGAAACGAAAAGCACGTTCCCGCGCCACAGTTTGTCGCCGCGCCCGAGAACGACGCAGCCGATGCCGGGCCTCGGATTGATCAGTCCCGCATCGGTCAGGTCGCGGACGGCGGCGCGCGTGACGATGCGGCTCACGCCGAGCATTTCCGCCAGGTCGCGCGTCGTCGGCAGCACGTCGCCGGCGCGGTAGAAGCCCGACGCAATGCAACGGCGCAGCCCTTCCGCGACCTGATTGACAAGCGTCGTGCGGCTCGATCTCGCCACCGCGAACGGCAGCCGAGCGGCCTTCTTGTCCGACTTTCCAGTGTTCTTTTCCTTCATTCGTCATATTATTATACCCAAGATGCCCAATCTGGTCAAGACTTGTATTCGGGGTTGGTGCACAATTATTCTTGACTCTTCCTGTGCGGGGGCGTAAACTAATTCAAGTTGAGTCTGGCTTTGCCGGTTCGCCGCGACGCAGTGCGGCTATGCAAAATTACCCAAACCCCCTCGCCGGGCAAAATGGCGCGCGACGTCTGGTGTCATAGCCGTGTTTTCGACCAAAGAGCAGGGGGCAACAACCTCGACAACCACGGAGGAATCGTGATGCGGAGATCAAAGGCGCGGGGGCTTGACATCGCCCCCTTCCACCTCGAAGGGAAGATTGACGGGCTTGAGGCGGCCGTCGTCCGTCATAACGTACTGGGGACAGACATTTCAATCCTCTTCTTTGCGCCGGACGTCGTCCATGTCGTTAAGACGCCATCAGGCGCAAAGGGCAGGGCTACGCCATCCTTCGCCGTTACCGCGAAGCCAAGCCCGGTCCATGTCGCGCTTCAGGACAAAGGCGGCACCGTGACCATGCGCAGCGACGCGCTGTCCGTCGAGCTTGACAAGGTGTCCGGGCGACTGCGTTTCCTCTCGCCTGGCGGCACCTCGCTTCTCGCCGAGAAGCCCGACGGCGCCTCCTTCACGCCTGCGACCTACGGGCGCGACGGCGAGGTCGCGGACGTCCGCCCGCGCCAGGCGTTCCGCCTCGACGAGGACGAATCGCTCTACGGCCTCGGCCAGCACCAGACAGGCCGGATGGACCAGCGGAACCAGCGGCTCCGCCTCTGCCAGGTCAACATGGAGTCGGCGGTGCCTTTCGTGCAATCGACCAAGGGCTACGGCCTTTTCTGGGACAACCCGTCGCCAACGGTATTCGAGGATTCGCCAACCGAGACCTCCTTCACTTCCGACTGCGGTGGGCGCATCGACTACTACTTCATCGGAGGCGGCTCGCCCGGCGCCGTGCTGTCGCGCCTCCAGCGCCTCACGGGCGGCGTCCCGCTTCCACCGCTCTGGGCGTTCGGCTATTGCCAGAGCAAGGAACGATACATCTGCCAGCGCGAACTCGTGGACGCCGTGCGCCACTACCGCGAACTCGGCGTCCCGCTCGACGTGATCATCCAGGACTGGCGCTACTGGGGCGGCACGCGCATTGGACGGACATGGAAGGGCGTCAAGCGCGCATGGAACAGCATGGTTTTCCGCAAGGCGACATTCCCGAACGCCAAACGCGCCTTTGACCGAATCCACGCCATGAACGCCCACGCGCTCATATCCATTTGGCCGAACTTCGGCCGCGACACCGCCGCATACGCCTCCATGAAGTCGCAAGGCCATCTCATGTGCGACGGCGGAGTTGCCGAGTGCGATGACACGACGGCCATCTACGACGCCTGGAACAACGACGCGCGCGACCACTACTGGGAGCTTCTCAACAAGGAACTCGCCCCGTCCGGCGTTGACGGCTGGTGGATGGACGCGTCGGAGCCGGAGCACAACTACAAGCCGCTTGTCTGCATGTGGCCGCTCGACGACCCGCTAGACGTGCCAACGGCGGCCGGGGACTTCCGCGCCGTCCATAACTCCTACCCGATCGTCCACGTCGAGGGCGTCGTCAGGCGCCAGCTCCGCGACTTCCCGGACCGCCGCCCCGTCGTGCTCACGCGCTCCGCCTACGCGGGGCAGCAGCGCACAGGCTCTTTCGTCTGGTCGGGCGACGTCGATTCGTCCTGGGCCGCCTTCCGCCGGCAGTTCGCCGCGGGGCTGAACTTCTCCATGTCCGGCATTCCGCTCTGGAACTCCGACATCGGCGGCTTCATCGGCGACCGGGAGTTCCCTGAAGGCTGCAAGTCCGAGGGCTTCCGCGAGCTATACGTCCGCTGGCTGCAGTTCGGGATCTTCTGCCCGATGATGCGCTCGCACGGCACGTGCACGCCGCGCGAAATATGGAACTTCGGCAAGCGCGGCGATTGGGCCTTCGACGCCATCGAGAAGGGCATCCGCCTCCGCTACGCGCTCCTCCCGTACATCTACTCCGCGGCATGGGGCATCGCGAAGGATGGAGGCGCCTTCATGACCCCCGTCGCCCTCGACGATCCCGGCAATCCCGCGCTGCGCGATGTTTCCGACGAATTCCGCTTCGGCCCGTCGCTCCTCGTGGCGCCGGTCGTCGAACCGATGTACGTCAAGGATGGCAAGGCCGACTTCTCGAAGGTGCGCGGCCGCAATGTCATGCTGCCACAGGGGGACTGGTGGTGCGCGCGCTCGGAAAAGCGCGTCTCCGGCAAGGTCGTCGCCAAGGCGCCAATCGACGAAATCCCCGTCTTCGCCAAGGCCGGATCCATCATTCCGATCGGGCCTGATGCCCAGTTTTCAACGGAGAAGCCATGGGACAATCTGGAAGTGCGCGTCTATCCCGGCGCCGACGGCTCGTTCACGCTGTACGAGGATGCGTTTGAGGGACTTGGCTACGCCAGGGGCGAGCACACCGAGATAACCTTCTCATGGGACGACGCCTCGCGGACGCTCTCCATCTCATCGCGCAACGGGGCCTATCCGGGCATGATCGGCGAGCGCGTCTTCCGCGTCCGCAATGCCGGACAGGCGCGGGAAGTCCCCGTCCGCTATTCGGGCAAGACAGTTGAAATCGGCCTTTAGGTTGGGCTTGGGCTTTTCAACCCCCTCCCGCGGCATGCCCCATCCCCGAAATATGGTGATAAGGCAAGTAAACTGATGGAGGGTGAACAGATTAGAAGGTCGCTTCGGGGAGCGCGGCGAAGACGCAGCGCGACGGCGTGGCCGTGCCGGCCATGAGGGCGTAGGGTTCGAGATAGGAGCGGATGCGGCCGTCGGTCATCCCGAAGTGCGCTTGCGCCTGCTTCTTGCGCTCGGCGATTGCGGGGCCGCTCTGGCAGGCGTAGAGGCCGATGATGCGCGTCTTCTCCTCCATGACGGACGTGACGTCGACATAGACGAAGGGCTGGAAGTTCCGCGCCTGTGCCTCCTGGAGGTGGAAGTAGACCTCGGGCGAAAGGCCGGCGAGCTGGATGGCCTTGAGGCCGGCGGCGTAGGCCATGACGTGGTCGAGGTGCTCGTCGAGGGGCCAGTGCATCACGACTGCGCGGGGCTTCAGCTCGTCGAAGAGCGCGGCGAGCTTCGCCACGGCCTCGCGCCCGGCGTAGGCTTCGCCGTCGATCTCGTCGAACCAGTGGAGCGTCGCGCCGAGGGCGGCGCAGACGGCCTCCTCCTCGGCCGTCCGCGTGCGTCGCGTCCAGCCGCTGAGGTACTTCTCCTCGCCGCAGCCGCGTTCGCCGTGGGTGTAGTCGACGACGTGCACGTCGAACGACGCCCGCGCGAAGAGGAGCGCCGTGCCCATTTCGCTGGCGAGGTCATCGGGATGCGCGCCCAAAAATACGATAGTCTTTTTCATGGTGTCGTAATGAAGCCCCCGGGAATGGGTGTCGCCACGACCTGGGTGAAGAGCCAACCGGCCTTGAGAAGCTGGGTCCGCAGCGTCGCAGTGAAGACGTTGACGTAGTACCCCCTTCCGTCCGTGCGCGAGACAAAAAGAACGTTCCCGCGCCAGAGCCTGTCGCCGCGTCCGAGAACGACGCAGCCTATGCCTGGCCTCGGATTGATCAGACCCGCATCGGTCAGGTCGCGGACGGCGGCGCGCGTGACGATCCGACTCACGTCGAGCATTTCCGCCAGATCACGCGTCGTCGGCAGCACGTCGCCCGCGTGGTAGAAGCCCGATGCAATGCAACGGCGCAGCCCCTCCACGACCTGGTCGACAAGCGTTGTGCGGCTCGATCTCGCCACCGCGAACGGCAGTCTCGCGGTCTCTTTGTTCAATTTGTCCGCTGCCTTGTCCCGCATTTGGCATAGTATTATACCCAAGATGCCCAAGTTGGTCAAGGACTTTCCCAGAAATGCGTTGGCACAGATGTTGCTAACTTGCAAATGATTGGAAAGAATGGAAAAGACGGAATGCATGAACGGCCAATAGAAGAGTCCGCATGGATTATCGTGATAGCGGGGCAATACGAGCGGGACAGGCGCTTTACGCAAGGCGTCCTGCTTGAGGCGCGGCAGCTTGGCTTCCGCCGAATCCTGCCAATCGAGTTCGACGGACAGTTCGCCGAAGTCTATAGGGATACTGACAAGTTCAAGGGCGTTCCGCTCGCGGTTCTCGGTCATTTGCGCGACAAGCCCCTCGTCCAGTCACTTGCCCGGCGAGGCGTTCCGTGCGTCTTTTTCGGCCGCGACGAGGGCTTGGTAATGCGTCGCCTTGCCAGGGGCAGGGGAATCGTGTGCGGCACCGACAACGCGGCAATCGGGCAGATGGCCGCGGCATACTTCGTGGGGCAGGGGAGATATGCGTCGTATGCGTATGTGAACCAGAACGGGGGAACGCGCGGCGAGAAGTGGTCGAGTGACAGACGGGATGCCTTCAAATCGGAACTTGAGGCCCACGGCGCGCATTACGCGGGCGAGGTGTGCTTGCGAGAAGGAAGCTCCAACCCGGAAAAGATGATCGCCAGCTTCAAGGAGGCCGCGGCGCAGTTTCCGCGTCCCCTGGCCCTTTTCGCATGCAACGACTCGACGGCGCGCGACACCGCCATGTGCTGCGACATACTTGGCATCCGCGTGCCGGACGACATCGCGATACTGGGCGTGGACAACGCCCCCGCGTTCTGCGAAACGGCGCCGGTCGAGCTTTCGTCAATCGCGCCGGAGACCGTCCGTCTTGGCCGCAACGCGATGAACCTTGTCGCGAGGATGCTTCGCGGGGAGGAGCCTGAGACATGGGAGGTTGACTGTCCGCCAAGCCACATCGTGGAGCGCCATTCGACATCGGCGGAGCCTTTGGAGGATCTCTTCGTGGGGAAGGCCGTCGACTACATTTCGGCCCATTCCGATGGCTCGATATCGGTGGCGAAGGTGGCCAAGGCGTGCGGCACGTCACGTCGCTATCTGGAGCGGCGCTTCAAGGCGCTTACGGGCCGCACCATTCTCGAGGCCATACACGCAAAGCGGCTCGCAGTCGTGCAGGACCTGCTGCGGAAGCCCAATCTGTCCATCACCGAGATAGCGGTCGAGACCGGCTTCTCCAGCGTGTCGACGCTGTGCGAACTCTTCCGCCGCACCTACGGCATGTCCATGGGCGAGTGGCGTCGGCGGCAGTAGCCTCGGCATTGCCGGTGCGAGGAAATTCTGGGAGAATGGAGTAGGGGAGGTGGGGAGAGATTATGGGATTATGAGATTATGCGATTGTGAGATTATGAAATTGTGAAAATGCGCAGGGGCAATCTCATAATCCCATAATGGCTCATTCCCATAATTGCTCAATCCCATAATGAAAAGGCGCGACACGGGTACGTAGCGTTGTAGAACGGATAGTTTCCGCTGACCGTCGTCGGCGCGAATTTTGGCAGGTAGGCGGAAGTGAAGGCGCAGGAACCGAAGGCGCCCTCCTCCATTGTCAGCAGTTCTGGAAGGCGCCACTGCCGATTGTGTCGATTCCCGTCCCGTATTCCTCTGCCGGCAGGATAAGCCCGGTGATGTTCTTGTTCGCGGTCTATTCTACACGACACCCCGATTCCGCGCAATTGCGATTTTCGCCCGCAGGCGAGGGGGTGTTGTCCGCTTCGCGCTCTTTACCCTTTGCGACGACATCTACGCGCAGGCTGCAGACGATTGCGCGCGCGTCGTTGCGGGCGTCGTAGACGAGGAACTCGCCGGGCTTCGTCTTCTCGGGGATCGAGAGGACCTGGTCGAGACCGATCGGCGAGAAGGTCGGCATGTTGCCGCAGTACCAGTAGAGGTTGCGGTCGGTGGCGTTCCCGGGGGCGATCCGGTACTTGAGCGTCCGCGTCTCGCCCGGATACATCTTGATCTCGTAGAAGCCGCGCTCGGCGTTCCAGCCGAGGCCCTTGTTGAGGAGCTTGGCGGAGGTCGTCCGCACGAACGCGGCGCGCTTGGCGTCGAACTCCGCCTGGCGCCGGTACTTCGCGGGGACGCGCGCGGCCTGGAGCAGTCCGAGTCCGTAGATCTTCGAGCGGCCTTCGGCGAGCTTCACGGAGGTGTCCTCCAGGATGCCGTAGACCTCGTCGCGCGTGAGCGAGGGCTCCTGCTGCAGCAGCAGCGCGATGATCCCGGTCGCCATCGGCGCGGCGAAGGACGACCCGCTCTCCGTGCCGGTCGCGCCGGCGCGCGAGAAGAAGAGCGGCACCTTGTGCCCGAAGGCGCAGAAGTCCTTCGACCAGTTGTCGTTGAGCCCGGCGGACTGGCGCGACCGCGTGATGCCGCCGACGTCGATCACGCCCTCGACGTCCTGCGGGCAGGTGAGCGTCTCGTTCGGCGCGTTGCCGCCCGCGGCGACGACGATGGCGCCCGCGTCCATCGCCGCGCGGACCGCGGCGCGCAGTTCCTCCAGCTTCGCGGCGGCGGCCTCCTCCGGAAGATCGATGACGCCCCGCGAGAAGCGGTGGACGCCGCCGGAGTAGTTGATCACGCGGCAACCGTTCGTGGCGCACCAGACGAAGCCGGCGATCAGGTCGTCGACGGTGCCGTCACCGTCGTCGTAGACGTAGAGCTCGCACTCCGGCGCGATGCCGTAGACGTCGGAGGCGATGATTCCCTCGACCGCCGGGCCGTGCATGGCCTTTTTGCGGAAGCCGGCCTTCGCCGCGCAGTGCACGTTCGTGTGCCCGCCCGTGACGATGTCTCCCATGCCGAAGTCGATGACGCCGACCCGGACGCCCTTGCCGGTGATGCCGGCATCGAGGAGGTTCGTGACGCCGAGCTCGCCCAGGTACCACGCCGTCCCGGCGTCGTAGGTCGGGACATAGGGTCCGGCGGCGCGGACGGCGGCGGCCGCGCAGAGCGCGGCGACGAGGGGGAGAAGGGTTCGCGGAGCCATGTCAGGCCCCCTTGGTCCAGGCGTGCGCCGGATCGAAGGAGGAGACGAGCCCGCGGCCCTGCGCGCCGGCCATGGTCCAGAGGTAGTACATCGAGTAGCCGGGCGCGCCGCAGAGCGGGTGGTAGCCCTGCGCGATGGCGACCGTGTCGTAGTTCTGGACGCGATAGGCCTCGTTCAGGGAGCCGTCGGGCTGGTAGACGGACTGGAAGCCGAAGCCCTGCGGCGGGTCGAAGAGGTAGAAGTAGGTCTCCTCCATGTCGAGCTCGCGCGGCGGGTCGTTCACGTCGTGGCGGTGCGCCGGCCAGCCGGACCAGTTGCCGCTCGGGATCATCCCCTCGCCGATGTAGAGGTGCTCGGAGTCGAACTTCTCGTCGAGGATGATCTCGGACGTGCGCGTCCAGTTGTCCTTGCCGAGCGCGATATGGCGCGTGTCCTCGGGTCGGATGAGCGTGGGTTTCGCCGTGTCGCGCGTCGCGGG
>JAEEGF010832414.1_pt1 | contig 14306 bp, 12 predicted proteins | sample 9134171 | NCBI WGS metagenome assembly JAEEGF01 (sample SAMN16246542, study PRJNA631951) | gut metagenome | biome: gut microbiome; feature: rumen; material: AP-attached | host: Bos | place: Iran: Karaj | collected 2018-10
GGACTATTGTTTCCAAGAATTCACCTGCTTATTGGGATACAACAAAGGAGCCGACTAAAACACAGTATGAGCTGTTTCTGAAGTTTGACAGCTTTGGTGAGGCTGAGTATCGTGAACTGAGTGAATACTCGCATAGTAAAGGAATTGATTTTACATCAACGCCTTTTGATTATGCTTCTGCCGATTATCTGGAGGATATGGTTGATTTTTACAAAATAAGCTCATCAGATCTTTCAAATCTGCCGTTTATAAGGCATATTGGCGCAAAGGGCAAGCCTGTGATATTGTCTGTAGGTGCAGCTTATCTGTCTGAAGTTGATGAAGCAGTGAGAGCCCTTAAGGATTCAGGATGTAAAGATATTACAATTCTTCACTGCGTGCTTTCTTATCCGACAGATCCGAAGAATGCTAATCTCAGGATCATTGAGACATTAAAGAGAGATTTTCCTGATCTGAAGGTAGGCTTCAGTGATCATGTGGCTCCGGATGACACAATGATGACACTCGCAGTTGCATATATGCTTGGATCGGATGTTATCGAGAAGCATTTCACACTCGACAAGACTTTGCCGGGTAATGATCACTATCATGCTGGAGAGCCAGAGGATTTCAAGAAGGCTATAGCAAACTTCAGGTGGATTGATACAGTTCTCGGAAGCGGCGAGAAAACAGTTCTGGAATGCGAGCAGATACCGCGTAAAGAAGCAAGAAGATCACTTGTTTTAACTCGTGATATGAAAGCAGGAGAAGTGATTCAAAAGGAAGATCTGATGCCTAAGAGACCGGGAACAGGAATCTCACCGGTATATACGGATATAGTTATCGGAAGAAAAGTTGTAAGAGATCTTGAGGAAGATACGATACTGACTTGGGATATGGTATAATAAAAACAGCTGTCATGTTTGAAAAAGTATTTCAAAGTGACAGCTGCTTTTTTATTATATAGCAAATAGTACAGTATCTGTTCCGCAACTATTCCAGTAATGGCGAAGGTATAACTTGTAAGTATTATCAAGAGAGAGTATGTATTGTGGTATGGTCAGGAAGTCATCGAGTTTGTGATAAATACTGATTGCAAGCTTTGGATGATATTTGATAATTGATTCCTTAGCACCCTTTAATGCATCAAGCTCCATTCCTTCAATATCCATTTTTACAAATGAAATAGGGCCGTTAATATAATCATCTATGGAAACGATATCGATTTTGTCTATAGCGTTTTCAGGATCAGCTGAAAGGTATGCATCATCATCGGCACCACTTGAGCCATGAAGGTATAGCGTTTCGGTTTTGCTTCCGATGCCGTATAGACAGAACTCTACTCGTGGGTCAGTGATCATTCGTTTGGCTATCAGCATATTTTCTTCCTTTGGTTCGAATGCATAGGCTTTTTTAAATTCGTTATTGTTAATTTTTATGAAATCCAGAATGCTGTCACCTATATATGCTCCCAGATCAACAAATATTTCTGATGGAGTCAGGATCTTTCTGATAAAATCAGGAAAATACTGGGAGTCTGAACCGATTTCAGAATAACAATCACTGTCATTTGTGAAAGCACCTTCCAGCACTTTACTATATGACTGAACAGAAAAATCATCTGCGAATAAAGATGCTACGCTCTCAAATTTGGATTCGTTATTGATATAAAAGTCTTTTCTTGTTTTATGATCAACCTTCTGAATGATTTCGAGAGAAGGATCAAAGCAGTGAATTAAATATTTGTCGGATATTTTTTTTATTATTTCATATATTTCTTTTCTGTGTGAAAGAGCTGAAATAATAACATAGGCTTCTTCTGTCGGATTGTTTAAGTATTCAACAGGATAAATCCTGATTCCTTCAATATAACGCTCGCTTGTGAAAGATTGAGATTTATCTACAATGGCGGTAATAGGAACATTGTATTTGTTGAGAATGTTGATAAAATACATTATCGAATTTCCGGCTCCATAGAGAATGACCGGTTTTGGACTATCAGAATAATCATGCAGAAATTGCTCCAATAGATTGTTCTTTTTAAGTATTTCCTGAATCATGGACATGTTAGTTTGAACCCCCTTCGTTTTTAACATACATTCTTTTTCTGATCATGCCGCTTAGTATGAAAAATGGTAAGAAATAGTATTCAAGTTTATTTATACCAATTGGTAATAGGCAGCACATATATACTATAAAATCAATTATATTATACTTATTGATAGATTTTTCTTCTTTACAGAAGAAGATGAACGGAATGATGACAAATATTAATGTCGAGCCGTCTGCATTTCCGGATACCAGGATCATAAGCCATGTCAAAACCATAAGGAATGTGGAAAATGGTAATTGATTGTGGGCCTTTTTTGCGAATGACATAATCAGATCATATATGATTGCTGTGATTGCGATGATTATAGCTATTAATCGCATGCATGATTCCAATGAAGACGCCGTATCGGTTCCGTAAGAAAGAACATTATTTATCCAAAGTGAAAAACCGCTTGGACCATCGAGCAGCATGATTGGAACAACTGTCAGGATGACTGCATATGCTATAGCTTTGATGCAGTCTTTAACACGTTTTTCTCTGATCAGAAGTATTCCGAAGAATGCCGGATATAGTTTAAATCCAAACGATATGGCCAGAGAGAGTAGTGCCAGTTCCCGAAGATATCCTTTTTCTCCGGAATAGTAAAAACAGAATACCATTGAAAAAAATAAAGCAATTATAACTATATTTCCGTGCTCAATTGACTGGAGCATTGAGTATGAGAAGATAAGACATAGGATAAACAGATTTGATTTTTCTTCATGCGATTTCTGGATCAATGTTATAAATGCATATATAGACAGCACAAACACAACCAGGAAGATCACCATGCACGACTGAGTCATTCGGATATCGCCGGTGGTTCCGACAAGATAAACGGTATCCTTATGTGTTGTTGGCCACGATCCTTTTACACTTTCGGGAACGAACAATTGAAGAAAGTAGAAGAAGCAGTTTGCCAGAGGTGGATACAATACTCCGAAATCCTTGTATGGCTTTCCGGTGTGAACCTCGATCAGTGAATTAAAGAAGTCCATAAGAGAATCATTCTGGTCACTGAAGAAGAATAAGCGGAATAAGCGCCCTTGAGAGAACAGTATCATCAATGAAGCAACAAATAGAGACAAAAATGTCAAAATGATATATGCGCGTTTAATATCTATTTTACGATTGATTTTACCTGTGCTCATTGGTTCTACCTTGTACTAGTTTAAATATTCTTCTATTTCACGATCCATCTCTTTTGATATGTCAGAGTTATTCATCCAGACTTTAGACCATTCGATGACTTTTTCGATTGCTTCTTCGATGCCCCACTTTGGCTTCCAGCCGAAGGTGGATTTGAGAAGGGAGCAGTCTAGTTTAAGGAAGTTCGCTTCGTGAGGGCCGCCATCGTAACGGTTTTCCCAAGTGAGTCTTTTACCCCATTTTGAACAGAATATATCTACAAGATCGCCGGTTGTAACACAGTCCTTATCATCGGGACCGACGTTATAGAAGCCGGCGTATTTTTTATCTTCATACTGAGCCTTTGCAATCATAAGATATGCGAAGAGAGGCTCGAGAACATGCTGGTATGGGCGCGTAGAATATGGATTGCGGACTATGATCGTCTCGTTGGATGATGCCGCTCTGACGCAGTCTGGGATGATCCTGTCCACAGCAAAATCACCTCCGCCGATTACATTTCCGGCGCGGGCTGTAGATACGCGGACTCTATCGATATCGTAAAATGAATTAATATAGCTGTGAGTTACCAGCTCTGAGCAGGACTTGCTGTTAGAGTATGGGTCATAGCCGTCGAGAGGCTCGTTTTCACGATAGCCCCATGCCCACTCATTGTTTTTATAAACCTTATCGGTGGTCACATTCAGAAATGAACGTACGCACTCGTGGGTTCTTACACATTCGCAGATGTTAACGGTGCCCATGACATTGGTTTCGTAAGTTCCGACAGGATTCTTGTAGGATTCACGGACTATAGGCTGAGCAGCGAGGTGAAGGACTATTTCAGGCTGAACTTCATCAAATACTTTTGTAAGATGATCCAGATCACGGATATCGCCGATGATATGATTAATGTCGTTCTCTATTTTTGCAAGTTTAAAAAGGCTTGGTTCTGTAGGCGGTTCAAGAGAATATCCGGTTACCTTCGCGCCTGCATTTATCAGGATGCGGCAGAGCCACGAGCCTTTAAAACCTGTGTGACCGGTGATAAGTACCTTTTTATTTTTATAGAAATTCGAAATATCTGACATATTATTTCCTCGTATTTTGCAGTCATATTCTCACGAAAAAAAGTGCGAGCGACTAAGATGGCTGTGTATTTTGAAATACATATAGTATACTACAGAATTCATTTTTTTAATACCTAAATATTATGCTTTGCGATATAACAAAAAAATTGCGTCAAATTGTCTTAGAGTATATAATTAAAAAATAGTCCTCGTGTAGTTGACGAAGCAGGGCTGAGTATTATGAATATATTTAGGTCAAGGATGATCATGACTAAAGCTGATATAAACAAAGATAATAAAATATGGTATCTGATCAGTCTGATATGCTTTTATATTCTTCGGTTTTTCTTTGGATTGTTTCATAAAGAGTTGACGAAAAAGAGCTTTGATGCTTTTATGCAGTTTGTGAAGTTTGGAATAGTCGGACTTAGCAATACTATTCTTTCTTACTTGATTTACGCCGGGGTGCTGTATCTGTTTGAGAATAATGGCTGGCTTCCGAAATATGATTATCTGGTGGCTTCTGTACTTGCCTTTATTTTATCGGTATTATGGTCATTTTTCTGGAATAGTCGGAAGGTTTTTGTGGTTGAAGAAGGGGAGAAAAGAGCCTGGTTCCCAGCACTTATTAAAACCTATGTAGCATATTCCTTTACCGGACTGTTTCTTGGAAATGTTTTGCTTATTATGTGGGTTAAGGGATTCCATATTTCAAAATATATAGCACCGCTTATAAATCTTGTTGTAACTATTCCGATCAATTTTGTGATCAACAAATTCTGGGCTTTCAAAACGAAGAAGCCAACGGGTAAGAATGCCCAAAATCAGAATTAGGATCCAATTGCCTAAGTGGCTCAATAAAATCAGTTTTTGATGGTGGCTTTATAAAGCTTTGATAACAACTGGATTTGGTTATGATAATCATATAAACAGGGGATTGTTATGAATCATACTTTCAATAAGGATCACACTAATATTGTAAAAGGTTTAGCAATAATGATTATTGTGTGTCATCATGTTTTTTGGAATGCGTTGATTATTAAGGGGGATGGATCAACAAAAATACTGTTTTCTGATTTAACAATTTTTGTCACAAGATGGGGATTTTGTTGTAATCATGTTTTTGCAGCAATAACAGGATTTGGAATTGCTGCATCCATAAAGTCAAAAAAACCTTTGCGAGTATTATATCGGAGAGAGATATCTGTTATTAGTTTAGCTATTCCGGTATATATTGTTGCATCAATAGTGTTCATATTGTTTTGTGGAGGATTTGATACATTTTTTAATATATATCATGGGTCGAGCTCAAAATCGATTCTAAATATTTTTCTAGATATGATTGGATTATCTGATGCATTTCAACTTCGGCTTCTGAATCCAATTTGGTGGTATTTTAGTGCGGTGCATGTATTTACCATTGCATTGATTATGATATGTGTATTTTTTGAAAATAGAAAATCCAAACATGGATTTTTGTTTATGGCATTTATTTGGTTTATTACTATGATTATTAATCCTATTCTTTATGGATGTATGATGCTTGCAGCACTATCGGGTTTTTTGATTAATTATTATAGTTTGATAGATAAAATTACAAAACTATTTCATGTATTGCTAAGGAATAGATTTATAGGTTATACTACGGAATTCTTATTTATTCTTATTTTGTTTTATTTTTGGTATTTCTTTATTGAAAGAGAAGAAGATCCACATTTAGTATCAGCAGTATTATTACCTATACCGTTTTTTTTGTTTGCTAAAGAGTTCGTTTATCGAATTCCCGTAATCTCTAAGGGACTGATGCTTATAGGAAAGTATTCGGCATATATTTTTATGATTCATGGATTAATATATAGTGTGTATCCATTTTCGAGGAGGTTTGTTTATTCATTTGAGTACGGAATTGTTACATATATTCTTGTGCTAATGATTTCTCTTGGGGGTGGAATTGTTATGGAAAGGATATTACGGATTATTGGATATAAAAAGATGATTAATGTATTAAAGGAGAAATAGTATGTCATGCTATTATAATACCACTGATTAACAAAGATATTGTTGAAGAAGTAGGAATAAAACTTCTTAGAATGAATTATCGGACAATACTAAGTGATATATGAATCTGGAGGGATAAAAACTATGAACGAATCACGTGAGAAACAACTCCGCGAGGAAATACTCAAAAAAGTTGCGGAATACGCAAAGGAATTTCATGTAAATAAGCAGAAGGAAAAGGATGATAATTTCAAGGAGGGCGACAGGGTTCCGTACGCCAGCCGCGTTTATGACGAGAAGGAAATGGTGAATCTTGTTGATTCGGCGCTTGAATTCTGGCTTACGGCCGGAAGATATACAGAGGAGTTTGAGAAGAAGTTTGCGGAGTACCTGGGGATCAGGTTTGTGAGCCTGGTGAATTCGGGTTCGAGCGCGAACCTTATCGCATTTGCGGCGCTGACGTCACCGCTTCTTAAGGAGAGGGCGCTCAGGCCTGGTGATGAGGTCATCACGGTTGCTGCTGGCTTCCCGACGACTGTCAATCCGATCATTCAGTACGGCTGCGTGCCTGTATTTCTTGATGTGGACATTCCGGGCTACAGCATTAAGACCGAGCTTCTTGAGGAGGCTTATTCCGAGAAGACCAAGGCTGTCATGATGGCGCACACGCTTGGCAATCCATTTAATATTAAGGCAGTGAAGGACTTCTGCGACAGGCACAACCTCTGGCTTGTCGAGGACAACTGTGACTCGCTGGGTTCGCTTTACACGATAGACGGCGTGACGAAGCAGACCGGAACGATCGGCGACATCGGAACGTCTTCCTTCTATCCGCCGCACCACATGACCATGGGCGAGGGCGGCGCGGTCTACACCGACAATCCGCTGCTCCACAAGATCATCAGGTCGATGCGCGACTGGGGACGCGACTGCGTATGTCCTCCGGGCTGCGACAATTTCTGCGGTCACAGATATGACGGAACCTACGGCGAGCTGCCGAAGGGCTACGATCACAAATACGTGTATTCGCATTTTGGCTACAACCTCAAGGCGACCGATATGCAGGCGGCTGTCGGCGTTGCACAGCTTGAGAAGTTCCCTTCCTTCGCTGAGAAGCGCAGGGCCAATTTCAAATACCTTTATGAAAAACTCGCAGAAGGCGGTGCGGCTGAAAAGCTCATCCTTCCGGTGGCTGAGGAGAATTCGGATCCAAGCTGGTTCGGATTCATTGTGACCTGCCGCGAGGGCGTTGACCGCAAGAAGGTTGTTCCGTATATCGAGTCGAAGAATGTTCAGACACGTATGCTCTTTGCAGGCAACCTCATCAAGCATCCGTGCTTCGATGAAATGCGCGCGTCAGGTAAGGGCTTCCGTGTGGTGGGAGACCTGACAAATACAGACATCATCATGGATAATAGCTTCTGGGTAGGCGTATATCCGGGCATGACGAAGGAAAAGCTCGACTATATGGCGAAGGTTATCCTTGAGGCAATCAATCAGTAATATTTGGGTCCGGTGTTTCACCGGACCTTTTTTATGTGCACGCCCAATAATGCTATTTGTCACTTCGTGACATGCGTGCGGCGCAGCGAGCAGGCTGCGAATTCATCTTCCCTACTCGATTTGGCAGATGAAATTTACGCGGTAATCGTATTTGTTTTGTGATAAGGCCGATACAGTGGTATAATATAAGCAGTATTCTATAGTAGCGGAGGTATGTATGATGAAACTCAGGCCATACAGCAAAGAAGATGCTAAAACGATCCTTTCGTGGAGCGCCGATGAGAGGGCTTTCTACAAATGGTGCGCAGGGGTTATCGGAGATTATCCTGCAACCGAGAAGGAGTTTGCTTTCGTGGAAAATCTGATAGCCTTTACGGCCTACGACGAGAGCGGCATTGTCGGTTTCTTTACCATGAGGCAGCCTGACCTTTCGAAGAATATACTGCGTGCGGGATTTGTTATTGTCGATCCTACGAAGCGCGGCCAGGGGTTAGGTAAGAAGATGCTGAGCCTCGCGCTGAAATACGCATTTGAGGAGTATAAAGCCGATGAGGTGAGCCTGGGCGTATTTGAAAATAATGAACCGGCATATTACTGCTACAAGGCGGCCGGTTTCGAGGAAGTTGTTCTGGATGAAGTTGAGAGCTACAAGGTGCTTGGTGAAGAGTGGAAATGCATCGAGATGCGGATCAGGAATCCGTATAAATAAAGATATTGATTCCAATTTGGGAATATTGGATATACAGCAAAAAGCAGTAAAGTGAAATAGCACGGACGGAGAATGAAGGAACATATTAATAATACGATAAGTGAATATCTGAGCATGGCGACGAACAAAGCTGATAGCGAAGAAGCTTCGGTTGATGAGAATTCGTCGTGTCGTGGTTGTAAAAAATACCCTTGGCACATGCCCGGACACAAGAGGAAGACTGCGCCGTGGGATAGCAGTTCCGGAGAAGATGGCCGCGGAGCAGCTGCGGGGGAGAACGATGAGAATAATTCGAAAAATCGCGGAGCAACTGCGGCAAAGAATTGTGAGAATAATGAGGCCGGAGCTATGTTCTGCCGTGATCTGACGGAGGTGCCGGGACTGGATGATCTGCATCATCCGACGGGCATGATCAAGGACTCTTTGGAAGAAGCGGCGAATGTTTATGGTTCGTACAAGACGTATTACCTTGTGAATGGTGCGACCTGTGGAAATCTCGCAGCACTTTTCGCGTATGTAAACAGTGAGGAATCGGTAGGTGGAAATACAGAATATATCGATCATAAACAGAATGGATCGGAGTACGATATTCGTGATAATAACAGAATAGCCGGGAAAGTGTATTCCGGACAAATAGATGGCGGAATCACCGGGAGTATGAAATCAGAGAGAATATATGATAGAGGGGCAGCCGAGAAGCGAGACAGTTCGCCGAAAGAGAAGACAGTGATAGTTGCGAGGAACTGCCACAAATCTGTATTTAATGCGGTGAAGCTGCTGGGCGTGAAGCCGGTTTACGTTTATCCGAGCGCATCGAATGAGGTGAGTATTGACGGCGAGATAACGGCGGAAAGTATCCGGAGGGCTATCGAGAAGAACCCGGGCAAGGATATCCGGTGCTGCATCATCACATCGCCGACCTACGAGGGCGTTATTTCTGACATCAAGGCGATCAGCGAATGCCTCCACGATAGGGGCATTCCGCTTATTGTTGATGAGGCGCATGGGGCGCATTTTCCGTTCTACAGAATGTGTGATAATAATATAAAGAATACGACAGAGCGCACCGGGTTAAATGATGACACAACGATAACCGGTCAGAAGGAATCAGGTTTTAAATACCCTTGCAGTTCACTATATTTAGGCGCAGATATTGTAATACAGAGTCTCCACAAGACTCTGCCGTGCTATACACAGACGGCGGTGCTTCATGTGGCGAATAATTCACGAACGGAATCGATAGATGGTGCCGAATGTACAGCATCATCGAACGGAATCAATATATATAACAATCAGAGAGTCGAAGCACTCGAGAAAATTGTTCGGCGTATTGAAGAATACCTCAGTATATTTCAGACGAGTTCGCCGTCGTATGTATTTATGCAGGCGATGGAAAGGTGCATAGCCTGGTGCGACGCAAACCGGGAGGAATTTGAAGAACATTTCAAGAGGATCGTTGATTTCCGAAGAAATTTTGAGCAGGCAGGCATGAAGTATCTGCGGTTGTTTTCATACGATGTGAACGGAAAAGATATAGCAGGTTCACAAAAAACAGAGCAGATGAAAGTCTGTGATATCGCAAAAAAATGTCAGGATACTACGGATAAAGATTTGGACTGCGGCAATGTGAGACAGGACATCACAAGGCTGGTCTTCATGGTGAAGGGGATCACCGGAATGCAGGCGGCCGAGTTTCTCGAGGAGAAAGAAGGCCTGGTATTTGAGATGGCGGGGATAGATTATATCACGGCAATTTCAACGGTGATGGACAGTGAGGAAGACATTGCAGAGCTACTTCACGGATTGCAGGAGCTGGATGAAGAGATCACACGGATACCTGCGACATCTGATGATATATCGGCAAAGAACGTTTACATCACAACCGACAGCGGTGAGTGCAGCTTAAAGGAAGCAATCGGCAGGAGGATAACGGACTATATTTACGTTTATCCGCCGGGGATTCCGATCATCGCTCCATTTGAGCTGATCGACGAAAAACACGTGAGTGAGATACTCCATGATATTTGTGCCGGTTACGAGATGCGGGGGAACATAAGAACTATATAAGCTGTCATACAGGAGGTGTTTATGATGTATGATAAGAATCTTGCGGATTTTCCGCGCAGAGAGGGAGAGGTTAGCGACGACGCGAGGATTATGCGTGCGGTGGCGGAGTGCGAAAGAGGAATTCTCTATATTCCGAAGGGAGTTTACCTGATTTCGGAAATGCTTGTGATAAAGAACTGCTGCTCGCTTCTGATGCACAAATCTGCGGTTTTGAAGGCGGTGAAAGAGATGCCTTATGTGCTCTGGTACGATGCGGAGGCGTCTTATCCGGACATAGTTGAGAAGGACGGACACATAGTGCCCTCGGACGATCCTGATGCTGAGGACTGGAACCTCTTCGTGACGGGCGGTTATATTGACGGCGCGGGGCTCGCGAGCTGCATGTGCCTGAACAGCTTCAAGCATTTCACGATGCGGGATACCTCCTTCAGGAATGGTAAAAAATACGGCCTCAGGATCGAAGAAGCCGGCAGCAGCTGGACTTATGAGCTGGTTGCGCAGAATCTGTATTTTAAATGTACTCTGCCGGGAATGGCCGGAAATGCGGGCATCAGTTCCAACGGCGGCGACAGTCATTTTATAGATTGTATCGTTGTTGATTATACTATCGGATTTGAGATGCTGGGCGGCGGCTCGAACAGGCTGACGCGCTGTCATGTCTGGGGTGGACCGATTCCGCCGCGTACAGAGGGCGAGCTTCCGGAGATGCTCATTGATTCGGTGAATTATGTGCTTGATTCCTACGACATCATTTTGACGGACTGCTATGCGGATACCGGAATGACCGGATATCAGGTGAAGAAGAACGCGCGACTTATCGGCTGCAGCTATTTTAATAATTATACTTATCTGATGGACGATGTGACTGTTATCGAGCATCAGAGTGGCAGCCTGCTCGTGGCGAACGGACTCTTCAGAAAGACCAGCCCGCATTCGACTCTGTATAAGAATGTCGGCGGCAAGGAGCTGATCTGGAGGGATAATATTATCGATGGCGATTTTGATGATGGAGTGCCAGAGTCGTATTCACGCCAGGGAGTGTGAACGGCGAGCCTCCGGAAAAGGAAATGTTGTAAGAAAAACATTGCAAAAAGCACGAATAAAAAATAAAATGTATATTGTATACAGGTGGAAATATGATTACTAAGAAAGCTTACGGAAAAGTTAATCTGGGACTTGATATAATCGGCAGACGCGAGGATGGATATCATCTGGTCAGGATGGTCATGCAGTCTGTGGATGTTTTTGACGTGCTGACGTTTGAAAAAATCTCTTCAGATGCATCCGAACAGGATGGTGCGAAATGTTCTGTTTCTACAAATCAGATCGAAATGGAAGAAAAAAATGATGTGTTTGAACAACAGAATAAAAAACCACAGATCATTATTACAGCCACAAACGATCCGTCGCTTTCGCTGGGCGAGGACAATCTGATATATAAAGCCGCAAGACTGCTTATGGACAAATATAAAATAGCGGACGGCGTGAAGATCAGCCTCACAAAAAATATACCTATAGCAGCAGGAATGGCAGGCGGCAGCAGTGACTGCGCAGCAACCTTGAAGGGTATAAATGAACTCTTCGCGCTTGGCCTTTCGGAGGAAGAGCTGCGTGAATACGGAGTAACTCTCGGCGCGGATGTTCCATATTGCATTATGGGAGGAACCGCACTGTCAGAAGGCATAGGCGAGGTTCTGACAAAGCTGCCGGATATTCCAGAAGCAAGTTTTCTTATAGCAAAGCCGGAATTTGGAATATCAACAAAGGAAGCTTATGGCGCATTTGACAGTATTCCTGAGGAAGAGATCGATCATCCGGATATCAACGGAATGGTTGAGGCGGTGCAAAAAGGTGAGCTTAAGGGCATAACGGACAGGCTCGGAAATGTGCTTGAGCAGGCATCGATCCCGGCACACCCACAGATAGAAGAGATAAAAAAGATTATGATAGATAACGGGGCTGAGGCTGCACTTATGAGCGGCAGCGGCCCGACAGTATTCGGTATATTTACCAATAGTGAAAAAGCCTGGAAGGCATTGGAAGCTCTCAGAGAAAGCACACTCGCCAACGAGCTTCATGTTGTCGGAGCGGCAGTTAGATAGCAATGGAATAGTGTATAAGTATGCTCCTGAAGGCGTATGTTGCTACAACTGAAGGAGTATACTTATACACTGTTAGGAATATATCATAGGAGCGAAACATGAAACTCGAAATGGATCCAAATGAATTCCTCCCTCTCCGGGAGGTTGTATTTAAAACCCTCAGAAACGCCATAATCAAGGGCGAATTCCAGCCCGGCGAGCGTCTCATGGAGGAGAAGATCGCGGCAAATCTTGGAGTCAGCAGAACTCCGGTCAGAGAGGCGATAAGAATGCTTGAGCTTGAGGGACTTGTTGTGATGATCCCGAGAAAGGGCGCCGAGGTCGCGAGGATCACGGTTAAGGATCTGAGGGACGCGCTTGAGGTCAGGATGGCGCTTGAGGAGCTTTCCGTAGGTCTTGCGTGCGAGAGGATTACCGACGAGGGCAAGAAGAAACTGATAACCGCCGGCGTCGAATTCAAGGAGGCCATCAATTCAAAGCTCGTTCCTGCGATTGTCGAGAAGGACGAGAAGTTCCACGATGTCATATTTGAGGCGTCGGAGAATCAGAGACTTATTTCGATGGCGATGAACCTGCGTGAGAAGGTTTACAGATACCGTTTTGAATACGTTAAGGTTTTCAGCTACCACGACAAGCTGATCACCGAGCATGATGAGATAACGAGGGCGATACTCCGCGGCGACAAGGAGGCAGCTCAGAGCGTCATGCGTAAGCATATTTACGACCAGGAGCAGATCGTAATCCAGAACACACTGCTGGAGAATCGTTAAGCGAAGCAGAATAATATAACATGGAACCGCTGTTATAGGCGGAATATGATAGAATTAACTTGCGGATAAAAGTTTGCAATCCGCTGGTGGAGGAGAAAGATGAGGGGAATATTTATATCGATGGAGGGACCCGACGGATCGGGAAAGTCCACACAGATAGAGCTGCTAAAAAAGTATTTTGAAGATAAGGGAACCGAGTGCATCATCACGAGAGAGCCGGGCGGAACCAGGATAAGCGAGGCTGTGAGAGCGGTGATCCTGAACAAGGATTATACGGAGATGGACTACATGACCGAGCTTCTGCTGTACGCATCAGCGAGAGCGCAGCTGGTTTCGGAGGTCATCCTTCCGGCGCTTGAAGAGGGCAAATGTGTTATTTCCGACCGTTTCGTTGACTCTTCGGCAGTATACCAGGGAATCGCGAGAGGGCTCGGAGTTGATACGGTTTATGAGATAAACAAATACGCCACCAGGGGACGTTTTCCGGACAAAACATTTCTTCTTGATCTTCCTGCAGAGGTGGGTATTTCGAGGAAGAAGAAGCAGGCGGAGCTCGACAGGATGGAGCGAGAGGCTCTTGATTTCCATGAGAGAGTTGCAGCCGGATATAGAGAGATGGCGGAACGCGACACTGAGCGCATCGTTCGCATAGATGCGACGAAGAGCGTTGAGGAGATACACGCGGCTATTATTGAAGAGGTCGAAGAACTTATCAAATGATAAAATGGCGTTCCTCGTCGGATGTTGAAGGATAATTACAATATAAAACAGTATTAGAGACAGAATTCTTTCAGATTAAATCAGTAATAAAACTCGTAACATTAAAATCAAACAACCATCAGAGTTGTCATATAGATAGAAAGGCAGGTGCTGCAGATGGATTTTCAG
>JAEEGF011293088.1_pt1 | contig 14305 bp, 11 predicted proteins | sample 9134171 | NCBI WGS metagenome assembly JAEEGF01 (sample SAMN16246542, study PRJNA631951) | gut metagenome | biome: gut microbiome; feature: rumen; material: AP-attached | host: Bos | place: Iran: Karaj | collected 2018-10
TGTTGACGCTTACTGTCTTGTAACTTAAGTATTTCATTTTGTTGTTTGTATGTTTTGTCGATTCTACATTCATGCGTCCTGGCAATGACGCATAAAAAACACCTTTCCCCCTTGTCGTTCCAACTCCTTTCTGCAAGGTGCATCGAGTCATGTTCGCCCATAAATCAATGCGTTGGCACGTTCAGAAGACAGATGATGGCTGTTCAAACGAGGCCGCAAAAGTACGGTTTTTTTGAATACCTACAACAAATTGTAGAGATTTTTTTTCCATCGCTGATTCACATATCTCCGAGGATTATGGATATTCATCCGATGGAAATCGGGTATTCCATTATAGACCAATGTCCCGTCAGAGGAAATGATTGTGAGATGCGGGAACGAATTGAATCTCATCTTTTCCATCACTTCTTTTGGGTTGAGTGCCATGGCCCATTGGAAAGCGTAATCATGGCGTGTCATCTCTTCATAATGCTTCAATTCATTTTCTTTTTCTCCCATAAAGATTGCATAGAAGATTTTGTCATGATCGCTTGCATAGGATTCGGCAAAAGCCGAAAAATCTGGCATCATGGCATGGCAAGTGCCACAAGAGGCCGACCAAAAATAAAGGACAACAGTTTTGCCTTGGAAAGACTCCAATGAGAGAGTGTCGTTTTCGGGCGTGACGAAGGCACTCTCGAATTTTTCTTGTTTCTCAACGGGAATGGATTGTTCGGGATACCAGAAACGCATGGTGGCGAAACTTGACCAGCTTGGAATGGCAATCATCGCCAAAAAAGACATCAGACAAGCCAAAACGATAAAAACTATTTTCTTGGTTTTATCATTCCATGTAGCAGACAGGATGCCCAGTACCATTAATAATGCGGTGGCCACAAGGACAAACATGGCCAAATTAATGTAGAAATTGGCAATAATTGTGTAGGAATAGATAACCAAGAAAATCAACAAAGAGAGCCAACGTTGGTGTTGGCTCTGGCTTTGGACCACTATTGCAAATGTCACCATGGGCAGAACCACAAGGAGTATGTCGTATAGCGGTTCCAACTTCCCTCTGCCTGGTAAGAAACCAAGTGAGAACATGGCAAACACCGCACCGACAAAGGCTATGATGAGATTTCGGCCCTTTTTGATTCTTGACAATGCCCATACGGCAAATAATGGCACGACGAGAAAAAGAAGGTAATACAAATCCCTGCGGACATTATTCTGATTCCACATGCTTGAATTTGATGAATGTACGTAATCTATGACAGCTCCTACAACCCACAACATACCCAAAAACACAGGTATCAACCAACGTTTCGCTTTGGCTGCCTCAACGAAACAAATGCCCGAGAAAATGCCAAGAGAAAGCGATAGGTTCATCATTATGCTATATGAACGCTGTTCTCCGCGGAAGGCGCACAAAAGGTACATGATGGCCGCATAGATGCTGATGGCTACGTAAAAGGCATAGAAGCCTTTTTTGAAATTATGGATTTTGACCATATTGGAACAATATTATGAAATGGAAGTGTATCGAATGGCGAATGATACTTGTTGAACACAAGTTATAAAGATACTGAAAATTGGGTAATCAATTTATAAAATCCGATAGAGAATAATCAACGGAGTCCTCCATTTATCATGTATTGTGGTGATTGACCGATTACAAGAACTTGTCCAAGAATACGAATGGCACCAGTGATTCGATGCCTTCGAAAGCCATGATGGGGCCTGTTTCGCCTTGGCATAGAACTCGCAACGGTACGCCTGAACGTTGCTCCACTTGCACCATCACCTGACGGCAGGCAGCGCATGGGGCAATCGGCTCGTCAAGCATTTTGCTCTCCGACCTCGCGGTGACGGCCAATGCCTCGATGGCCACATCGGGGTATTGTGCTTGTGCGGCAAATAGTGTCACTCGCTCGGCGCAGAGGCCGCTGGGGTAGGCCGCATTCTCGATGTTGCAGCCTGTCACGATTTTGCCGTTGGCCAAACGCGCCGCCGCGCCCACGTTGAAATGGGAGTAGGGAGCGTATGAATTAAAGGTGGCCTCATGGGCCAAACGCAACAGTTCCGCATCTTGGGGGTCAAGCTCGGCCTCGCTTTCGTACACCGTATACGGGCAAATGAATTGTTCTTTGCGCATTGTTATTGGATTGGATTGTTGCCTTGTTCAGCCTTTAACTCTTCGTAGAATCTTATTTGTGTCATTTCTATCCATGGTGCCACCCAAAGCAAACCGATACCAAGGGAGAGGAAACCCAAAAGAATCCAGCCGATGAAGCTGAGGTGGAGTATGAAAAGGTCCATCTTATGGCCGTACATTAGGGCTTCGCTGCGTTTGAGGCAATCTCTGGGGCCAAGTTCGGGATTGTCTTCAGCGATGTAGGGCACCATGGCGTAGGCGTAAGCCTTAATAATGCCTGGAATAATGAGCAATAGGCACCAAAGGATGATAAAAAGCGTCCCCAAAAGCATGATGCCGAGTACCCTGCCGTAATCTTCCTTGAAACCTGCACTAATCATTTCGTTGACTGTGTCCTCACGGCCACGGCGGAAACGGAGCATTCCCACGGAGAAACCGTCTTGAAGGTTTTCGGCGATGAAAAGTGCGACGAGAGTACCTATTGAGATGAGTGCTGCCGATTGGGTATGGTTGCCGCCTTGTGTGAATACTGTGACCAATGTCACAATCAACGTCGCCACAACGGGCTGCGTCCATTTGCCTCGAAGCATGGATAATGCTTGGTCTTTGAGTTCAGGTCTAGATAACATAATGATGAAGTTTAAGAGGTTAGTTGCGACAAAAGTAGTAAAAATTCAATTATCGCAACATCATTGCGGCTTTTTTCACTGCTTTCACGAAGATTTCCACCTCTTCCAAGGTGTTGTATAGTGCAAACGAGGCCCTCACTGTGCCTGGGATGCCAAAATGCGTCATCACTGGTTCGGCACAATGATGACCCGTGCGCACCGCCACGCCCATCTTGTCGATGAGGGTGCCCAAATCGTAGGGATGCACACCTTTTATAATAAAAGAGATTAGCCCGCTGCGTTGTTCGGCTTCACCGATGAAGCGGATACCTTCTATCTCGGAAAGCTGATGGAGGGCGGATTGTAGGAGCTGCATCTCGTGCGCTTCAACTTCCGTTCTGTCGAAACTTTGTAGGAACTGTATGGCAGTCTCCAACCCGAGTGCTGCACCCACATTGGGCGTGCCCGCCTCGAACTTGTATGGCAACACGTTGAAAGTCGTTTTCTCGAAACTCACGGTGTCAACCATCTCGCCACCAAACTGATACGGCGGCAGTTTTTCGAGCCATTCTGCCTTGCCATACAAGCCACCGATGCCCATGGGGGCGTACATCTTGTGGCCTGAAAAGACGAAGAAGTCGCAATCCAAATCCTGAACGTCAATGGGCTGGTGGGCGATGGACTGTGCGCCGTCGATGACCACGGGAATGTCGAACTGATGCGCCATCTTTACCATTTCCGTCACGTGATTGATGGTACCCAACACGTTGGAAATATGCGCGATAGATACCACTTTCGGGCCTTCTTTCAACAAGTTTTCATACTGTTCCAAATCCAAGACGCCTTTGTCATCCATCGGCACGACGAGCAGTTGACCGTTGTGGCGCTGTACCATCTGCTGCCAGGGGACAAGGTTGGAGTGGTGCTCCATGGCGGTGACAAGCACCTTTAGTTGAGAGTTGAGAGTTGAGAGTTGAGAGTTAGTTGAAAGTTTAGAGTTGCAAGTGGAGAGGAAGAGGTGCTCAAACGAAGTCGCCAACAGGTTCAGCGATTCGGTGGTGCCGCGTGTGAAAATGATCTCTCGTGCTTCCTTGGCATGGATGAAGTCGGCCACGGTTTGGCGGGCGTGTTCGTAGGCTTCGGTCGCCTTTTGGCTCAAATAATGCACGCCTCTGTGGATATTGCAGTTCTCATGCAGATAATAGTCACGCTCACGGTCGATGACGCACAGTGGTTTCTGCGTGGTAGCCGCATTGTCGAGATACACCAATGGCTTGCCATAGACCTGCTGATCCAAGGTTGGGAATTGGTTTCTTATTTCCTTAATATCTAACATTTTTCTGACTTCACTTTTATCTTTAGTTCCTTTGACTATGGCCTCTGACTATGACTATTTTCACGGCTTGGGAAAGCCATAGTCAGAGGCCATAAGCCATCGTCAGATTTTAGAATAATCAATGTCAAAATTATATTCCTTCGGATGACTACAACGGAGAACGCAGGTCTCACAGCTCGACAATTCGCCACGCAGACGACGTTTGATCATGTCGTCGATATGCTCGTGCAACATCTCGTTACCGATATGATTGCTCACCTCGGCAGCGAAGGCATACATCAACAAGATTCTGGCGTTGGCCTTGCTGATGCCACGCTGGCGCATATAGAACATGGCCTCCTGATCAAGTTGGCCCGTGGAAGTACCGTGCGAACACTTCACGTCGTCGGCATAAATCTCCAAGAAAGGCTGGCTGTTGATCTTTGCCTTGGGCGTCAGGATGATGTTACTATTGTTCTGGTAGGCATCAGTTTTCTGTGCATTCGGTGCCACATATACATGTCCGTTGAAGATGCCCGTGGCCTCGTCGTCGAGCACGCCTTTGAATTTTTCGTTACTGGTGCAATGCGGCACGTTGTGATTCACCTTCAAGTAGTTCTCCACATGCTGTTTCTTGTCGATGAGATACAGACCATAAATCTGCGTGTCGGCGCCTTCGCCATCGAGGTCAACGGTATAGGTATTACGAATGTCGCCGCCATTGAAGGTGATGACCACAATCTTCAAACGACTGTCGCCCAGCTGCTTGATCTTGAACTCACGTTGGATGGAAGCCTCATTGTCGATGTTTTGCAGCACATACAATTCAAGGCTGGCGTTCTCGTTGAGGACGATCTCTGAGACCTTCGGCTCTGCCGACAGATGCGCATCATCGTCATACTCAATGATCTCGCGGCTTTGGTTGGCAGCTATGATGAGTTGGTTATCCATAATCAAAGTTCCTTAATCCATTCGTAGCCTTTTTCTTCGAGTTCGAGGGCGAGGGTCTTTCCACCCGTCTTGACGATGCGTCCGTCGTACATCACATGGACGAAGTCGGGGACGATATAGTCGAGCAGACGCTGATAGTGTGTGATGACCACAAAGGCGTTCTCGGCATTGTGCAACTGGTTGACGCCATGGGCCACAATGCGTAAGGCATCGATGTCAAGGCCCGAGTCGGTCTCATCGAGGATGGCGAGGCTCGGCTCCAGCATGGCCATCTGAAAGATTTCGTTTTTCTTCTTCTCGCCGCCAGAATAGCCCACATTGACGAAGCGGTTCTGTAACTTCTCAGTGATTTCCACCATGGCTTGTTTCTCCTTCATCATCTTCATGAACTCGACCGTGCTCATCGGCGGAAGGCCTTGGTACTCGCGCTTAGAATTGACAGCAGTGCGCATGAAGTTCTGGATGCTTACGCCAGGGATCTCAACTGGATATTGGAAACTCAAGAAGATGCCTTCGTTGGCGCGGTCTTCGGGCGACATCCCGACGATGTTCTTACCCTTGTACCAAATCTCACCTTCGGTGATTTCGTAGCCCTCGCGACCCGTGATGGCCGCCGCCAGGGTGCTCTTTCCCGTTCCGTTGGGTCCCATGATAGCGTGGACTTCGCCTTCGTTGACACCCAGATTCAATCCTTTCAGGATTTCCTTGCCTCCGATGGAGACGTGTAGGTTTTTGATATTCAGAAGCATATAATTCAAGATTTAAAAATCAATATTTAAGATTATCCAACGCTACCTTCTAGTGTTATTGATAATAATTTCTGTGCCTCAACAGCGAATTCCATTGGCAGTTTGTTCAACACATCCTTGGCGTAGCCGTTGACAATAAGGCCGATGGCTTTTTCGGTCGGGATGCCGCGCTGCTGGCAGTAGAACAGCTGGTCCTCGGAGATTTTCGAGGTCGTGGCTTCGTGTTCGAGAATGCTTGATTCGTTACCACACTCAACGTATGGCCAGGTGTGGGCACCGCATTTATCGCCCAAAAGCAGTGAGTCGCACTGTGAGTAATTACGCGAATTCTCGGCTTTGGCGGCTACCCTCACCAAGCCACGGTAACCGTTTTGGCTGTGGCCGGCGGAGATACCCTTCGAAATGATAGTACTACGGGTATTCTTGCCCAAATGAATCATCTTAGTGCCCGTGTCAGCTTGTTGATAATTGTTGGTCACGGCGACAGAGTAGAACTCGCCCACCGAATTGTCGCCCATCAGCACACAACCCGGGTATTTCCAAGTGATGGCCGAACCCGTCTCAACTTGTGTCCAAGAAATCTTGGAGCGATCGCCGCGACAGAGGCCACGCTTGGTGACGAGGTTATACACGCCACCACGACCTTCCTTGTCGCCAGGATACCAGTTCTGTACCGTGGAGTATTTCACCTCGGCATCAGTCTCAGCGATGATTTCCACGATGGCCGCATGAAGTTGGTTCTCATCGCGTTGCGGAGCCGTACAACCTTCCATGTAACTCACATACGCGCCTTCATCGGCCACGATGAGCGTACGTTCAAACTGACCCGTGTTGGCCGCATTGATACGAAAATAGGTGGAGAGCTCCAAGGGACAACGCACGCCCTTCGGGATATAGCAGAACGAGCCATCGCTGAAGACCGCCGAGTTGAGTGCAGCGAAGAAGTTGTCGGTATAAGGCACCACCTTGCCGAGGTATTTCTTCACCAAGTCAGGGTGCTGCTTGACGGCCTCGCTGAAAGACATGAAGATGACACCATGCTTCGAGAGCGTCTCCTGGAAGGTCGTCTTCACCGATGTCGAATCCATCACCGCATCAACGGCCACGCCCGAGAGTTTTTTCTGTTCATCGAGCGAGATGCCGAGTTTGTCGAAGGTGGCCAACAACTCCGGATCCACCTCATCAAGGCTCTGTTTCTGTTGACGTTTGCGCGGAGCAGCGTAATAGATGATATCCTGATAATTGATTTCGGGGATGTCGAGATGAGCCCAGTTGGGTTGTTTCAGCTTCTGCCAATGATGGAAAGCCTTCAGGCGGAACTCCAACAGCCACTCTGGTTCCTCTTTCTTTTCGGAAATCAAGCGAATGATATCCTCATTCAAGCCTTTCGGCACGAAATCGGTCTCAATGTCAGTCACAAAGCCGTATTCGTAGTCCTTGCTTGTGACCTCGCTGATGATATTTTCGTTCGGATTCTGATCCATAGTTATCTATTTTGGAGCGGGCCCTTCGACTGGTCAGGGACCCAATCTCTTCCTTATTAAGAATGATTTCAAATTAGGCTGCAAAGATACGCAAATCTTTGTTTTGGGATTGCCTTCGGCAAGAAATCTTTTAAAATCAATTGAAAATCTAACAAAGTCACGTTTTTTTCCTTTTCTTTGCAAATCATTATGAGCAAAACAGAGAATAAACACGGTTTTTGGTTTTATTTCGGCAGAGTGATGGCGGGCATTGGCATCGCCTTGCTTCTGTTGGTTCTCTATGTCTACCTCTCCGTTCCGACTTATAGCTTCAAGGAGCCGAAGCCTTTCTCTGGCGAATACCTCTACAACCCCTACCAAGACATGAATCCCGACCAATGGAAGAAATACCATTTCCATTGCCATTCACGCAAGTATTTCGGGGTGACTAACGGGCGAAAGAGCAAGGAGACAAGCATCGACAGCGTCTATCAAGCCTTGGGCTACGATCACTATGGCATTTCGGACTACATGAGCATCAACACACATCATGCTGATAAAGAGGATTATATCCCCGCCTACGAGCATGGTTATGGCCTCATCCGCAAGACACACCAAATCTGCATCGGCGCTGAGAAGGTGTATTGGCCCGACTTCCCTTTTATGCAGAACCTCAACATGAAGCAACACATGATCAACAAGTTGGGTGAGCGTTGCCGCTACGTCATGCCTGCCCACGCCTCGTTTACCAAAGGCTATAAGGTGAGCGACATGATGCTGTTGAGCAACTACCGCCTACTTGAGGTGTTGAATCCTTACGGCAACGCCTTCGAACATTGGGACAAGGCCCTCTCCAACGGTCACCGTGTGTATGCCCTTGGCGACGACGACACACACAACATCAACGACTACCATGAGGTGTGCCACAACCTGACCTTGATCAACACACCCGACCTCCACCCTGAAAGCGTCTATGAGGCATTAGACAAGGGTTTGTGCTATGCCGTGGAGTTCGACAACTGGTATTATTATCCCTTGACTCTTGATTATAAGGTGAAAGATGCACATGAACTGCATCACCTGACACGCGCCCAACTTGTCGGCGACACCTTGTTTGTCGAGACTTCGGCCGAAACAATGAAGGAAGTGCAATTTATCGGACAGGACGGCAAAGTGCTTAAAATCGAGGAAAACACAGGAACCGCCTATTATGTTATTCAGCCCGAGGATCATTATGTCAGGACACGCATCGATATCAACGGACGGCATTTCTTATATCTGAACCCCGTCACGCGACATCCTTCTTCGGACGTGACAGACGCCCGCTTGGATAGCGTCAACTATGCGCAAACCTACCTCTATTGGGCGGTCTACGCCTTAGCCATCGCGGCCTTCATTTGGTATCTTTTCAAGAAAGCGAAAGAAAAGAAACGCACCGAAAATGCTGATTAAAGAACAGAATATCAAAAAGATGATGTTTTGGCTATTGGCGATTAGCGCAATAGTCAGGGCGGTGCTAGCCGGATGGCTTGAGTTTGGCAACGACGAAGTGTACTATTGGACCTATGCCCTCTATCCCGATTGGAGCCATTTCGACCATCCTCCGATGGTGGGCTGGGTGATACAACTATTCAGTCTTAACCTGTTGCTTGATAGCGAGTTCTTTATCCGTCTGGCTTCAGTCGTCTTCATGACCGCCAACACCTATATCATATACCGCATCGGAAAAGACATCAAGGATGCACAGACGGGCTTTTACGCCGCTTTACTATTTACTGCATCGATATATGCCTTTGTCATCACAGGCATATTCATCATGCCCGACACACCGCTGATGTTGTTCTGGCTACTGGCATTTTGGATGGCGGTGAAGGCTGAAAAGAAACAAAACCTGGTACTTTTCGGGTTGTTTGCCGGTTTAGCTATGCTCTCCAAATACTCAGGTGTTTTCCTATGGGTCGGAATGGGACTTTACATTTTGATTTTCAACAGAAAACAATTGAAGAACCCATACTTGTACATTTCGTTACTGCTGTCCGCTCTATGTTGCCTCCCCATTCTATATTGGAACCTACAAAACGACTTCATCAGCTTCACCTTCCATAGCGAAAGGGTGGGCGGTGGAGCCATCAATATCAGCACCTTCGGCACAGAACTGGCAGGCGAGTTCTTCTATAACAATCCTGTGATCTTTGTGCTGGCTGTCATGGCCGTCGTTGCAGCCTTCAAGAAAAAAATCGACATGGATCGACCTACGCTACGACTTGTGCTCTGCACCGCGCTTCCGTTGATTCTAGTGTTCCTGGGTTTTTCTTTGACGCGGCCAACCTTACCGCATTGGAACGCACCCGCTTATATCTTGCTTATCATCTTGATTGCTAATATGATGAGCAGCAAACATCCCAATCAAGGAGGCTGCTTTAAGATCCCCAAAGGTATCCTTGCCGCCCTGAGCGTCATGCTTTTTGTGGTTGTTGTGGGCAGCATCGAAATCAAGACAGGGTTCATTCCACTTGACCGTCACACCGAGCCCGAGAAACTGGGGCGTGACGACTTCACGCTCGACATGTACGGATGGAAACAGCTAGAACAGAAATTCGCTGCGCTACGCGAAGAAAAAATCGCCGAAGGCGTGATGCAAGCCGAAGATGGCATTGTGGCCGACGAGTGGTTCCCGTTGGCCAACCTCGACTATTATGTAGCACGCCCCTTGGACATGAAAGTGATGGGGGTCGGTTGGCCGCATAACCTGCACAAATACCTCTGGATCAATGAGGAACGTGGCGGATTCAAAAAAGGCGAAAGCTATTGGTTCCTGTCGGACAGCCACTATTTCAAGAACCCTGAAGCCCTTTATCCTGGCGGCTTTGAATCGATACAACCCATTGACACCTTGACGATTGAACGTTGTGGCAAACCTGCCAAGAACTTCTTCGTCTATGCCTGCAAAGGCTTGATCTATATGCAGCCTACCGTCACCGAACTGATGGCGCAACGTGAAGCCGCCAAACAAAACACCACCTTACCATGAAGTCCCTACCGACACCCAGCCGACGCCAAATGTTCATCGAGTGCCTCGTGCTGCTCGTCGTGGCAGCAGTACTGCGTGTTTGGTTCGTGGGCAAGACTGACTTGGGCTATGACGAGAGTTTCTCGCTTTACATGGCGTTGCAAAGTGTCCCCGACCTCGTCAGGATGCTTTGTCAAGGCGACAATCCCCCTCTCTGGGAACTGTTGTTACATTATTGGGTAAAAATCTTTGGCATTTCCGAAGTCGCCATCCGCAGCTTATCGCTCATTTTCAGCGTCTTGACCATCATTCCGATATATCTAACAGGAGAGAAATACCTTCATCGTATTGCTGGCATAGCTGCCTCGCTATGCTATTGTTTCTCGACGTTTTCCATCTATTTGGCCCACGAATGTCGCGTCTACAGCCTCATCGGGTTTGCCACCGCGAGTTCGGTTTGGCTGTTTGTTAGTGCCATTCACGAACCTAAACGCTACAAATTCATCCTGCTGACCATTGCCAACCTGATGCTGATGTACGGGCATTACCTTTCCGTTTGGATTATCGTCATGGAGTTTGTTATTGCGTTGGCAATCAAACCGATAAGAAAGAAAATCTGGAAACCTTATCTGTTTCATGCCGCTGCGCTCATTGTGTTGTTTGCGCCCATGTTCCCGGTGTTGTTCACCCGCTTTTTCGATTCGGGCATTCATGGCACTTGGATTGCCAAGACTACAAGTCCAGAAGCTTTGTACGATCTCTTATGGCGTATATGTAATGTTCCCGTGACGACCGTATTGGCTATCGGAATTCTGACGACAACTTTTATTTTATTCATTTACAAGGTTTTCCGCAAGAAATTCGAATTTAGCTACACTACTGTCATCAGCTTATTATGGCTAGTGCCATTACTGGTGTCTTTCGTGCTTTCCTATTTCACTGGATTCTTCCTCGACCGTTATTTCTACTTCCTATTTCCCGTGTTTTATCTCGCTATTATCTCTTATTGCATTTATTTGTTCCCCAAGAAAAAGGCATTGGCATTCGGCCTGATGGGATTGTTTGCAGTAGCCATGGCGGTCTTCTGTTCGCCCAATAGTGCAACAAAACGTTTCAGTGGGTGGCATGCCAATATCAAACCAATTGTAAATCAATTGATTGAAGCAAAAGAAGACCAAAATACACTTGTCATCCTGCCCGAGCATTTCGAAAAGCAGTTCGTCTATTATCTGGACGAGAACCACGAAATCTTCCGCACCCAAAACCAGCCGACCAACTATTACGTTTTCAGGGAGTACCTGAACCGACAAGGCTATTATTACGACTATGACTACCAGAATGCCAACCTCGCCGCATATTCAACAGTGGTGGTTCCTTACCACAAGACAATGCCCGTTGAAGGTTTGCGTGAATTTATGGAAAAAGCCGGATTCCATCTCGATCAGGAGCATGACGCGTATCCTTATGCAGTATGCTATTTCATAAAATAGAGTCTCAAGACGGCTTTCTCTTGAGAAGATACAACGTCCCATCAGTAGCCACCACCTCAAATTCGTCACGGTTCCCGAATAGCAACTTGCCGTCCCTCAAATATCCGAAATAATGGTCGGTGATGAGTATGTATTCAGCGCCCGTGTTGGTGGTCCACGCGAAATCCTCAATCCAGTCGCGCATGGCCAGATGGGGCACAAACATCGTGGCAGCACACACTGTGGCATCGTCAGGGATTTGGTTGATCAGCTCGCGGACATACTTTGCATCGAAATTCTTCTGCTTGTAATGTCGTCCCTGATAGACACATATATGGTCGAGCCTCACGCTCGCCTTGGGCACACCGATAGTGTAGAAGGTGGTCAACACCACCGATAGCAACATGCTGATAGCCAAAACCAACCGCCACACCTGTTTCTTCAACTTGGCGATCACAAGGAAGGAGGAGATGACGAGCACGGGCATAAACTCCACTGAGTATTGGAACGAAATGCCCCAAAACGTACCGTCTACAGCCAGCATCTTCTGGGCCACCAAGGGCACCAGCATAATCAAATAATTGGGTTTCAACAAGGTAAGCAACATGCCCGTAGTCAAAGCACAGAGATAGAATTCCTCTTTTACCCCATCGAACCGCGACATGCCACTCGTGTTGACATATAACAACTGCAAGGCCTCTCCTGGATGCTTCAACAGGTTTTTGGCGATATCGACATAATTGTCACCTAGATGGGCATATCGCGAAAAGCCTCCTCCCGAGCCACCCAAGGCAGGCATCACCACCATATTGATAATGAAGAAATAAGCTAATGCAAACACTGCATAGCCGACCAAATGCCATAGGGTTTTCTTATCCTTCCTATAATCCCACATCAAGGCGATGGCGATGAAAAACAGCCACAGCGACATGTTCTCCTTCCCAATAACGAAGAGCACCACAAACAGGCTGGCAAGTCCAAAACGCCGTTGCTTCAAGTAATACAGCAGCCAAGGCAGCATCATGGCCGCCAGCACGTTGGAATGGTAATCGTAAGAGAGCGCATGGATGATACCAAAAGAGAAGAAGAAGGACGCCATCGCAAAAATCGACAACAGATCGTCGTCGGTATAAAGTTTAAGGAGTTTATAGACGCCCCAACCTCCCAGCAAGACAGCCGCAATCTGAACGATGAGCAAGGTATAGCTCCCGAACACGTAAATCAAAGGCGAAAGCAACATCAAATACAGGTCGAAATGGTCGCTTAACACGCTACGAGGTGCCCTGCTGAAAATGAAATAGTCGTCGATGCGGAAATGGGCATAGTCATACATGATGTGGGTATAAAAGCCCAAATCAAGCGAATAAGTCTTGAAAAGATAATGGTTGACCAAGGAAATGAGGCAATACAACACCCCGGCGACGGTGAAAACCGCCGCCAAGGTGATGGTTTTTGGCCGTTTGCCTAAGGTCACCGTCTTCATGCCAACCCACTGCTTATTCCGCTTGGAACAAGGTGATGATGTTCAAGATGACCTCCGATGCCTTCATCATGCTTTCGAGTGGCACATACTCCAACTTGCCGTGGAAATTGTGACCACCAGCAAAGATATTGGGGCAGGGCAGTCCCATAAACGAGAGGTTGGCACCATCGGTGCCGCCACGGATGGGCTGCACTTTCGGCTTGATGTTGGCCATCTCCATGGCCTTAATCGCTCTTTCGACGATGAAGAAATGCGGCTCCACCTCCTGGCGCATGTTGTAGTACTGATGTTTCAATTCCAACTTCACCACATCGCCATATTTCTTGTTAAGGAACTCCGCCACCGATGTGATGAGGGCTTTCTTTTCCTCAAACTTGGCGCGGTCGTGGTCGCGGATGATGTACGACATCGTGGTCTCCTCCACCGTGCCGTTGATCTCGGTCAGATGGAAGAAGCCCTCGTAGCCCTGTGTGAAGCGCGGACGCTGCTCCACAGGCAGCATGCCGTTGAGTTCCATGGCGATAAGCATCGAGTTCACCATCTTGTCCTTGCCATAGCCAGGGTGGATGTTGCTGCCTTGAATATGAATCTTAGCACCAGCGGCATTGAAGTTTTCATACTCCAGTTCACCGATTTCACCGCCATCCATGGTATAGGCGTATTTGGCGCCAAACTTCTTCACGTCGAATTTCACCACACCACGGCCGATTTCTTCGTCGGGCGTGAAACCAATCTTGATCTCGCCATGCTTGAAGTCGGGGTGCTCCATCATATACTGGGCAGCGTACATGATCTCGGCCACACCCGCCTTGTCGTCGGCGCCGAGCAGCGTTGTGCCGTCGGTAGTGATCATCGTCTGGCCTTTATACTGTGCCATCTCGGGAAACTCAGAAACGCGCAACACAATGTTCTTTTCCTTGTTCAGCACGATGTCGTTACCGTCATAGTTCGGAATGATCTGCGGCTTGATGTCGGCTCCCGAAGCGTCAGGAGAAGTGTCAACATGAGCAATGAATCCGATAGCAGGGATGTCGCGGTCGACATTGGAAGGAATGGTGGCCATCACATAGCCGTATTCATCCAGTTCGGCCTTGATGCCCATGGCTTGCAACTCGTCGCGAAG
>JAEEGF010840648.1_pt1 | contig 14304 bp, 13 predicted proteins | sample 9134171 | NCBI WGS metagenome assembly JAEEGF01 (sample SAMN16246542, study PRJNA631951) | gut metagenome | biome: gut microbiome; feature: rumen; material: AP-attached | host: Bos | place: Iran: Karaj | collected 2018-10
TGTCTTTGTAAGTCTTTATCCCAGTCTTGGTCGTATAACTCCAGGAACCGTCATCATACGAGCCGTCCATAAGACTGTAATCACCATTTCCCGCGGTGATCCCGTTCCAAGCCTGGCCAGTCTGCTCGTAATTACCTATATTCCTGTACTTTAGGATGAAAGAACGGCCGAGCCAAGTAAGGCCTCCGTACCACGATCCGGACTTTCCTGATGTCCCATGTATAAAGCCGTCTGTCCCCGTCGTATGGAAAGCCCCGTCAAGTATGAGATGCCTTCCGAGAAGACCGGATGACACGGTCAAGCCAGAGTTATAAGTGTTGTAACTCCCATACGAACCACTGAATATGACAGAGGGATCGTATGATATGGCTTTAGTACGGAGCGCCACGCTTCCTCCAAAGGCGCCATCTCCATTCGTGGATGTACCCACTCCCCTTTGGATTTGAATACTTTCAAGGAAATGACTGTAGCTGTTCATGTTAGCCCAGAACACCGCCTGGTCTTCCGGAGAGTTGAGCGGCACTCCGTCTATGGTCACATTGATTCTTGAATCCCCCGCTCCCCTGATCCTGAGATACGTGGTTCCGGTACCGACACCGTTTTCACTCCAAGATAGCACTCCAGGAGTTGATGACAACAAGAAAGGAATTTCCTTGCCAGATTTCGAGAACTCCCCAAGAGTCGAGCGTCCGACATTCGATACGGCGAAAGGAGCCTCCTTGGATGCCATAACGCTCTGAACCATAGAAGCTTCCAGCGCCTCGACCCGGGTTGTGTCATTGACATCCTGAGCCTTCAAGGCAGCGGTGGACATGATGGTAGCGGCGACAGCCGCTGAGAAAAGAAAAACTCGCATAATAATAAATATTAATGCGAGGGGACGCCTTCAAGGCGGTTTTGAGATTATGCTTCCCTACGACGGAATTACCCGCATCAGGTTCAATGGGTATGATCTCAACCGGACGGGATTGGCATCCGGTACCCCCGCTTATTTCAGACGCGAATATAGCTATTTTTTCTGAACGAGTTCCACTTCGTAGAGACGTTTCCAATACTTTCCTGTCAGGAAAACCTTTTTTGTGGACGGATCGTAGGCTATTCCGTTCAAGACATCTGTGTATTGGTCACGGAGATGCCTGGGAAGGAGGCCTGTACAATCTACAGTCGCCTCCACCTCGCCATTCTCCGGATTAATGATGAGGATCATGTCGGTCATATAGACGTTAGCCCAGATCTTACCGTCGATCCACTCAAGTTCATTCAGTTGGTTGATAGGACGGCCGTTCATCTTGACAACCAATGACTTCTGATGTCTGAAAGACTTGTCCATCCAGTAGAGTCTGGATGACCCGTCACTGGCGATAAGGCTCTTACCGTCGGTTGTCAATCCCCATCCCTCTCGGGGATAACTATACGTCTGCTTGTATTCAAGGGTGTTCGCGTCATAGATGAAAGCAACCTTGTTCTGCCAAGTCAGGATAAAGATCTCGCCGTCCAACTCCACTGATCCTTCTATGAAGTACTTACGCTCGAAACTGAATTTCTTGAGTGCCTTGCCAGTGGAGAGTTCCACCAGTCTCAATGTCGACTCGCCGTACTGGCCAGTCGTCTCAATCATCTTGTCACCCTGGAAGAAAAGTCCCTGAGTGTAGGACATCTCATCGTGGGGATACTCCTTCACAACCTTGACTTTGTACTGCTTAACCTTCGCCGCACAAGAAGACACCGAAATCATCACCGCAGCTAATATCAAGATTATCAACGATTTCCTATTCATGGTCATAACAAGCTTTCGTCTAGCACACAAATATAATCAAAAAATGCTCCAAGTTATTCTTTCTCTCCGGTGTACATCCTGCAAACCCCGAAGGTGAGAGCCTTGTGAGTCACATTCTTAAAGCCCGCTGACCGCATCTGATCCATAAATGCTTTCTTGTCGGGGAATGCTTTTACCGATGCTGGCAGGTATGCGTAAGCGGCTTTGTCGCCAGAGATTCTTCCGCCTATTTTGGGAAGGATATTCAAGAAATACAGATCATAGAACCAGCGCATGATCTTGTTCTCCGGCCTTGAGAGTTCAAGGATCACCAGTCGCCCTCCAGGCTTCAAAACCCGCAGAGCCTCCCTTAAACCTTTGTCACGGTCTTCGAAATTCCTTATCCCGAAGGCATTGACCACGCGGTCGAAAGAAGCGGTGCCAAACCTCAAATCCTCACCATCGCCAATCTCTTCTATGATAATACTTTCTAAATTGTTTTTCAACACTTTCTGACGCATTACTTCAAGCATTCCTTTGGAGATGTCCACTCCTATAACCCTCCCCCCGCCAAGCGCTTTAGCGATAGCTATGGAGAAGTCGCCGGTGCCGCAGGCCACGTCAAGAACATATGGATTCTCACCCGCATCCACTATCTTCTTCAGTGCCCTACGTCTCCAGATTTTGTCTATCGACAGTGACAAGACATGATTCAAGGAGTCATAGTCGTTAGCGATGCTATCGAACATATTCTCCACTTTCTTTTTAGATGGCATGACGTCAGATTAATAAGAAAAAAGGTGGGGCCGTAAGCCGGTTTCTGTTTTTAAATCCGTCATTTATCTACGCGACCTACCCCCTGGCATCGGACGGGCAGCCCTCATCTGCCAGTATATTTGGTTTTGCAGGCCTTGGTGCCGTGCCCGCGGACTGTCGCCAGACCCGCGTCGTGAGCTCTTGCCTCACGTTTTCACCCTTACCACCCGAAGATGGCGGTTGTTTTCTGTCACGGCTGCCCGAGATTACTCCCGCCTGGGCTTTCCCCAGCAAGGTGCCCTGACCTGTCCGGACTTTCCTCACCCCGGGACGAATCCCGTGGCGCGGCGGATCGCCCCACCTATTTGGCCGCGAATTTAATAAAAAGATTCAAGAATTAGCCGCAGCGGTGGCTTCCAGATCAAGAGCCTCAGCAAGAATGACTATCGGGTTGAGCACTGTGTAGCCGGTTGACATCTCAATCTGCCACTTGCAAGTCTCACACTCACAGCAGACAAAGTCTGGGGAAAGCGACCTGATCTGCTCGAAAAGCGGCCGCCCGATCTCTTGGGAATACTTGTAGTTCTCTTTCTTGAAACCATATGTCCCAGCCATGCCGCAGCAATTGCTGTCAAGGACAGTAAGGGAGACACCCGGGATCATGCCCACCAATGCTTTGGTGAATATTCCCCAACCAAGCTTCTCATTATGACAAGGCACATGGTATGCGATTCTGGCGCGATAGTCTTCTTTGAAAACCAGTTTTACAGCACCAGAGTCAACAAGCTCGAAAATGAACTTCTCAACCATCGTTATGTTGTCCCTTACAGAGGAATTGTCAACGGCCAGGACGTCAGGATATTCATCCCGCATTGTGAAAACGCAAGTTGATGAGACTCCCACAACCGGTAACCCTCGTGAAACTGCTTTCCCTAAGACCTTTACATTGTGTTCAGCGTGACGCCTGGCTGAATCCCAAAGAGCATTCGAAATCATCGCGACGCCGCAGCATTTCTCATCGACAAGCTCGACTCCATAACCTATGGCATTCATCACGCTAACGAAAGCCCTCCCAACTTCAGGGTGCTGGAACTCAGTCGAACAACCATGGAAGAAGGCTACTTTCTTTGAATACTTGTCTTGAAGACCGGCGGCCTCTTTCTTGAACCACTTGATAAAGCCCCTTCTCTGGTATTTTGGGAAAGTCCTCTCCTTCTCAATGTCCATCATGACATCCATGAACGTCTTGACCGGTTTCGCGGCGACCAGCCAATTAGCTAACGGAGCGACCGGACGGGCCAACTTTCCCATAAGATCAGTGTGGGCGAGAATGCGGTCACGAAGTTCAGGGATATCCCTTCCATAACGTCTTCTGGCGGAGTGGATAAGATCGGCTATCTTAACTCCTGAAGGGCATGCGACCTCGCACCGTTTGCAGTTCATGCAATACTTTAAGTTCTCATCGAAAAAGAACTTATTCTTAATGCGTAAGCGTTCACCATCAGGACCGCCTTGCTTGGGTCCTGGATAGTGAGGATTCACCGCCACAACAGGGCAATATGCTGTGCAGATCGTGCACTTGATGCACTGCTCGAAATTGTTGAAACTGACATTCTTTTCCTGCATGGCTATTCCCCCGATATTATGCTATCCGCCACACTTAAAGCTGTCATTATCGCGACTCCGGCACCACTTCCCTCATAGAGGGAGTTACAACCGCCGACCTCGGAACCGATAACGAAAAGATTGTCAACTGCTTTCCCTTCCTTAAAAGGCCTGAATGAATTGTCGCAGACCACACCAAAAGCGGCATAGCCCTGCTCAGCGAAGAAGTCTTGGTCGCACCATTCGGCACGGTCAGACGGGAAGTCGGTATCAAGACCGAAAACCGGCTCAAAAACACGATCCGGAGTAGCCTCAAGGCCTTTCCCGAACAGGTTGCCACTGGCTAGGACATAGTTGTCCGCCGTAAGAGTGATAGAGCCTAGATTGGCTGTGTGCACTCCTTTCATAAGACCATCCTCAAGCAATGGGTCAAGAACGGTGTCGCCAGCCAGGAAGGTGCCTCCTACAGCCTCGAAAGCCCTTTTCAAGAATATTTGCCCCCTGATTCCAGGAACAGAAGGAGGCATGGTGCCTACGAACATAACCTCCGCGGGGATCATCTCACGCAGCCACTCCACAATGACAGCATTGTTAAAGCCGAATACAGCCGGGACAATCACCAGATCCTCTCCATTAAAGAGTTTCCTGACACTCTCCCCAAACTCTTTCCAATTCTTCTCCTTGGCCATCATCCTCGCTATACCCACTGAGCGCATCTCGGTAGGGTTCGCCCTGAGACTCTCCACATCTTCGATTGAGACAGTCTCGACCCGGCAATTCACTCCCTTCTTCCCAAGCCCCTCAGCTATGAATCCGTCATTGAAATCCAAAAAGCCATGGAAATTGACTATCAATGCCTTACTCCATCTCAAATCATCTCGGGATGGTATCAATGTCACATCTTCCATCGCAAGCCATGCGGGCTTCAGGCTCCCCATCGGAGTCAGTCTATACCCATTGTGAGGAAAGTCTGTCTCAGTCCCTTGGGTGCCATGAAGCTTTAACCCACAAGAATCAAAAAAGCCGGGGACCATTGAAGCATATTCCGCGATTCTGTCAACCCCGATTTTCGAATAAGGGTGATTCTCCGGCAGGAAGCTCAATGCTTTCAGCGGTTCCTGGACTTCCGTTCCATCAGGAAGCTTTCCCAAAAGACCGAAAGCGCCCGATGAGAAATGCAGGGCGTTCTGGCCCGCCGAGACGATGAGGCATCTCCGGCCGGAACGCTGCAGCCTGATACCGCAGACAAGCGAGGAGAGCCCTCCTCCGATCAGTATAGTGTCAAACCTCATTTATTCTCGTTCAATCCAAGTACTTCTGAATATACCCACTGGGTGTAAACGCTCTCCCTGAGGGTCTCACCCCACGCTACGGGATACATGCCCTTCCACCTCTCTCGCATGAAAGATTTCAGATCCTCTCGGGCCTTTGAGACACAACCGTCAGCCTTGGCAAGACGGCCAGCCGCACGGCAAGCGCAAAGCTCTCCCTGACAAGGTCCCATACCTACACGAGTCCTTCGCCTGAGATCGACAAGATTTCCGACCTCAAGATGCCCGATTGCCGCATCTACCTCAGCCACAGTCACTTCCTCGCACTCACAAACCACTCCCGCATTATCGTCATCGAAGCCTAGGACAGCCGCTCTGGAACCGAATCGCCCGACAGAAGCCTTTTGGGCCATGGTTGGGACTTCCCAGATTTTCTTGGCTATCTTCTCAATGCCACCTCCTTCAGATCCTGGCAGCGGCTTGCGTGCGGTCACACATCCGACTTTAACTCCCAGTTTGTCACAAACCATATCGGTGGCTATCTGAGCCATTAAACGGTAGGTCATCAGTTTTCCGCCTGTGATCGTGACAAAGCCTTTGACACCGTCCCGTTTCTCATGGTCCAGACAAACAATACCGCGACTTATATTCCTGCCTGACGGATCATTATCAGCCGAGACCAAGGGACGGACGCCGGCATACCCCCGGAGAATCCTCGTATGATTCAGGCAAGGAGCGAGTTTTGCTCCCTCGGAGAGCAGAAGATCAACCTCATCCGGAGTCACCCTGACATCATCACACTCTTCGTAAGGGACTCTGGTAGAGGTGGTTCCTATAATACAAACAGTATCTCCAGGAACAAGGATATCAGCATTGGCAGGCTTGCGGCAACGGTTGATCACCATACCGTTGACCCTGTGGGCGAAGATAAGCAACGCTCCTTTGGCGGGGAACATCCCGACATTGATTCCGGCCAACGAGGCGATATGATGCCCCCAGATTCCGGCGGCATTTACTGTGACGTTAGCTCGATATTGGGTGACTTGGCCTGAGACTTTATCCAGGACTCTCACTCCCACAACAGTATCCCCCTCCTGGATAATACCAACGACCTCTGAACGCACCAGAATCTTGGCTCCATGGAGTCTCGCATCCACCATATTGGCGGAACAAAGCCGGAACGGGTCCACACAACCATCGGGCACTTTCACCGCTCCGATAATCCCAGGATTAACGGAAGGCTCTAGCTTCAAAGCCTCCTTAGGATCAATGACTTCCGCTTTGATTCCCGCAGCTTGGCAAGCTTTGACGAAAGTATCCTGATAGCCGAGGTCATCCTCAGGAAGTGTGATGAAAAGTCCTGAAGTGTCGTCCACACAATGTCTGGCGACTTTCTTCAGGATCATATTCTCACTGATGCACTCTGCCGCGGATTCCTTGTCAGTAACAGCATACCGGGCACCACTATGAAGAAGGCCGTGATTTCGTCCGGTAGCTCCTGTGGCGATGTCATCTCTCTCGATAAGAAGGGTCTTCAATCCCCTTAAGGCACAGTCCCTTGCGGTCCCTGCCCCGGTTATCCCCCCTCCGATCACAATGACATCAAACTCTTCCATCATCAGCGGCCGGTGTATTCTTTAATCTTGCGTCTCAAATCCTTGGAAAGGCTGACAGGCATGTCCTTGTCAGAACGGTCCAGCCACTCCAAGGCTAGGTCAGGAAGTCCTGACATGAAGCAGCCGAGGGCGATATTATAGGCGGCGCAGGCGCGTTTCTCAGCGTTTTTGGACTTTGTGAGAGTGAGCCATTCAGTAATGGCCTTATCCCATTTGAAGGAATATGCAGCTTCCGCTCCCTTATTCCAGGCTGACTCAGCGCCATCGTAATAAACCACCAGGAAAGAATCCTGCTTCCACCCGGAAAGGAAAGAGTTGGCTGCAAGGCCACCAGCTTTATATGCGACATCCGGAATGGCTGCCAGGGAGCGTTTCGAAATGCTCTCCTTTGTGGATGATCCATCGCTGTACACGTCGGTCGAAAGAGACTTGTTGCCATTGTAAGCCAAGACCTTGTCCTCCTTATTCATCGAATCATAGACATACACTTTCGTGCCGAATGTCACCGCGACATTAGAGACATAGGCCGAATCAGGAGAACGCCTCGCTTTTCCAGAGACCTTAAGAGGCTGTCCCACAATAGGTTCCCCAAGCTCGGGCCGGTCAAAAAGGAAGATCACGTCTTTCCCGGACTCCATCACAAGGTGGATCAAGGTGTCCTTAGCTGAGTAATCCCCTTTCACGTATGGCATCTTGAATAGCCCGATCTCCTCGTGACCGCCAAAATAATCCTCTTCCAGCCTGGCCGCGAAGCCCTCAGCTAAAGAGGCGTTGAAACTGTCAGCGGATTCATTTCCGCTAGTGAGGTAAACCACACCCATGGTCTTTCCGGCCAGATTCAGGCCAGACTTGGAAGCGGTACGCATTTCCGGTCTTATAACAAATGCCTGAGGGGCGCAAGAGACAAGTGCCAGCAAAAGCGACACGACAGCGATTCCCCTTAATGTTGAAGTCTTTTCCATAACTTTAAATATCTAAAACAACGGCTCCGCGACGAGGTCATACTCGTCGGCGCCAGTTATCTTTACTTCAATAAACTTGCCGAGAAGACTTTCCGGATTAATATCGGATGCTATTGGAACGATTATCTCCCCATCAACCTCGGGACTTTCAAAGCGACTCCTGCACACGAGAACACCATCAGCGAAGTCATCCACAAGGACTTTCTCGACAGTCCCTATACGGGACCTGTTGAAAGCCAAGGACATCTCACCCTGGATTCTCATCAACTCATCAAGTCTTGCCCGCTTCTCCTTTTTGGGAATCCTGTCCTTGTAGTTCAAGGCACCGTATGTGCCTTCCTCTTCCGAATACATGAAGGCTCCAAGTCTTTCGAAATGAGCCTCGCGGACAAAGTCAAGAAGCTCGGCGAAATCCCGTTTCCCTTCGCCCGGATGCCCGACAATCATTGTGGTACGCAAAACAACTCCGGGCACTCTCTCTCTCAACTTACGGATCAGTTCCCTGGTCCATGCGCCATCGACATGGCGTCGCATCATACCTAGGACCTTATCAGAGATGTGTTGGAGGGGGATATCCAAATAAGGACAAACCTTTGGATTGTTCGCCATTTCGTCCAGGACATCTTCGGGGAAGTCAGCTGGATAGGAATAATGGATACGGATCCATTCGATGCCTTTGATTGCGGAGAGTCTCCTGATCAATTCAGCGAGAGTCCGCTTGTGATACAGGTCAAGACCATAGAAAGTCGTGTCCTGAGCTATGAGTATCAACTCTTTAACACCTTGCCTCGCCAGAGCTGAAGCCTCCTGGACAAGATCCTCCATAGGGACAGACAGATGCGGCCCCCTTATCATTGGTATGGCGCAATAGGCGCATCTCCTGTCGCATCCCTCCGATATCTTGAGGTAGGCATAAGCATGGGAATCAGTCCTATGACGGCAGTTTCGCACATCCACTGAACCTCCGAGCGCCTTCACAAGAGGGTTAAGATCCCTTGCGCCGAACCATGCGTCAACTTCTGGAATAAGGTCCGGGAGTTGGGCCATATACCTTTGGGACAGGCAACCACAGACAAACAACTTGCCTACCTCACCCGCCTTTTTCTTCTCAGCGGCGGAGAGGATAGCCTGGATGGACTCCTCCTTGGCGTCACCGATGAAGCCGCAGGTGTTGATGACAAGGATGTCGCATGGATCTGTACCACTTTCCGGCAAAAAGACGTATTTACCGTCAAGACAGGCAAGAAGATGCTCTGTGTCAACGGTGTTCTTTGAACATCCTAAGGTTATGACCCGTAAGGAAAGCACTACTCAGCCTCCTTTTCCTCAGCGGTTTCCTCCTCTTCAGGATCCGTGAAATCGAGTGAGGCGAATTTCTCAAGCTCACTATACCATTCCACGACCTTCCGCATATGGGAAACATAGAAACGATCCCTGTCGTAATCGGGTAACGCCTTCTCAAACAATGCTTTAAGATCCTCAGGATCGCCCTTGGAAGAAGGAGCCTGCGAACCGGAAAGAGCATCTTTCATCTTCAGGAACACTTCCCTGAGTTTTGTCTCGCCTTCGGAAGTGTAGATAGAGATATCAGCAAGCGTGGTGATGCGGTTTTTAGCGCTGACCACCGTCCTCTTGTTATCTTCCAGGGACTCGACTATGGCGCCACCACGCGCCTGGGCCAGATAGCGGTACAAGCCGTGCTGGCCCGCTATCGAAAGGATTTTTGTAAGATCTGTTTTCATATTCGTTAAATTTAATAATTATTCTTGTTTTTTCCGCCATCCAATCCCTTGAACACCTTCACGACCTCTCTGAAAAGGTCTTCCTTAGTGCCGGAATTATGGATGACAGCATCGACTTTGGAAAGATCGAACCTTTGAGAGGACATCCTTCGTACTATGTCCGCGGGATCAGCCCCATCCCTCTCGCAAGCCCGCCTCAAACGATCCTGCAAAGGGGCATCAACCAGGACAACGGCATCGACGGCAGATAGGAACTCCGGCTTCTCCAGAATGATCGCCGACTCGATGACGCAGAAAGGTTCACCGCCAAAAAAGTTCTGACTTGGCCCAGTCTCTTCGATAAGAGAAGCTTGCAGGGCCTTCCAACGCCTGAAATCCCCAAGGACCACCGGATGGACCAAAGATTCAAGGACCGCCAGCTTTTCAGGAAAAGAGAACACAATCGAAGCGAGTCTCCTTAAATCAGGATCGCCCCCAGGGGTCCTCACAGAACACCCGAAGGCTTCCTCGATGGAGTCCAGCAGCGAATCATCTTCATAATAAAGCCTCTTGGCCGCCGAGTCCGAGTCGTAAACCGGAATCCCTTGCCCTCTAAGGTAAGAACATACTGTGGATTTCCCACTCCCGATTCCTCCCGTAACCGCTACTGTCCTCATCGAGCGCTCTCCTCCATACACTGAAAAACCTCAGGTTCAATCGAGTATTCTATTACCCCCTCTGGAATCCTCGAGGGCTTAGCTATGCAGCGACCGGTGATGGATTTCTCGAAATCCTCATAGTCGATGTAAAAACTGACCCTATCGGATGGGTCGTTGATCATCGGGAACTGGCACTTGTAGGAAACCTTGGCCGTCTTTGGATAGACTGAGAGGCTTATCCCATGGGGAACATTCTTCGTGGTTATAGAGACTTGTGTGGTTACCTCGATAAAACGAGTGACTTCCATGGTATAACCTACCTCGCTATCAGACATACGAATCCCCTGGACAGGCTCAATCTTGACAGAGCCGTGAGCATTGGACTTCAGATTAATAAGGTCGATAGACTTCGTGAACACATTCGAGACTTGCTCCAATTGGTAAGGCTCTCCATAGACAGTCACGGAATCCGGGGAGAGATGGATCGGGCCCAACGCCGTATATTGTGGCCGGAACGATACAGTAGTGACAGCCTGGACCGCGACTTTCTTATGATTCTCCGAAGGGAAACGGAAACTGACTGTCTCCGAGAGGAATGACTCTAACTGGACACCATCTCCGAAGATGTCGGAGACATAGTTGCCAAGCTCAGCGGAGGAAATCTGGAAATAATCATTCTGTGACTCATGAAGGTCTCCCCGATCGAACTTGACGTGGATCGCGTCCTTCTTAGCCTTGTGCCGCCCTTTAAGGATGGCGAATCCGGATGTGCGGCACCTTGCCGCCACAGTGCTGGAATTGGCTGAGACATTACTGTGACCTTCTATCTCACATTCGGCTATCACAGGGACCGACAGGGTCTCGGAATAATTAAGCGAAAGATTATGGATCAGCCAGATACCGAAAGCAAGCAGAAGAGACATGACAAACACGCCGAGGTCTCTTCCCGGAAGCTTCCGTTTCCACTCCTTCCGAGCCATTTCGCAGGGGAATAATCAACCTATGCCTTGGGCGCGTCTTCTGAGACGTCTCTGACGATGGAGTTCTTGTCCACCCTGAGCTTCACATCACCGTCAACCTTGATGAGGACGGAACGATCCTTAATCTCATCCACGGTACCATAGATACCACCGGCAGTGACCACTTTGTCTCCCTTCTTGAGCTCGGAACGGAATTTCTCAAGCTCTTTCTGTTGTTTGCGCTGCGGTCTGATCATAAAAAGCCACATAATGCCGAAAAGCAGGACCATCATGATCAGGAAAGAAGTACCACCACCCGCAGGAGCTCCAGCTCCAGAGGCTTGCAACAGTGTAATTGTCAAAGTATTCATATTCAAATAGTTAAAATGTCAAAAATTATTATACTGAAGGAGTCTTGACAATCTCCCCTTCCTCAATGAGTTTTTTCATCAGACGGTCGAGAAGACCATTGACGAATGAGCGGCTCTTCGGAGTACTGTAGTATTTAGAAATCTCCACATACTCGTTAATCGTAACTTGCGCGGGAAGGGCGGGAAATGCCTTCGCCTCGGCTAAACCCATCACTATCAGCACAGTGTCGGTTGTGAAAAGGCGATCCTCCTTCCACTGATCGGTGCTTGAGGCGACCAACGGGAAATACTTGTCATAGCAGGAATAGGCCGTCCTGAGCAGCCGCGTGACAAATGTCTTGTCGCTCTCCGCAGGCTTAGGAGTGAGCATCTCACTGCGGTACAGAGGAGGCAACTCCCATCGTTTACCTTTGGAAAGAGACTTAAGGGTGTCACAACAGACGGTCAAAGCATAGGCAAGATCGTCAACCCACCATATGGAAAGATCCTCAAGGATATCCGCCAATGATTCAGAATCAACGAATTCCTCTTCAAAGATCTTGATGAAAAGTGCCGTGTCCTTAGCAATAGATCGGACAGGATCGGCCATGTAACGCTTGAAATAGTCTTTGGTAAGAATTGAGTCATAAGTCTCCCTTATGAAGGCGTCAAAAGGCTCCCACGAGAGCTTGCGTCGGGAGAGTATCTTGTTCAGATCCGGATCAGCATCAAGAAGCGGAGCGATGGAGTTCTCCACGAATTTCATGTTCGGATTCTTCTCCTCCTCAGTGGGGTTGAACTTGCCCCGGGCGTTCTCGATCCTGGCCGCTGCTTCTCTCGTGATGGCTGGAATGATGTTCAGCATCAGAAGGTAAAGGGACCTCGTGGCCTCACAGGAAGTCTCAAGAGCCGATTCAACCTCGGCGAGAGTCATCGCGGGATTCTCGGCGTAGCTGTATAGCACTTTGAAGGCTTTTATCCGCAGGATTCTTCTATTGAGCATGATAGTCGCGATTTTTTATGCAAATATAATACACAATTTGAGATTTTTATTACATTTGTATGATTACAAACTTTCATCACAGATGTATAAAGACGAAAACGAGCGGTCCTTCTATCCTGACCGCAACTCGGACGACGTGTGGTCAAAGCCTGTCAGGGCCGGCAAGCGTACGTATTTCTTCGACGTTAAGACAACCAAGGGCAACAACGACTACTACCTCACAATCACCGAAAGCAAAAGAAGACAGGAAGCGGACGGCAGCTTCTCCTTTGACAAACACAAGATTTTCCTCTACAAGGAAGATTTCGACAAATTCCGCGAGGGACTTGAGGAAGTGATCGCTTACATGAAAGAGAATCTCCTCAAGGACATTCCCGAGCGCGAGAATGACGGCTGGCGTTCTCCGGAGGCTCCCAAGACCGATGTGGACTTTGACGAGCTTTAACGAACGGAACTTATTAACACACACATAATTATTAAGCAAAATGAGCAACGACATGTCAAGACGCTCTTTCCTTAAGAAGGGAACAGCAGTAGCGGCCGGATTGGCGGTCGCCCCAGGCATTATCATGGCTGGTGAGAGCCCCAAGAAAGACAAAAAGAAGAAAAAGGTGGCTCCCCCGGAGAAACTGAAGATCCTGGGAGTGGGAATCGGAGGACGTGGAGCCGCTGATCTCCGTGAGATGGAGACCGAGGACATCATCGGACTCTGCGATGTTGACTGGAAATATGCCGACCATATTTTCAAGAAATATCCCAATGCGAAGAAATACAATGACTACCGTGTGATGTTCGACGAGATGCTCGACCAGGCCGATGCTGTCATGATCGCTACCGCCGACCACACCCACGCCATAATCGCCGCCCAGGCCATCGCCGCCGGGAAGCATGTTTATGTCGAGAAACCCCTCACCCTGACAGTTTATGAGGCCCGCCTCCTCACCAAACTTGCCGCCAAGCACAAGGTTGCCACCCAAATGGGTAACCAGGGCGCTTCCGGCGAAGGCACACGCCAGGCTATCGAATGGCTCTGGAACGGTGAGATCGGAGAGGTCACCCGCGTCGACTGCTTCACCGACCGTCCTATCTGGCCTCAGGGACTCGAGAAACCCTCTGAGGTCCAGCCTATTCCTTCAACCCTGAACTGGGACGCCTTCATCGGTCCCGCTCCTATGCGTGACTACAACGAGATCTACCATCCTTGGAACTTCCGCGGCTGGTGGGACTTCGGCACCGGTGCCATGGGTGACATGGCCTGCCACATCATGCATGTCCCGTTCGTCGGTCTGAAGCTTGGCTACCCGATCAAGGCCCAGGCCAGCTCAACTCCGGTCCTTACCGACTGCTGCCCGAGCGCTGAGATGATCAAGCTTACCTTCCCCGCCCGTGAGAACCTGCCGAAACTCGCCCTTCCCGAGGTCGAAGTCCGCTGGTACGACGGTGGCTTCAAGCCTGAGCGTCCCGAGGGTATTCCTGAGGGTGTCAATCTCAACATCGATGGTGGCTGCAGCATATTCTACGGCACCAAGGACATCATGGTCGTAGGTTGCTACGGCAACAGGCCTTACCTTGTCTCCGGCCGCAAGCCTCAGGGTCCTCACGCCTACCGCGAGGTTACTCTCTCCCATCAGCATGACTGGATCCGC
>JAEEGF011494382.1_pt1 | contig 14304 bp, 13 predicted proteins | sample 9134171 | NCBI WGS metagenome assembly JAEEGF01 (sample SAMN16246542, study PRJNA631951) | gut metagenome | biome: gut microbiome; feature: rumen; material: AP-attached | host: Bos | place: Iran: Karaj | collected 2018-10
GGCCGAGTATCCGGAGCTGATGATCGTTACCGGAAGATATACCCACGGCGCCGGATTCTATCTGCTGTACGCCTGGATGATCCTGGCCTGCGTGACCGGGTTGGTCCTTCTTTTCCGTGAAACGGGGCGGCGTCCGGCAAAAGGCATCGCGCTGCTGACAGGAGCAACCCTGGCCTGGCTGGTCATGCTGCTACTGAACATGTGGGTGTTCGACCTGCTGCACGTCCACCAGCCGTACAGCACGCAGGAGATCAACATCTTCGGCATGCTTGGCATCTTTGAGATCTGCATCCGGAACCGCCTGATCTCCAGCAACGAAAACCATACCGGTTTCTTCGCACAGCTGGGGCTGCCGGTGCTGATCACCGGACAGGATCTTTCCACGGTCTATACGACCGACTGCCCGCTGGAAGCCTCCGGGGAGGAACTGCTGGCTTCCCTGCAGGGACCAGTCTATCCGCAGGAGGATACGCGCCTGTCCGGCATGGGCATCCGGGCGGGATACGCTTTCTGGGCGGAGGACGAAAGCGAACTGCACCGGGAAAACCGCCGCCTGGAATCCGCCAATGAAATCCTCAGCGAGGAAAACGACCTGATCCGGGTGGAAAATGAACTGAAGGAAAAGAAGGCGCGCCTGGATGCGCAGAACCGGGTGTACGACCGGATTGCCGAAGCGCTGGTTCCCCGCCAGAAGCGGATCGCGGAGCTGCTGGACGCCGGGAAAACGGACACCGAGAGCTTCCGCCGGGCGCTGGGCGAGTGCTGCGTGCTGAACGCGTGGTGCAAGCGGAAGAGCAACCTGCTCCTGCTGGACGAAACCACCCTGCCGGAAAAGAACCGGGAGCTGTTCCTGGCCCTGCAGGAATCTGCCCGGTACCTGAAGTGCTGCGGTGTGGAAGCAGCGGCTATCGGGGAAGAAGCAGCAGATTTCCCGCTTTCTGATATGCATGATCTGTACGATACCTTTGAAACGGTGATTGAAGCCTGGCTGCCTTTCCTGCGCCGGATGACCGTTTCTCTGACAGACAACGGCATCCGTCTGGCTGTGGAGGCAGAGCAGGCATTGGAGCTTCCGGAAACGATCCTGCCGGTGGAAAAGAGGATCAGCGAAGGCACTGTTTTCCTGACCATCCGGAGGAAGGGAGGGAAAGCTGCATGAAAGCGATACAGCTGATCAGGGATTCCTTCCTCTGGTATGCGGTGTCTGTAACAGCACCGATGCTGGTGATCTGCGGACTGGTTTGCCTGATCCGCAGCATTCTGGCACGCCGGGATAGAAAGATAACCGTTGCCGCCGGGCTGGTTGTCTTTGTGAGCTTTGTTCTGTTCCTGATCCTGATGGATTGTTCCCGGTTTGTGTACCTCGCTGAACCGGATCCCCGGTACCAGCCGTTCCAGCTTATGCTGTTTGCACAACCCTGGGTACTTTATGCAATCCTGGAAGGGGCCTGCGCCGTAATCCTGGTCCTGCTTTTCCTGGATGACTGCCGGTACCGCCGCAGTCACCTCACACCGGACGCTGTGCGGGAAACGGTGGATCTGCTGCCTGAGGGAATCTGTATCAGTGCGCCGGACGGGACGGTACTGCTTTCGAACCTGCAGATGGACGGACTCTGCCGGACGTTAACCGGCAGTGTGCTCACAGACGCGGTTCGCTTCCGGCAACAGATAGAAACAATCGGTGAAAGGCAGAATGAAGCGTTTCTTGTCCATATGCCGGACGGAAAAACATGGCGCTTTTTATGCGGAAAACTGACGGAAAAAGGAAAAACATATGATAGGACCACGGCCATGGACGTGACGGAACTGTGCTGCGTTGCAGAGGAACTGCGGGAAAAGAATGACAGGCTTCAGGAAATTCAGCGCAGAATGAAGGCGGTTTCCGATCTGTCCGGGGAGATGTTCACAGCACAGGAAGAGGCAGATGCCCGGGCTGCCCTGCATAACCAGCTGGGGCAGGTGCTCCTGATGGGGCGCCATACCCTGGAGCATCCGGACAGCACGGACGCGGAACTGGTCCGGATGGCGACCCTTGAAATGAACCGGTTCCTGCTTCGGGAAGCGGAAGCGCCTTCCGAGAGCCAGACGGACCGGTTCCAGCAGTCGCTGGCGCTGGCGAAGAGCATCGGCGTGCAGACGGAAATCCTCGGCTCCCTGCCGGAAAACCCGGCATACCGGGCGCTGCTGGCCCAGGCGGTCCAGGAATGTGCCGCGAACGCGGTCAAGCACGCCGAAGGCGACCGGCTGGTGCTCCGGCCGGAGGAAAACGAAAAGGAATGGAGCATCCGGATCACCAATAACGGCCGGCCGCCGAGAGGACCGGTTACGGAAAGCGGCGGACTGCTGTCCCTGCGCAGGCATACAGAAGCCGCGGGCGGCGCCATGACGGTGGAAAGCTCGCCGGCCTTTGCCCTGGTGCTCCGGCTTCCGGCTATCACAGGAGGTGACCCATCGTGAGCGACCGGATCAGGGTGGTTGTGGCAGACGACCAGAATATATCCCGCGGCTTTTTTGAGATGTATGTCCGCGCGGCCATCCGGTATGAGCTGCTGGCCGGTCTCCGGACAGCCGCGGATGCCGCCGCTTATGTGGACGCGCACGAAACTGACCTGCTGATTCTGGATGTGATGATGCAGGACGGCGTGGACGGCCTGACCGCCGCTGAAGCGATCAAACGGAAGCATCCGGAAATCCGGATCATCCTGACGACTTCGGCTTCGGAAACGAGCTGGGAGGAAAAAGCCCGGGCCATCGGCATTGAAAGCTTCTGGTACAAGGAATATGACAGCCACAGCCTGATTGAAATCATGGACCGGACCATGAACGGGGAATCGGTCTATCCGGGAGACGCGCCGAGGGTTCCCTTCGGCGCCGTGACCCGCGCGGACCTGACGGACCGGGAACTGGACGTGCTGCGGGAGCTGACGGGCAGCCTGACCAACGAGGAGATTGCCGAACGGCTGAACATTTCCGCCAATACGGTGAAGCGGCATATCCAGAACATCATGGAAAAAACCGGCTTCGAAAGCCGGCTGGACCTGGCGATGAACGCCAAAGCCCTGGGGCTGGTCGTCCATGACAGCGACCGTATCGGAGGACGGGGACAACCGGACATGGATGCATAAGATGATCGGGGGTTCCCGAAGAGATCGAGTAGGAGGGAGTGATTGGCTCCCGTCCTCTCACCGCACCGTACGTACCGTTCGGTATACGGCGCGTCCAATGCAATCAGATTGAATAGACTCGTAGGCAAGGGAGAGATCGAAGAATCCTGCGCTTACGAGTCTTTCGTTTGTAATGGCTCTTTCCACGGCACCTGTTCCCACTGTAAACCAATATCCTCGTCTGCTGTTCGCAGCCATCCATGCATACGTATTTGGGATGCCCAACTTCATCAGGTTTCGGAATTTGGTTATTGGCTTCTTCCATTGTTTCCAGATGTACATGCGAATTCTTCTACGCAGCCAGCCATTCCATTCCGCCATTGTGTTCTTCATCGATGCAATGGCGTAATAGTTCAGCCAGCCTTGCATATAGCGTTTGACTTCTGCCATGACCTGTCGGACATTTCTCCCACGGTTTCTCTTTGTGAGCTCCCGCAGCTTCTTCTTGGCTCTGCTGAGCGACTTCTGGTGCACCCGAATGAATAAGCCATCTTTATCTTTACCAAAGGCGAACCCAAGAAACTTGAATTTCTTTGTTGCATTCAGTTTGGCAATATGACTTTTCTCCCGGTTCACCTTCAGCTTCAGCTTACCTTCCAAATACCGAATGCTGCTCTCCAATAGTCTTCCGGCTGCCCGTTCGCTCTTGCAAAGCAATACGATATCATCGGCATACCGGATCACCGGTACTCCTCTTCTTTCGTATTCGTGGTCGAACTCGTTCAGGTAGATATTGGCCAGCAACGGGGACAGTGGGCCTCCTTGGGGACTCCCTTCCTCCGTTGGCATTACGACTCCGTTTTCCATCACCCCACTCTTCAAGAATCTCTTGATGAGTTGTATTACCCGCTCATCGTGAATTTCTCTTCTAAGCAGATTCAGCAATTTCTCGTGGTTCAGCGTGTCAAAGTACTTGGACAGATCCAGTAAGACCGCCCACTCGTATCCTTGCTTGCCGTATTCGAGAATCCTGCGGATGGCATCTTGTGCGCTCTTCCCCGGTCGGTAGCCATAACATCCGTCGGTAAACAGCGGTTCATAGATGGGAGTCAGTACCTGTGCAATTCCCTGCTGCACAATTCGGTCCTTAACGCTCGGTATCCCCAGTTTCCTTACTCCGCCGTCCGGTTTCGGGATTTCCTTCCGTCTAACCGGGTCGGGTTTGTACTTCCCCTGCCGGATACTGTCCGTCAGTTCCTTTCCGTGTTCTTTGAGCCATGGAAGCGCCTCCTCTACGGTCATTCCGTCAACTCCCGGTGCTCCTTTGTTTGCCTTCACCCGTTTGTAAGCCCTGTTCAGGTTATCCCTGTCCAAGACCTTCTCAAGCAGGTTCGGCTCTCTGCCCGCCATTTCCTCTCTCTCAGGCGGGACAACGCTCCGCGCTCCTGCATACTCTTTGCATTCCGTGCTATCCCTTTGCAGGCAGCCACCGTTTCCAGTGTATTCTGCTTTCATCACGCTGTCCTCCTTTCTTCGGGTACTTTGGCCCTTGTTGATTCGGCCCTTCCCGTCTCCGGTACTATTGCCTCTGCTGACTTCTGCACGTTCAGCGCGATTTTCTTTCTATGGTCGCGTTTACCCTTTTTAGGGCGTTCCGTGCAGATCTCCTCGGGTACCACACGTTTCTTTCTCTCCATCCACCTGCCACATTTATTCAATACGATTCTGTGTAGCTATTGGGCTTCGGCTTGTATAGCAGTCTTACCCTCGCATTGAACCTAATGTGATTTCTATTCGTCAGGCCAGAGATTTGCTCGTGGTTTTCACCCACATCCGGCTTCCTTCAGATTCTACTTCGCAGTAGACACCCTTGCCTTCGGCTATATCCTTCCCGCTACCGGGCAGATTCGGGACTTTCACCCGTTAGAAACGTGCGCCGCCGGGCGCACTATCACAAAAAGAGCTTAAAGTCACCTATTTTTAGGGAACTTTAAGCTTTTTTGATTCGCGTTTTAAAGGATTACGGGCACCTGTTTACTCATCATTTAAACACAAAAAGAAACAGTTACGGTTGCACAAAGCTGCGCAAACTGTAACTGTTCCATCAGCGAGACTTTTTTTACAGCCCCTTTTTTCCTTCCTCAATAGTATTCGTTCCCGCCCGTGTTTTCGCCCACGCCGCGATCCCTGTAGTTGATTATATCAAGCCGGTTTATCATCACGACCGACATTATTATATTCCCGAACGACGCCGCGATGTAGACGAGCGACGTGCCGAGCGCCGACGCCACCACGCCGGCAATCGCGTTCTCGCCGAGACCCGCTATCACGAGAATTCCCGACAGCGCCAGGCTCACAAGATTTGAAAGAACAAGCGTCAAACCGAACGTCGCCGCAAAGTACAAAATCACAGCCGGGTTCGAAATTATCACTCTTAGCGTCCTCCCGAGCGCCTTAAAGCCCTTCTGGCCCTCCGCGGCAACCGTGTAAACCGTTATCGATAGCAGCGCGAGCGCGATTAATCCCGGCAGGAACATGAACATAAACCCGAAGAACACGAACACCGACCCGATGAGCACCGTCAGCACCCACCCCGGCAGCCTTCTGATCGCCGCCGTAAAATAGTCGGTTGCGCTGCCCACGTCGTGAAGCTCCGCGTCGTGCTCGTTTACGACAGTCAGGTCGCCGATTTTGTAGTTGAGCGAGAGCGCGCCGTGCCTTCCCTCATCGAGTGTCAGCCTTGCGACCGCGATCGTGAAAACGTCCGCCAGCACCAGCAAAACCGCGAGCACCAGCAAAAAAGGAATCATTCTCGGCGCCGCGTTCGCCATCGCCTCGCTTACCTCCTCCGCCGTTGCCGTGCTCTGCGAACCGCTGTTCAGCATGTCGAAAAGCACCTTCACCGCGCTGTCGTTCGTCATCGCGTCGGTAATAAGCCCGTTCAGCACGCTCACCGGCAGAATAATCAGCAGGGTCAGCAGAAGTATTTTAAAAAAATGCAGACGGTAGATTCTCCAAGCCTCGCCGAGAACACCGCCCACGCTTAGTTTTTCTATCATAAATCAAAATCCCCTTCAGGACCGCTTCGACTTTTCGGACTCCTCTTTTTTCGCCCACTTCCACAGCAGCAGCATCGCGACGTACACTCCGACGATCGCGAAAAAGATCGACGCGAAAAGAATCGTGTAAATACTGAACGTGCCGCCGTCGGTGATCAGGCCCTCCTTCGAGAACGTGTCGAGCCTCGCGTGCGTGTAAATGTAGAACGTTTTGCCGAGGTTGCTCATCGGCCTCGTCTCGATGTCGGCCATCTGCGGCGCGTAGTGTATCAGCGTGCACATGAAATTCGTGATGACGGTCGCAACGAGCGTTGTGGGAACGACCACCGCGTGGGCCCCGAACCGGTTCAGCTTTCCGTTCCCGATTGCGACATAGAATGCGACGGCGCCGGCTCCGCAGAGCAGCATGACCGCCTGTGAACTCACGCCCAGAACGCACAAAAGGCCGGCGTACGGAAGCGCGCCGACGAGAGCGCCCGCGAGGGCTATTCCCGTAAGTCTCAGCCAGTACTTGAACTTGTCGCCGGCCGTCTCTTTTTCGTAGTTTTCAAAACTTTTCGCCATCAAAAAACCTTCTTCCGATTTCTCCGCGTCAGGCGGATTCACTTCCCGTTAATCGCGTTCGCCACGGCTGCTTCGATGGCTTCGGGGGACGTTCCCTTCACGAGCTGGATCTCGCTGAAAAGCACCTTTCTGGCGGAAATGAGCATCTTCTTTTCGCCGGACGACAGTGATTTGTCGGCCTCGCGCTTCGCCAGGAATTTGTACACGTCGGCAACGCTGTAGATGTCGCCCGACTTCATCCGTTCGAGGTTCTCGCGCTGGCGCTTGTTCCAGTTCGCCTCTTTGGGCATCACGTCGCTGGTGCGCAGATAAATAAGCAGACGGTCGATCTCCTCGGGCGAGACGATCGGTCTCAGTCCGACTTCTTCGGCCCTGTCCACAGGAATCATGAGCTGCAGGTTCCCGTAAGGAAATACGAGACAGTAATAACTCACAAGCTCGCCGTCATTCTCTTTTTCAACAATTCCGTTGATTATCCCGGCACCGTGCAACGGATAAACAACATAATCTCCGATATTGTAATTCATAAGAGTCAAATAACAGTTTGCAAGCCTCTCGCAATTTTGGATATTTTCAAAATATGGCTTGAAACTCCCCCGATTTTATTTTACACTAAAAGCGGTATTTTTTCAAGCCGAAAAACGGCGAAAACGGGCACGCGCGGCGTCAAAAGCCGGGATTTTTCCCTTGTTTTAGCGGAAATTCTCCACGGGTGCCCCCCGCCGTTCTACAGCCGCCCCCGGTCTTCAAGCGCCGGCGGTCCGCTTAAATAAATTGAAATATTCACGAACGCAAGTTTTAAGGAGTTACAGACATGAACAAACAACCGGTTGAAAAGAAGATTCTGGAAGTCAGGAAGACCTTCAAAGAGCGCTTCGGCGACACGGACGGCCTCAGATTTTTCGCTGCCCCGGGCAGAGTCAACCTGATCGGAGAACACATCGACTACTGCGGCGGCCTCGTCTTCCCGGCGGCGCTCACGCTCGACACGGTCGTCGCAATCAGGAAGAACGGAACGCCCTCCACGGTGCGTCTCGCCGCCACAACGATCGACGGAATCAGAACGTTTGACGTCAAAGACATCGAAGCCGTCCGCTCGCTCGACTGGGGCAACTACCAGGCAGGCGTGGTTCGCGAACTGCTTGCTCTCGGCATCGAAGTCGGCGGTTTTGACGCGTGCTACCTTTCAAGCGTCCCCTTCGGCGCGGGCCTCTCCTCCTCCGCCTCAATCGAAGTGTCGACCGGCCTCGCGGTTTCGAAACTCTTCGGTGGAAAACTGAGCGGCGTCGAACTCGCCCTTGCAGGCCAGCGCGCCGAGAACACTTTCTGCGGCGTCAACTGCGGAATCATGGACCAGTTCGCGTCGGCAATGGGCAAGAAGGACCACGCGATCCTTCTCAACTGCGGCACCCTCGAGTACAAGTACGTCCCGCTCGACCTGGGCGACAACGTGCTCATTCTCGCCAACACCTGCAAAAAACACGCCCTGGGCGCCTCCAAATACAACGAACGTCGCCGCGAAGTCGCGGAAGGCCTCGCCGAGATGCAGCGCATCGAACGCAGCCGCGGCATTTCCGAACCGCATAAGACTCTCTGCGAGTACTCCGTCTCCGAACTGCGTGAATACATGTGCGAGATCTCCGACCCGACCGTGATGCAGCGCGTGATCCACGTCGTCACCGAAAACGCGCGCGTGAAGGATGCGGTGAACGTGCTCGAGGCGGGAAAACTCGACGAATTCGGCGAGCTGCTCAGGAAGGCCAACAACTCGATCCGCTACCTCTACGAGGCGACCGGCTCCGAACTCGACGCCATGTTCGACGCCGCGGTTTCCTTCGACGGCTGCGTGGGCGCAAGAATGACCGGCGGCGGTTTCGGCGGCTGCACGGTGAACATCGTGAACGTCTCCCGCGTTGCCGAATTCGAGGAATACGTCGGCACCCGCTACACTGCCGCCACCGGCAACGTTCCCGAGTTCTACGTCTGCGAGACCGGCGACGGCGCGCGCGAGCTGCTTATTTGAGCGCGTTCCGGTTGACTCGGTCTTTTAAAAGGGGTATAATATTGCGCGGCCGCCCGCGAGGATTTCAAGGGGCGGCCGCCCCTCAACTTTAATAACGGTTTACGCACCTGTGGTGGAATGGCAGACACGCCGGATTTAGGTTCCGGTCCGCGAGGGTGCAGGTTCAAGTCCTGTCAGGTGCACCAAGAATTGAAATCCGAATCAAGCGCTTCGAAGCTATTGGTTCGTTTTTTTTCTTTGAGTAACCAATACCGCCTAATCTCTTTTTCCCTTAACCTGTAAAAGAACGTGGAATGAGTCCACGAATACGTGGGGGCAGATTCTGGACTCACCGAGTCCAAAATCTCCGGTAAGCGCTGAATAGAGTTTTCATCCGGTTCACGCTTTCAATGGACAATCCGGTGTGAATATGATAAACTTCTCGCAAGGAAAAACACGCGCAGGCACAGCCCTGCCCAAGACCGCGTTTTTTGAATCAATTATACTACCGGTAAAGGGAGACACCATGGACTACATCAGAGTGACGAAAGAAAACATTGAGAGCGAGCACATCTGCTGCGCGATTTCGAACAACAAGGACGTGCAGGTCGCGTCGAAAAAGGCGTGGCTTTCGGACCGCTTCGACGACGGGCTGGTGTTCCTGAAGAGCACCGAGCGCGGGAAGTGCTTCATTGAGTACATTCCCGCAGAAAATGCCTGGAATCCGATCGACGCCGACGGCTACATGTACGTCGACTGCCTGTGGGTGTCCGGCTCGTTCAAGGGGCACGGGTACTCGAACGACCTACTCGCTGAGTGCATTCGCGACAGCAAGGAAAAAGGCAAAATAGGCCTCTGCATTCTCTCTTCCGCAAAAAAGAAGCCGTTCCTTGCCGATCCGGATTTCCTCAAGCACAAAGGCTTTGAGGTGTGCGACGAAGCCTCCAACGGCATCCGCCTTCTTGCGCTGCGCTTCTCGCCCGACGCACCCCTGCCGCGCTTCAAGGACTGCGCGAAGAACCCCCGCGTCGACGAACAGGGCTACGTTCTTTACTATACGAACCAGTGTCCCTTCAACGCGAAGTACGTTCCGGTCGTCGAAAAGACTGCCGCGGAGCACAACATTCCGTTCAAGGCGATCCGCCTGACGACCAGGGAAGAAGCCCGCAGCGCCCCCACCCCGATTACGACCTACGCACTTTTTTACAACGGAGAGTACGTCACGAACGAACAGATGAACGACTCGCGCTTTCTGAAGCTCGTTTCGCGCTGAAACGGCAGCTTTCAGGCGCACGCCGTCTTTAAAAATAAAAAAGAGAGAACCGCAATGAAACTGATCGACCCCGCCGCCACAAAACGCGCAAAAGCGTACGAAATGTGGACAAAATCGCCCATGCCTATGGTGACGCTCTTCAAAACGTACGACGTCACGCCTCTCGTGCGCTTCGGCAGGCGCCACAAAATGAAATTCAACATGCTGCTGTGCTGGTGTATCGGCCGCGCCGCCGCATCGGACGACCTTTTTAAAATCGTTGTCGCGGACAACGGCTTTGAGCTATACGACAAGATCGCGGTCAACATCGTCGTCCCGACAGCCGAAGGCGGCATCACCACGTGCGACATTCCCTACACGCCGGATCTCGCGGAGTTCAATAGGCACTACCTTGAAAACACCGCCGAGGCCTACCGCACCTGCACGGACGTCCTGTCTCCCGACCACGCGATCATCGGCGCGTCCTCGCTCGCGAAGCACTACATCGACGGCGCCGTCAACCAGTACTCGGGCATCTATAAGAACGTTTTTATGGCCTGGGGCCGCTACCGGAAACGCTTCCCGTTCAGGAAGACCCTCCCGGTCTCGATGCAGTTCCACCACGCGCACATGGACGGAAACGACGCCTGCGAGTTTCTCGACAGACTGCAGGACGAGATCCGCAACGTGAAAAAGAACGCCCGCAACTAAGCCACACCCCCCTTCCCGCACTTATATTTCCGCTCAAAAGTTCCCTTTTTTGACTATTTTTCGAAAACCGGGAACTTTTTTTATTTTTTTTCGCAAAAAAGTACTTGACGGCGCGATATACTTCGTGTTATGATGTATACCGTGAAAGGAGGCATGCCATGGACGTTCAGTTAAAACGCGGTCTTTTGGACGTTTGCGTTCTCGCGGCAATCAAAAACGGTGAGTCGTACGGTTACAAGATCATCAAGGACATGAAACCGTACCTCGAGCTCTCCGAGTCCACGCTCTACACCATTTTGAAGCGGCTCGAGGCGGCGAAAATGCTCACGGTCAGGACGGCCGAGCACGAAGGCAGGCTGCGAAAATACTACCGCATCACGGCGGCGGGTGTCTCGCGCATCAACGATTTCAAAGAGGAGTGGAAAGAGGTAATCCAGATTTACCGTTTTGTCGCAAGAGAGGATCAGGGAGGACCGGTATGAATAAAAAAGAATTTCTTGAAGAACTGCGGAAGGGCCTCGCCGGGCTGCCGCAGGATGATGTTGAAGAACGGTTGACGTTCTACGGCGAGATGATAGACGACAGGATCGAGGAAGGGCTCACGGAGGAAGAGGCCGTCGCTCAAATAGGGCCGATCGGCGACATCGTGTCGCAGACGCTCTCGGACATTCCCCTCTCGAAGCTCGTGAAGGAAAAGATGCCGAAAAGGTCTCTGCGCGCGTGGGAAATAATCCTGCTGGTGCTCGGATTCCCGCTCTGGTTCGCCCTGCTCGTCGCGGCGTTCGCGGTCGTTCTCGCGTTTTATATAGTGATCTGGGCGCTTGTTATCGCGCTCTGGGCGGTCGCCTTCGCGGTTTCGATTGCCTCGGTCGCGTGCATTCCGGCGGCGGTCTACTGCGCGGTCAAGGGGAACGTTCCCGCCGCAATCGCCTGCGCGGGCGCCTCTCTGCTGCTCGCCGGCCTCTCGCTCTTCCTCTACCCTGCCTGCGTGGCGGCGTCTAAGGGAGCGGTGAAGCTTGCGGCTGTGATCGGTCGCGGAATCAAAAAACTCTTTGTCAGAAAGGAGAACTCAAAATGAAAAAAGCTATTATTATAGTCGCGGCGGTGCTTGTAACGCTGGGAATCGCGGTTCTTGTCGCGGCGTTTGCGCTGAACGGTTTTAAATTCATGAAGTTTGACAACTCGGAATTGATCACCGAAACGTTTTCGGTGGACGACGCGTTCACGAACATAGAGGTGGCCTCGAACGTAGCGGACGTGGTCTTCGAGCGCTTTGAAGACGGCAAGTGCAGAGTAGTCTGCGTGGAGCGTGAACAGAGGAAGTTCGAGGTCAAGGTCGAGAACGGAACCCTCAAAGTTCGGCAGGAAGAAAGCAAGAACTGGTTTGCGAACTTCACGTTTTTCAGTTTTAAATCAACTTCCGTGACTGTCTACCTTCCCGCGGAAAGCTATGATTCGCTCAAAGTCGAGACCGACACCGGCGACATTACCGTTCCGAAGGATTTCAGCTTCGGCTCCGCGGACGTAAAGGCGGACACCGGCGACGTCACTGTGGAATCCCCTGTTTCCGGCCTTCTGAAAGTTAAAACCAGCACCGGCGACATCAAAATCAGCGGAATCACTGCCGGCGATCTCGATCTGAAAGCCTCCACCGGCAGAATCACAGTCGTCTCCGTCGCGTGCGCCGGAAGGTTCGCAGTATCGGTCAGCACCGGCAAGACGTCGCTCACTTCGGTCACTTGCAAGGACCTTGTCTCAAACGGCTCCACCGGAACTCTTACGCTCACAGACGTTATCGCTTCGGGAAGGTTTGACATCGAGCGCGACACGGGCGACGTCAAATTCGACAGGTGCGACGCAGCGGAGATCAAAGTCGAGACCGACACGGGCGACGTCACCGGAACGCTTCTTACCGAAAAGGTCTTCATCACGAAAACAGACACCGGCAAGGTATCCGTTCCCTCCGCGGCTTCGGGCGGCCGGTGCGAGATCGAAACAGACACCGGGGATATCAAAATATCTATTGCTCAGTAAATTATTCTAAATGACGATCGAGTAGGGGCTAACGAGTAGCCCCTCTCACACCACCGTACGTGCCGTTCGGCATACGGCGGTTCAACTCAAGTAATAATCCAAACAGCTTAGAAGTCCTCGTTTTGCGAGGATTTCTTTGCTGATGAGGTGCAATCCCGTTGTTTTGGCTACCGCTTGATAGTGGTTTCCAAATCCCGCCGATTGCCTTGCCATCCACTCCGGTGCCCCGAGTATTCGCAATCCCCAATATCGCTTCTCTCCCGTTTTCCATTGTTTCCATATAACTATTCTCATTCGCGTTCGTAGCCGTTCGTCTATCACCTTGAGCTTCTGTTTCATACCTCCGATTTTGAAGTAGTTAATCCACCCTCGAATGACTTCATTCAGTTTCTGTATTCTTAAGTCCAGCGACACCGACCAACTTCTCTTGGTCAGTTCTTTAAGTTTCCTCTTGAATTTTGAGACTGAATCCTGGTGCGGCCTTGCCTTCCATTTGCCGTCCTTACTGTCCTTCCAGAACCCGAATCCGAGATATTTCAGTCCGCTCGGCCTTGTGACTTTCGTCTTTGTCATATTGACCTTTAATCCGAGTTTTCTTTCAATCCAGTCCGTTATGGTATGCATTACTCTGTTTGCGGCGGCACTGCTGCCCACCGTTATTACACAGTCATCCGCATATCTCACGAAACGTAGTTTTCTCGCTTCCAGTTCCTTGTCCAGCTCGTTCAGCATAATATTAGACAGTAGTGGTGAAAGGTTTCCGCCTTGCGGCGTTCCTTTCTCTGTTTTCTCATACTGTCCGCCAACCATTACACCCGCTTTCAGGTATTTACTGATAAGCGACTCTGTGTCTGGGTCATGTATGAGTTTCCCCACAAGCGTCATGAGCTTGTCTTGTGGAACATTGTCAAAAAACTTTTCGAGGTCGATATCCACAATGTACTCGTATCCGTCGTTCAGGTATTCAAGCAGTTTAATGACTGCTTGTTGCGCTCTCCGTCCCGGTCTGAACCCATAGCTGTTTTCGCTGAAATGCGGTTCCGCAATCGGCGTCAATACTTGTGCAATTGCTTGCTCGATGATGCGGTCGATAACGTTCGGTATTCCCAAGTTTCTGACTCCGCCGTTGGGCTTTGGAATCTCCACCCTCCTGACGGGTTGCGGCTGGTATTTCCGTTTCCGTATCTGTTCTCGTATCTCTACCCAGTGGACTTTGACATATTCATCGATTTCCTCGACTGTTATCCCATCTATTCCGCTTGCGCCTTTATTGGCTTTTACCTTTTTGTATGCAAGCGTCATGTTGTTACTACTGAGTATTTCCTCTAAGAGTTGCGACATTTGGTGTCTCCTTTCCGTCCTCTGCTTTCGCTTCCTTTAGCCTATCTCCTTATGAATCGTCCGCTCCGTTACGTCTTCACTCGCGATTCTCGTCGGTTTTGAAAGTTCACATACAGATTTCTATTTGACTGCTTGAGTTGTTCAGCCCTTCGCTCCGTTCCTGTTACGGAACTTCTTCGCTACTACGGCCTTGGCTGACTTCTCACGATTCGTTGTTACTGCGGACTCCTCCGCTCG
>JAEEGF010199593.1_pt1 | contig 14301 bp, 8 predicted proteins | sample 9134171 | NCBI WGS metagenome assembly JAEEGF01 (sample SAMN16246542, study PRJNA631951) | gut metagenome | biome: gut microbiome; feature: rumen; material: AP-attached | host: Bos | place: Iran: Karaj | collected 2018-10
CTTCAACCTTGAGGGCGGCTGCTATGCAAAGGTTATCAACCTGGACAAGGATTCCGAGCCCGACATCTACAACGCGATCCGCAGAGATGCTCTGCTGGAGAACGTTACCGTAGACGCTGAAGGCAAGATCGATTTCGCTGACAAGAGCGTTACCGAGAACACCCGTGTATCCTATCCCATCGAGCACATCGAGAAGATCGCTCAGAAGGTTAATAAGATCTCTTCCGGCCCCGCTGCTGAGAACGTGATCTTCCTGTCCGCTGATGCATTCGGCGTACTGCCTCCTGTTTCCATTCTGACTCCCGAGCAGACTCAGTACTACTTCCTGAGCGGCTTCACCGCTAAGCTGGCTGGTACCGAGAGAGGCATCACCGAGCCCACTCCTACCTTCTCCGCTTGCTTCGGCCAGGCATTCCTGGAGCTGCATCCTACCAAGTATGCAGAGGAGCTGGTAAAGAAGATGCAGAAGTCCGGCGCTAAGGCTTATCTGGTTAACACCGGATGGAACGGAACCGGCAAGAGAATCACCATTAAGGATACCAGAGGCATCATCGATGCGATCCTGAACGGCGATATCAAGTCCGCTCCTACCAAGACCATCCCTTACTTCAACTTCGAAGTTCCTACCGAGCTGCCCGGTGTTGACACCGGCATTCTGGATCCTCGCGACACCTATGCTGATGCATCCGAGTGGGAAGCAAAGGCAAAGGATCTGGCTGCAAGATTCCAGAAGAACTTCGTGAAGTACACCGGCAACGAGGCTGGTAAGGCTCTCGTATCCGCTGGTCCTCAGCTGTAATTCACAGCTTACTGTTTGTCCAAGCGCAAGGCGGCAGGGAATTTTCCCTGCCGTCTTTTTTGTTGCACCGGTCCGGAAAAGCGTGCATACAAAAGGAGCAGGACTTCTGTCCTGCTCCATGTTTTGTTGCTTTTTTTCGTTTCGTTTTTAGATGGCTCTCGTTGCCTTCTCCAGCCATGCATTCTCTTCTGCTGTCAGGTACTGAGACAGAGTCTCGCGAACCTTCTTGTGATAGGCATTCAGCAGCTCCTTCTCATGCTCGCTGAGCATTTCGGGAAGGATGGCATCCAGATCGTAAGGAACCATGGTCAGCATCTCGAACCCAAGGAACTCACCGAATTCGGAGGATCCCTTCTTCACACATGCCATCAGGTTCTCGGTACGGATACCGTACTTGCCGGTGAGGTATACACCGGGCTCGTCGGAGGTGATCATGCCCTCTTCGAAGGGAGCGCCGATCTTTCCGCCGGCATCCCGGAGGCGTACGCCCTGAGGTCCCTCATGGACATTCAGCAGATATCCAACACCATGTCCGGTTCCGTGATTGTAATCCAGGCCCAGCTCCCAAAGGGGACTTCTTGCAAGGATATCCAGGTTCACACCGGTGACACCCTTCTTGAACACGGCATCTGCCAGGTTCAGGTGTCCTCTCAGAACTGCAGTGAAATTACGCTTCATCTCTTCGGTGCCTTCGCCCAGCAGCACGGTACGGGTGATATCGGTAGTACCCTGATAATACTGTCCGCCGGTATCCATCAGCAGGAAGGTATTGTTCTCAATCTTCGCGTTAGTCTCTTCGGTGGGCTCGTAGTGCACGATAGCACCATGGGCACCGGTAGCGATGATGGGCTCAAAGCTCTGCTCGATAAAGCCGGGGCGCTCCTTACGGAAGTTCAGCAGGTGCTCGCTCACATCCAGCTCGGTTACTTTGCCGTTCTTCAGTTCTTCAGAACCCTGAAGCCGGGTCTTCAGGTAATAGCAGATCTTCGTGACAGCTACGCCGTCCTGAATATGTGCTTCTCTCTCGTTCTGCACTTCAGTAGGGGTCTTGCAGGCCTTGAACAGAGTCACAGGGCTGGAATGATCCTCTACCTTGCAGCTGACGGGAATGCACTTGTACAGAGCGCGGTTGGACTTCTTCTTATCCAGCAGGACGCTCATACCGTCCACAAGCTTCTCCAGATCCCCGTAAATGTTGTTGTAGGGGCGCAGCTCAACACCGTCTGCTTCCAGGGCGCCGCGGACCTCAGAAGAGATCACAGCCTCATTCACATACAGGACAGCCTTGTCCTTCAAAACAACGCTGTAGGAAAGCACAACCGGGTTGTATGCCACATCATTGCCCCGGAGCTGATACAGCCATGCGATATCGTCCAGGGAAGCGATGATATGTGCTTCGCAGTTCAGCTTTTCCATCTCCTTCCGAACACGAGCCAGTTTGCTCATCCGGGATTCGCCGGTATACTTCTCATCCAGAAGCCATGCGGGCTCCGCGCTGAGTGCCGGGCGATCCGTCCAGAGGCCTCCCACCAGATCCACATCCGTGCGATAGACCATGGCCTTATCAGCCAGTGCCTTCTCGATCTCCTCTGCTGCTGCATTGCTGACGGTACGTCCGTCGTAAGCCAGACAGCTGTGAGGAGTTAAGGTCTTTGCCAGATAGTCAGGAATACGGGGAACATCCTTCTCACCCATTTTCATGAGCTGAATACCGGTGCCCTCCAGCTGATCCGCAGCCTGCAGGAAGTAGCGGCCGTCGGTCCAGAGTCTCGCCTCATCAGCAGTGACAATCATCTCGCCTGCAGATCCGTCGAATCCGCTGAGGAATTCTCTGCACTTGAAATAGTCTCCCACATATTCGGATGCATGGAAATCATCCGTCACAACATAGTATGCATCGATGTCCAATTCCTTCATCCTGCGGCGCAGATCTGCGACTCGCTTACGATAGACATCTGCTTCAAAACGCTTCATGTTACAATACCTCCGAAATCTTAGATACCAAGGAATTTCTTCACGGTATCCTGCATTTTGTCCACATCACACTGATTGTCGTGGACCACGGGTGCTGTCCGGATCTCTTCGATCGCATTGGGAACTGCCACGTTTGCGATGCGGCTCAGCTCATCCACCAGAGCGAAATCGTCCATGGAATCGTACTTGGGATCGATAGCATTCATGACGCTTCTGGTGAACTTGAAGGGGCTGGCGGTGGAAGCGATCACGGTCTTCCGGGTATCGCCGGTCTCCTTCACATACTTCTGATAAACAGCGGATGCAACCGCCGTATGAGTATCGATAACATATCCGCAGGAATCATAGAGTCTTGCGATCTCTGCTGCAGTCTCTGCCTCATCCGCATAATTTCCGTAGAAATCAGCCAGGCCCTTCTTCTCTTCCTCGGTGATCTCATACTTGCCCTCACCGGTGAGGTTACTCATGAGCTCACGGTTCCGCTCTGTGCTGTTTCCTGCGATGCGATAGATCAGACGCTCCAGGTTGCTGGAGATCAGGATGTCCATGGAAGGGGAAGTGGTCAGGACAAATTCCCGGTTCCGATCGTATTCGCCAGTGCGGAAGAAGTCAAAGAGCACCTTATTGGTATTCGATGCGCAGATCAGCTTTGCAATGGGCAGGCCCATATTCTTCGCATAGAATGCGGCAAGGATGTTTCCGAAGTTGCCGGTGGGAACCACCACATTGATCTCCTCGCCCTCTGCGATCTTTTCTTCCTTCAGCAGGGTTGCGTAAGCATAGACATAATAGCAGATCTGAGGCACCAGACGACCGATATTGATGGAGTTTGCGGAGGAGAACTGGAAGCCGGCGGCATTCATCTCCTTCTCCAGCTCGCGATCGGAGAAGATCTTCTTCACACCGGTCTGAGCATCGTCAAAGTTACCATGGATGCCCACAACAAAGGTGTTGTCACCCTTCTGAGTGACCATCTGCTTTTCCTGAATGGGGCTGACACCGTTCTTGGGATAAAAGACGATGATACGGGTTCCTTCCACACCTGCAAATCCGGCCAGTGCAGCCTTACCGGTGTCGCCACTGGTGGCGGTGAGGATCACGATCTCGTTCTGAATGTGATTCTTCCGAGCGGAGGTGATCATCAGATGAGGCAGAATGGAAAGTGCCATATCCTTGAAAGCGATGGTGGCACCGTGGAAGAGCTCCAGATAGTAAGCTCCCTGAGCCTCCACAAGAGGAGCGATGACATCGGTGTCAAACTTGGAATCGTATGCTCTCTCGATACAGGTCTTCAGTTCTTCCTCGGTAAAGTCGGTCAGGTAGAGCTTCATGACCTCGTAAGCCACTTCCTGATAGGACATCTCGGACAGTTCCTTCAGGCTCTTGTCCAGGGCGGGGATCCGCTCGGGAACAAACAGACCGCCGTCTTCGCTCAATCCCTTCAGGATTGCCTGAGATGCGGTAACCTTCTTGCCGTTTCCTCTGGTACTGCTGTACATAACTTCCATGGCACTTAACCTTTCTGTATGTGTTTTGTTTATAAACCAACCTATATTTTCACATAGAAGCGGCCAAATCACAAGTCGCAATTTTCCGATTTTCTGTGGAAAGAATCCGCTTTCTTTGCTAATATTTTCTCATGAAGAATGAATCCGTCGAAAAAGTACATACCGAGGGAGTTTTCGCGGCCCGGAAAAAGGACGGGACCATCTATTACCGCTCCTCTCTCACCCACCGGTCCAAGCACATTTCCCTTGGGAGTTTCCCCACAGAGGAGGCTGCAGGAAAGGCTTACCGGGAAGGAAAATGGATCCTGGAAAACCCTTCCATCCCCCTGTCCGGATATACAAAAGGCTCCCCACTTCCCTTCGAAAAGTGGGTCTGCCTGATCAATTACCGGGACAATGGCATCTACTTTGCCAATCCCATCTATATCCGGCCCAGGATGCTCCTCTACCACCTGTCCCCGGATCAGACCTTGAAATTCGATCTGGATGACCTGTTTTATTATTCCTCCCACAAGATCATGCAGCGGGGAGGCCATCTCTTTGTCTCCGACTACGGCTCCCAGATCACCGTCGGCTCCCGCTACGGCATCAAAGCTTACGCCGTCCCCGGAAGGGATTACCGCTTCATCAACGAAGACAGTCTGGATTACCGGCGGGAGAATCTGGAGATCACCAACATTTACCACGGGGTCCTGCCGGGTCCCGACGGAGAAGGATATCTGGCACGGATCCACGTGAAGGGCTACCTGCAGATCGGCATCTATGAAAGCGCTATGGAGGCCGCCATCGCCTACAACAAGGCCATCGACCTTCTGAAAAAAGGAGGCTGCCGGAAGGACTTTACCCCCAATTACATCGAAGAGATCTCTCCGAAGGTCTATGCGGAAATCTATTCCCATTGCAGGATCTCAGAGTCCGTGGCGGCCTGGTCCGCAGCGGATTAGAACAAAAGGGAAGGAGCCACTGCTCCTTCCCTTTTTTGCTGCCCTCCTACATGGTGGCAAGTTCGTAATAATATCCCTTTTTCCGCATCAGCTCTTCATGGCTGCCGGACTCCAGTATACCCTTGTTTCCGATGTAGAGGATCTCGTCCGCATGCTTGATGGTGGAAAGCCGGTGGGCCACGATAAAGGTAGTCTTGTCCCTGGTCACTTCCTCCAAAGCCTCCTGAATGATCATCTCCGTCTCCGTGTCGATGGCGGATGTTGCCTCATCCATGATGATGACGGAAGGGTTCTTTAAGAGGATCCGGGCGAAGCTGATGAGCTGGCGCTCTCCCGCGGAGAGGTCTGATCCCCTCTCCTCCAGAACATGGTCGTATCCTCCGGGGAAACGGTCGATAAAGCGCTCCGCGTGGATCAGCCGGACCGCTTCCTTGCACTCTTCGTCCGTAGCGTCCCATTTCCCGTAGCGGATGTTGTCCAGGATGGTCCCTTTGAAGATAAAGGGATCCTGCATAAGGACGCCAACCCGGTTCCGCAGGGACTGTAAGGTGACATCCCGCACATCTTTTCCGTCAATACGGACGGCGCCCTTTTTCACATCATAGAAGCGGGTCAGCATGTTGATGACCGTCGTCTTGCCGGCACCGGTGGGACCCACCAGGGCGATGGTCTGTCCCGGCTGCACATGGAGGTCAAAATCCTCCAGGATGTTCTGATCCTCCTCATAGGAAAAGGTCACATGGTCAAAATCCACCTGCCCTTTCACCTCTTCCAGTTCCTCTGCTCCCTCCCGGTCCGCGATGTCCACGGGATAATCAATGGTGTCAAAGACCTGCTCTAAGTTGGAGCTGACCTGAGCCAGTTCCTGGATGATGTTTGCGATCTGAGAGATAGGCTCCCGGAAGGCAGCCATATAGCTGGTAAAGGTTATGACGATACCGGCGGTAATAGCGGGATTCCCCGAAAGGATCATGGACAGAGCAAAGCCGAAGATGGCCAATGTCCCGGCGTTCCAGAAGCCGATGACCACCGGGGAGTTGAGCCTTGCCCGGACCACGATCCCCCACCATTCCGCAACGCATTTTTCATGGATGTCCCGGTAGACCTCCTTGTTGTAATCGATGCGGCTGTAGTTCTTGATGATGGACTCTCCCATAATGGATTCCACCAGGTAGGCAGACCGGTTGGAGTTCTTCAGGCGGAGCTTGGTAAAGCGCTTCCCCAGGACTCTCTTCAGCAGGGTGATGACCAGGATCATGGGAAGGACCGTGGCAAAGACCACAAGGGTCAGCACCGGGCTTAAGGACAGCATAAAGACGGTCACCACCACGATCTTTACAATATAGACCGCAAACATGAGCACATAGTTGGAAAAGAAGGTGGCCAGGCCGTTGATGTACTCCGTCACCCGGACCACGATCTTGCCGTCGGGCCTGCTGTCGTAATAATCAAAGGACAGCTTCTGCAGGTGATCAAAAATATCCCTCCGGATGGTGGAGATGACGGAAAAGCCCACCTTTCCCATCTGTCTGGTCTGCACGAAGGTCACCAGGATCTCCACAAAGGCCAGAAAGAACATGGCGCCGCACAAAAGCCAGAGCTGACGCTCCTCCTGCCGTACCACCACCGTATCCACAATGACCTTTAAGAGCCTTGGCGGGATCAGTGAGGTGACGGAGGAGATCAGGAGCAGCACCGCTACACCAATGATCACTTTCCGATAGGGCAGCACATAACGAAGAGTCCGCATGAGCTGACTCAGGTCGATCTTCTTTTCAATCTGTTCATCCTGAAAAAAGGTATTTCGTTTGGCCATTTTTCTCTCTTTTCTGTCAGTCCTCGTTCTGGGGAAGCATATCCGCATCCTGTTTCTGAGCCATCTGGATCTCGTAAACCTTGGCAAAGCTGCCCTGCTTTGCCATCAGTTCCTCGAAGCTTCCCCGCTCTTCCACCCGGCCTTCCCGCATATAGAGGATCTCATCACAGTCCCGGACGGAGGAGAAACGGTGAGCCGCGATCAGCAGGGTCTTCTCCGCAAACTTCTCATAGATCTCCTTCAGAAGGACCTGTTCGGTATTCACATCCAGAGCGGAGGTAGAATCATCCAGCACAAAGACCGGAGCATTTTTCAGGAAGCATCTGGCGATAGAGATGCGCTGCTTCTGGCCGCCGGAAATGCCGATGCCCCGCTCTCCGATGATGGTCTGGTAGCGATCTTCCAGATGATTGATGAAGCTCTCCGCCTGGGCATGGACCGCAGCCTCCTTCACCAGTTTCTGATCCGCATAGGGCTTGGCAAAAGCGATATTGGACTCGATGGTGTTGGAGAAGAGGAAGACGTCCTGGAAGACGCAGGAGAACATGTCCCGGAGCTGCTCCAGGGTGTATTCCTTGATATCATGGCCGTCGATTGTAATGGAGCCGGAAGTGATCTCCTTCATCCGAAGAAGGGTCTTTAAGAGAACGCTCTTGCCGGATCCTGTCTCTCCCACGATCCCAACCTTTTTCCCGTAAGGAACGGATAAGGATACATGGTCCAGGATCCGCTGTCCGTCAATATCCAGAGTCACATCCTTCATCTCGATGTGGGGAGTATCCGTGTGGAGGGAAGCATTTCCATCATCCGGAGTCTTGCTCTCCTTCTCCATGAACTGCTTCAATGACAGACCGGCCACGGTCTGCTGCTGCATATTCAGAATGATATTGCTGAGGGAGTTGATATCCCCCATGAGCCGGACGACGTAAGACGAAGCGGACAGAATGTAGCCCACCGTCAGCATCCCACGCATGACCAGGAGGGATGCGATGGCAATGGTGGTAACATAAGCCACCTGCTTGATGACATTGAGGGTCAGGTCGAACCTGGCGGTCAGCTCCACCTGGCGGATGTTGGTATCCCGGTAAGCTCCATTGACTTTCTCAAACTTCTCCTTCTCCAGGTCTTCATTGACAAAGGATCGAACAATACGGACGCCCGCAATATTTTCCTGTGTGGTCAGGTTCAGGTCCGAAGAATTCTGACGGATCTGTCGGAAGTTTTCTCTGGCTTTGGTCTTGAAGGAAAAGACCGCCCGGATCAGAAGGGGCGTCAAAAGCAGAGGGATCACGATAAAGGAAATGTGGATGGAAGCAATGAGAACCACCGTGGTGGTGAGCATGAAGATAGAATCTCCGAAATAGGGGATCCTGTGGCAGAATAATTCCTTAAAGAGAATGGTATCGCTGTTGGTGATCTGCAGGAGCTCACCGGAGTTGTATTCCCCGATGGTATCGGAGTCCAGCTTCATCAGCTTGTCATAGGAGGCGTAGCGAAGAGAGGTCTCCAGATTCAGGCCCACATGCTCCTGGATCAGATCCCGGATGTAGATAAGGACAATTCGGATCAGCACCAGGATCCCGAAGGCGGCCGCCACGGAAAAGAACAGCTCCATGGAATGGATCTGTCCGAACTTTCCCGTCAGCAAAAAATGAAAGATCCCCCCACTCTCTTCCGTCACCTCCGTATCCCGGATCACAAAGTCAATGAGGATCCCGGACAAAAGAGGTAACAGAAGCTCTGCGAAGATCCCCAGAAAACTGAGGACCTCCGCAAAGATTGAGATCAGAAGATCTTTCTTAAAATAACGATATCCGAATTTTATGGTTTCCACGACATACCCCTCTGGAAATGCTTTGACTTTATCTTATTGCAGCCAGTTGGATGCGTCAATGCAGATAAAGGGGGATATGTTAGTTATTTCGGCCATTTTATTGCAACGCGCCTGTTGTCTCATCGAAATAATAACTCGTTCCGTCAATTACAGTCCAGCCTTTGGCCATGAGGCCTGTCTTGCGATCATAGTAATATGTGTTACCGGCTTGACCCGGGTAGAGAGTTGCCAGATTCCCTTCAATGGTTACCCAGCCCTTCAGCATCTTGCCATTCTCGTCATACCGTACCCATTTTCCGGTACCATTTTTAATTGCTTCTCTCACCTGATCAGCAAGTTCTGCGTGTTCGATATTACCTTCTGCATCTGCTCCACTAGCCGCTGCATTCTGATCAATCTCATATTCCGTCCATTTAGCCTCATCCTGATATACATAAGGCATGAATACTTCTTTTCCAACTGCCTTGGCTCCATTATAAATAACGTCAAGCCAATACCAGCCGTTTGTGTCGGGATCGAAAATCTCGCGACCTCTCAACGTTCCATCGAAGGAGAAGCATTTTTTGTCATGCTTTGTTCCCTGATGGAGATTATTCTCAAACCAGTAACTCTTTCCATTTGCATCCAGCCACTCAATGTCTCTGTATTTTTTTGCGAATTCATCGGTTGATTCATAGTGGATTGTTATATCTTTCAGGCTTTCGTTGTGGGACCCAATTTGTATTGCATTCCACTGCGCTTTTGTTCCCTTATAATAGATATCTGCTAATGAACTCTCTCCAAATACATCGACAAAATCAATACTCCATCCCCTATTATATCCAGTGCTAATGTTTGTGACGGAATCCGGGATTATGATGCTGGCCAGACTGCTACATCCATAAAATGCCGCATCTTCTATGCTTGTGACGGAATCCGGAATTTGGATACTGGTTAGACTACTACAGCCTCGAAATGTACCAAATCCAATGTTCGTGACAGCGTCCGGGATTGTCACACTGATAAGGCTGCTACAGCCATCAAACGCACCGCTAATACTTGTGACTGAATCCGGTATGTTGATGCTGGTTAAGCTACTACAGTTATAAAGCGCACCGCTAATATCTGTGACTGAATCCGGGATATTAATGCTGGTAAGGCTGGTGCAGTTATAAAATGTACCTATGTGTGTGACTGAATCCGGGATGGTGAGACTGATAAGGCTTCTGCAATCATCAAACGCACCGCTATCAATGAGAGTGACAGAAGCTGGGATGGTGATGTCGGTAAAGCTGCATCCTCTAAATGTCCAAGGTCCAATTCTAGTGATAGAATCCGGGATATTAACACTGGTCAGGCTACTGCAGCCGTCAAACACAGCGTACCCAATTTCTGTAACAGAATTAGGGAGTGTAACGCTGGTAAGGCTACTGCATTGTTCAAACGCATAGAATCCAATGCTTGTGACAGAATTAGAAATGGTGATGCTGGTAAGATTGCTACATCTGGAAAATGCATAGTTCCCAATGCTTGTTACAGAATTAGGAATGTTAATGCTGATAAGGCTACTGCAGTCAGAAAACATTCGGTCTCCAATGCTTGTGATGCAGTTAGGGAGTGTGATGCTGGTGAGGCTACTGCAACCGGCAAAGGAATCAATCCTGGTGACAGAATCAGGAAGCGTGACGTTGGTAAGGCTGCTACACCTGCTAAATGATAATGCCCCAATGCTAGTGACAGAGTCCGGAATTGAAATACTGATAAGCCTACTGCAACCATCAAATGTCATCGACCCAATGCTCGTGACAGAGTTTGGAATTGTAATACTGGTAAGACTGGTGCAATCTTCAAATACATCGGACCCAATGCTTGTAACAGAATTAGGGATTTTGATACTACTAAGGCTGCTACAGCCACAAAACGCATAGCCTCCGATACTTGTGACAGAATCAGGAATTATGATGCTACCAAGGCTACTACAGTGATAAAATGTGCTACCACCAATGCTTGTAATAGAATTGGGGAGTGTGACGCTGGTAAGACTGCTGCAGTCTTCAAACAAAGAGTACCCAATGCTTGTAACAGAATTAGGGATTGTGAGGTTGCTAAGGCTGCTACAGCCAGAAAATGCATAGTTTCCAATGCTTGTGACTGAATTCGGGATGGTGATGCTGCTGAGGCTACTGCAGCGAGAAAATGCATAGTCCCCAATGCTTGTGACTGAATTCGGGATGGTGATGCTGCTGAGGCTACTGCAACCATTAAACATAGATCCCGCAATGCTTGTGACTGAATTCGGGAGTGTGACGCTGGTAAGGCTGCTACAGTTTTGAAACAGAGCTTCCTCAATGCTTGTGACTGAATTCGGGAGTGTGACGTTGGTAAGGCTGCTGCAGCCATTAAACGCACAGCGCTCAATGCTTGTGACAGAATTAGGAATTATAATGCTGGTAAGGTTGCTGCAGCCATCAAACGCAGAGTACTCAATGCTTGTGACAGAATCCGGGATGGTGATGCTACTAAGGCTGCTGCAGCTACCAAATGCAAAGTACCCAATGCTTGTGACTGAATTCGGGATGGTGATGCTACTAAGGCTACTGCAAGCATAAAACGCACCGCCCCCGATGTCTGTGACCGAATCAGGGATTGTGATGTTGGTAAGGTTGCTGCAGCCATAAAATGCATAACTCCCAATACTTAATAACCCATCAGGAAGAATTACCTGAGTAATTTTAGAATTACCTGCTTCATTCTCTCCTTCGCTCCAAGGCGGAATAATACCATTTTCAGATTTTTGATAATAATAACTCATCCGCCCGCTGCCACTGATCGTCAGCACTTTTTCATCCTCTGACAGCGACCAGGTGAGGTTTTCACCACAGGTTCCGCTTCTTCCTTCCGCGGAAACTTTCTTGGCCGGAACAAAGGGCAGAAACATCGCCATGGCGATGATCGCTGCCTTGATCCACCATCTTGTGATTCCCCTAGTTTCCATAATTGTTTCCCCCATAAAAACATGTTTGCGATGCACCAAATTAAGCGCCTCGAATTTGTCAATACAATTATTTTATCTTTCTGAATACACCGAGTCAATCAACCATTGTTTCAAATATTTCTATATCAAAAACACCCCATTCTCTCGAACGGAGTGTTTCTAAAAAAACTCTATTTCTCTGAATAATCAATAAAGCTGATGTTGTAGTCCACGAATCCCACCACTCCATCTACCGGTCCATTCGTCTTATACTTCCACATGGAGAAGCGGTAGGGGTAATCGGGGAGGTCGCCGGGCTGGTCGAGCCATACGTCATAGTCCGTCAGCTTGGACATGTCGATCTCTTTGATGAGCCATTCCTTGTCGCCGTAGATCATGCCGGTGTAGCCGGCTTCCTTGATGGTGTCCAGGAAGACTTTCATCACATCAGTCCGCTCGGAGCGGGTTAGAGCTTCGATACGGGCGGTGTCATTGTCCACAAAGCCCATATCAATTGCGATGGGATAATCGATGCGGGTATCACCGATGGCTTCCAGTACCAGATTGGCTTCCTGTAAAGCCTCCTCTGCGGTAATCGCCTGTGAGGTAAAGTACACGCCCACCTGCAGGTCTGCATTCTTCGCACGAAGCAGGTTGTCCGCGAAGTAATCATCCATGGTGATCTGACCGGTTCCGTAACCCCGGACACCCACACGGATCATGACGAAATCCACGCCTGCCTTCTTCACCTTGGTGAAATCGATGTAATCGTTATACTTGGAAATATCGATCCCCCAGAAGGAGGTCAGGTTCCCATCGATATAATACTTCATCACATCGGACTGAGACACCAGATTGGTGGAATCGTAATCATTCCGGGGCAGATAGGGTGAGATGAGAACCCACTCTTCCGTGCCGTCCCGAAGCTGGACCAGGGTGTGCTTTCCGTCGGTGGAGGGATCATCGGGATCGACGACCGGCTCCTTGGGCTTCTCCTCTTCCGTCTCGGGGGCGATGGTGTTCTCCGGCACCTTCTCTTCCTTCTCCGGGTACTTATCCCAGAAGTCCAGATCCGAAGGGGATTCCACCTTGGTTTCATACCCGGTGGAGGGCTTGGAAGCTTCTCCGGAGGACGCTGTGATGGTCTCGGTTTTCTGGGTCGTCGTGTCCTTCTTGGGAGTCTTCTGACCATTGAGGCCGATGACCACCGCAAGGATCACAAACACAAAGAGCGTCACTGCCAGAATGGCCCGCACCAGTTGAGGCGATATTTTATTGTCAGGTTCTTCCGGCAGATGCAATGCTCTTTCCTCGCTTTAAATAATTGCTTTCTTCGGGCACTTCTCGGCGCAGACGCCGCATCCCGTACACTTGCTCTGGTCGATGGTGGCAAGATTGTTCTCCACCGTCACGGCTCCTGCAGGACAATTCTTCGCACAGATGCCGCAGCCGATACAGCCAACAGAACAAGCCTTCATGACCACAGGTCCCTTATCCTGGGACATACAGCGAACCACACGCTTGGACTCATAAGGGATCAGGCTGATCAGGTGCTTCGGACAGGTGGCAACGCACTTTCCGCAGGCCTTACAGGCCTCGGGATCCACCACAGCGATACCGTTCACCACATGAATGGCATCGAAGGGACATGCCTTCACGCAGCTTCCGTAGCCCATGCAGCCGTAGCTGCAGGTCTTGGGTCCGCCTGCGGGGACGAAGGGCATCAGGGTACATTCCTGAGGTCCCACATAATCATACTTCTGCTGAGCCTTCTCGCAATCGCCTGCGCAGTGCACGAAAGCAGTCATGCGGGTGCTCTCTCCCGCTTCCACGCCCATGATGGCGCTGATCTTCTTTGCTACGGGTTCGCCGCCCACGGGGCAGGTTCCCACTTCCGCTTCGCCCTTCACAATGGCTGCAGCCAGTCCGGAGCATCCCGGGAAGCCGCATCCGCCGCAGTTATTGCCGGGCAGAGCCTTCAATACTTCTTCTTCTCTCGCGTCGACTTCCACCTTGAATTTGATTCCGGCCACTCCAAGGAACAGTCCGACGAAGATTCCCACCGCACCCACAATTGCGGCGGCGATCAGAATTCCTGTAAAATTCATCTTCTCTTCCTCCCTTACAGCAGTCCGGAAAATCCGCAGAATGCGATGGCCATCAACCCGGCAGTCAGCAGCACGCTGGGCATTCCCTTGAAGGGTCCGGGGATGTCATTGTGCTCCATGCGCTCACGCAATCCCGCAAGGATTACGATAGCAACGGTAAAGCCCACTGCGGTACCGAATCCGTTGACGATGCCCGTGAGGATACCGTACTCCTTCTGCACGTTGGTCAGAGCCACGCCAAGCACTGCACAGTTGGTGGTGATCAGGGGAAGATAGACGCCCAGTGCCTCATAGAGGGAGGGAACCAACTTCCGGAGGAACATTTCCACGAACTGCACCAGAGCTGCGATGACCAGGATGAAGAC
>JAEEGF011475312.1_pt1 | contig 14300 bp, 11 predicted proteins | sample 9134171 | NCBI WGS metagenome assembly JAEEGF01 (sample SAMN16246542, study PRJNA631951) | gut metagenome | biome: gut microbiome; feature: rumen; material: AP-attached | host: Bos | place: Iran: Karaj | collected 2018-10
GCACAACAGCATAAGCAGATAATCCCTCCTGCTCCCTACCTCCTACCTGCAACATTAACGACAGGAGAAAGGAAAATCCACCATGAAGTTCATCCTTGCTCCTGATTCCTTCAAGGGTTCGCTTTCCGCGATGGAGGGGTGCGACATTCTGGAACGGGTCGCCGCCCGGATTTTCCCAGGGGTGGAGACCGTGTCCGTGCCCGTGGCGGACGGCGGCGAGGGCACCGTGGACGCGCTGCTGCGGGCCATGGGCGGCCAGCGCATGGTGGCCCATGTCACCGGTCCCATGTACGAGCCGGAAACCGCCGTGTGGGGCCTGCTCAGTGATGGTACCGCCGTCATGGAAATGGCCCAGGCCAGCGGCCTGCCCTATGTGCCCGTGGATCAGAAGGATCCCCGCAAGGCCACCAGCCTGGGCACGGGCGAAATGATCGCCGCGGCGGTGAAGGGCGGCGTGCGCAACATCCTCATCGGCATCGGCGGCAGCGCCACCAACGACGGCGGCATGGGCATGCTGGCGGCCCTGGGGGCGAAGTTCACTGATAAAGAAGGAAAAGAAGTCAAGCCCGTCGGCGGCGAAATGATCCGCGTGGACAAGGCCGATTTCAGCGGCCTCATGCCCGAACTGAAGAAAACCACCATCACCGTCATCTGCGACGTGACCAACCCTCTGCTGGGGGAAAACGGGGCCACCTTCATCTATGGCCCCCAAAAGGGCGCGGTTCCCGAAATCCGGGACGAGCTGGAGGCCGGCATGGCCCACTATGCCCGGGTGGTCTCCGAGGCCTGCGGCAAGGATATTGCCAATTTCCCCGGCGCGGGCGCTGCGGGCGGCCTGGGGGCTGCCCTGGGCGGCGTGCTGGGAGCCCAGCTCAAGAGCGGCATCGACGCCGTGCTGGACGCGGTGAACTTCGATCAAAAGCTGGAGGGCGTTGATCTGGCCATCACCGGCGAAGGCCGCATCGACGGCCAAAGCGTGCGCTTTGGCAAGGTGCCCGTGGGCGTCGCCAAGCGCTGCGCGGCCCATGGCATCCCCACCGTCGCCATTGTGGGCGGCATCCAGGATGGCGCCGAGGGCCTCTTTGATCTGTGCGAAAGCACCATCCAAACCACGGTGCCCGGCCCCATGAGCCTGGAAAAAGCCATGGCCGACGCCCCGGCCCTGTATGAATATGCTGCGGAACGCCTGCTGCGGGCCATCCGCATTGGGATGAACTTGAAAGGAGTGTGACGCACTTGGCGCTGCGAATCGAAAAAGAGGCGGCCCGCTGCCTGCAATGCAAAAAGCCGCTCTGTCAAACCGGATGTCCGGCGCATACGCCCATTCCCCAAGCCATTGCCCTGTTCAGGGAAAACAGGCTGATGGAGGCAGGCAAGCTGCTGTTTGAAAACAATCCCATGTCTGTGGTTTGCGCCACGGTGTGCGACCACATGGCGCAATGCGCCGGGCATTGCGTACTGAACCGTAAAGATCAGCCCGTCCACTTCTATGAGATCGAAAAGTATGTATCCGACGCCTATCTGGATCGCATGATCCTGGAGAAAAAGCCCTATATCGGCAAAAACGCCGCCATAATCGGCAGCGGCCCAGCGGGCATGACGGCAGCGATCCTGCTGGCCAAAGCGGGTTATGGCGTAACGATCTTTGAGGAAAAGGACCGCATCGGCGGTATGCTGCAATATGGCATTCCCGATTTTCGTCTGCCTAAAACCATCCTGGATCGATATAAGGCGCGGCTGCTGGAGCTGGGAATCAAGATCCGTCCTCACGTGGTCATGGGCGGTGATCTGATGATCGACAATCTGTTCCGTGACGGATACAAAGCGGTATTCATCGGCACCGGCGTCTGGCGGCCCTCCACTCTGGGCATCGAGGGCGAAACCCTGCCCAACGTGCACTTTGGCATCAGCTATCTGGCGCGGCCTGTCAGCTATGCCATTGGTCAAACCGTGGCTGTCATCGGCATGGGCAATGTGGCCATGGACGTGGCGCGCACGGCCTTCCGCCATGGCGCGCAGCGGGTGATGCTGTTCCAGCGGGGAGCCAAATCCGCTGCCAGCGACCACGAGATGGAATACGCCCGGCTGGACGGCGCGGAGTTCTACACCGGCAAATCCATTCAGCGCATCACGCCCCAAGGCCCGGTATTCAAAAATTCCATTCTGAACGACCAAGGCCGTCCCGTGGGCGTGGAGGGCGAGGAAGAGCTGATTCCCGCGGACACTACCATCATCGCCATCAACCAGCGGCCCAAGGACAAGCTGGTGAACACCACGCACGGCCTGGAAGCAAACGAGCGCGGGCTGTTGCTTGTGGATGAACACAACATGACCACCCGCCCCGGCGTGTTTGCCGCGGGCGACGTGGTGCACGGCAGCCTCACCGTGGTGCATGCCGTGGAGGACGCCAAGAACGCCGCGGCAGGCATGATGGCCTATATGGAAGCCAACTGCTGAAAGCAAGAAAAAAAGACCGTTTCAAGCGGTCTTTTTTTCGTAGTGCGCCCGGCGGCGCACGTTTTCTATAGGGTGAAAGACCCGAATCCGCCCGGTAGCGGGAAGGATACAGCCGAAGGCAAGGGTGTCCATCGCGAGGTGGAATCTGAAGGAAGCCGGATGTCAGGGGGAAACGATTAACCCTGGCGGGCAAACCTCTGGCCTGACGAACAGAAACCACATATAAGGTTTCGCATGAGGGTAAGACTGCTATGCAAGCCGAAGCCCAATAGCTACACGGAATCATGCGGGATAAATGTGGCAGGCTGATGGAGGGAAAGAAACGTGTGGTACCCGGGGAGGTCTGCATGGGACGCTCTGAAAAGAGTAAACGCGGCCATACAAGGAAAACCGCGCTGAACATGCAGAAGTCAGCTGAAGCCATAGTACTGTGAAAGCAGGAAGGGCCGAATCAACACATCCGGAGTAGCCGGAGAAAGGAGGCCAGCGTGGAGAAAGCAGAATACACCGGGAACGGTGGCTGCCCGCAAAGGGATAGCACGGAATGCAAAGAGTATGCGGGAGCGCAGAGCGCTGACCGACCGGAGGCAGGAGAAACGGAAGGCAGGAAGCCGGAACTTCTTGAAAGGATACTGGACAGGGACAACCTGAACAGAGCCTACAAGCGGGTGAAGGCAAACAAAGGGGCACCGGGAGTAGACGGCATGACCGTTGAGGAGGCGCTCCCATGGCTCAAAGCACACGGAAAAGAATTGACCGACAGTATCCTGAACGGAAAGTACAAGCCCGATCCGGTCAGAAGGAAAGAGATCCCGAAACCGGACGGAGGCGTACGGAAACTGGGGATACCGAGTGTCAAGGACCGGGTGATACAGCAGGCGATCGCGCAAATGCTGATGCCGATCTATGAACCCATCTTTGCGGAAGGCAGCTATGGCTACCGGCCGGGAAGAAGCGCGCAGGACGCGATATTCAAAATTCGTGGATATTATGATGAGGGGTATGAATGGGCGGTTCTTCTGGACTTGTCCAAATACTTCGATACGCTGAACCACGAACTGCTGCTGAACCTGCTCCGGAGAGAAACAGACGACGAGCGGGTCATTCAGCTGATCAAGCGATTCCTGAAAAGCGGGGTCATGGATAACGGAGTCGTGACGGCAACAGAAGAAGGAAGCCCGCAGGGCGGTCCACTGTCACCGTTACTGGCAAACGTATACCTGAATGAATTCGACCACGAATACGAAAAAAGGGGAGTACCGGTCATCCGGTACGCTGACGACATCGTACTGCTCTGCAAGAGTGAGAGAGCGGCAGGAAGACTGCTGGAAAGCAGTATCCGGTACCTGGAAGGGAAGCTGAAGCTGAAGGTCAACCGGGAAAAGAGCCACATTGCCAAGGTCAACGCGAACAAGAAATTCAAGTTTCTGGGATTCGCGTTTGGCAAGGGCAAAGACGGCATCTTTATCCGGGTACACCAGAAATCGCTGACGAAAGCCAAGGACAAGCTCCGGGAACTCACAAAGCGTAACAGAGGAATCAACGTCAGACAGGTAATGGCGGAAGTCAAACGCTATATGCAAGGCTGGCTGAACTACTACGGAATAGCAGAAATGAAGAAAACGCTGAAAGAGTGGGATGGCTGGTTACGCAGACGATTGCGGGCATACATCTGGAAACAGTGGAAGAAGCCAATTACGAAGTACCGTAATCTGCTTAAATTGGGCATTCCGAAGAAATACGCGGAATGGACAGCCAGAAGCAGAAGAAAGTACTGGTTTGTGGCGGGTTCCACTTCCGTTATGAGAGCCATTTCAAATGAAAGACTCGTACGCGCCGGATACTTTGATTTATCCGAAGCATACGAGTCCAGTAAAACTGCCTGTGTTGAACGCGCCGTATACCGAACGGTACGTACGGTGCGGTGAGAGGACGGGGGTTAATCACCCCCTCCTACTCGATTATTGGATCAGAACTCAAATAGATTGAGCCCGATTTCGGCATCGAACCTGCGGCCCACCTCGCCGGGCAGGGTACGCACCACCATTTCGCAGGTGGCGGATACGATCAGCTCGTTGACGTGGCCGCCATGGGCACGATGCTGAGTATCACAGACCGTGCCATGCAGGTGCAGATAGGGTTCACCGTCCTTTTGCGTAACGGTGCCGCAGAGGCTGCTGATCTCCATGGGTTCATCAAAGGTTTTGCGGCAAAAGACCTTTGCCGGCATATCGTAGACGCTCAGCACGGCATGGCTGACCGCGCCCAGGGCATCCACGCTGGCCAGGCGGATGTCTTCTTTTTTGCACAGATCGGAAAGGGTTTGCACGATCTCTTCCCCGCGGTCCATGCGGATGATATAGGTGTCGCCGAACTTTCTGTATTCCATTATTGCTCCTCCTTTATCGCAGCTGCTGACGCTGCGCGTTCTTGCGGTATTCGCCAGGCGTCATGCCCACGGTCTGCTTGAAGATCCGGTTAAAGGAAATGACATTTTGAAAGCCCACGGCCTCCGCGATGGCATTGATCTGCATGCCGGTGGTTTCCAGCAGCCCCCGGGCGGCATCCATGCGCCGCTGGCTGACCATGCGGGTGAAGGGGATGCCGGTTTCCTCCTTGATCAGGGTGCTGATGTAGTTGGGGTTCATGCCCAGCATATCTGCCACGCTGCTCAGCGATAGATCGGGATCGGCATAATGGCTGTCGATTAGGCTGCGGATCTCCCCAATGGCCGCGTGTTCTTTCTTTTCGCTGCTGATGGCTGCGTACTGATCAAACAGCCCCTGCAGCACCGAGCGGAAGCCCTCGCTGATCTCGCTCAGATAATCCGATTGGGCCAGGATAGCATTCAGGCTGGGCGCGGCCAGCTTTTCCCAGGCGGAGATGAACACCGCCGGGCGCTTTCGGATCATGGTGTCCAGCCCCTCCACCAGCAGCCGGTATTGATGCTCCGCCTCGGTGCAGCTGACCTCCTGGGCCATCAGGGCGTCGTTCCACTTGTCAAAGGCGCCGCGCCAGGTTTCGCTGCCATTTTGGAAAAGCTCCACCAGCCCTTGTATGGTTTCGATGGCGCTTTTGCTCTGGGGCGCTTCATGGGCCATGCGGGCGGTATAGACGATCACGTCGCCGGATTGATGGGCCGCCTTGTGATCCAGTGCCATGCAGGCCTCCTGATAAGCGGCGGGCAGGCCCGCGGCGCTTTCTGCCTTGCCGCTGATGCCGATGACGGCCCCGGGCTTGCCCTGCTGATGGATCCATGCGCTGATCCGGGCCGCAGCCGCCGTCAGTTGCTCCTCCTCCGAATCTTGCCACAGCAGCGCCAGACGGCTGTCTGTCATCCAGCCGGACCACGCCAAACCGCAGTTTTCCTCATCCCACTGGTTCAGAATATAGGATTGTAGCCGGTCGCAGCGCTCCAGTCGATTTTCCCCGGCGCTGTCTTTGTCCACTTCCAGCATCATGAGGATGTACGCATGCTCCGGCTCGTCCGGGGGTTCTCGCCTGCCCAGCAGCACTTCCCGGATCTGGCGGCTCCTACGGTAGTCCTCCACCTGGCTGCTGAAGGCATGGATGGTGCGGGAAATCAGGCTGAATTCGTTTTCCTGGGGCTGCGCGGCGGCCGCGTCATCCATTTCCTGAATATCGCTGACGATTCGGGCGATGGGCGCATAGTTCTTTTTGCTCTGTCTGCGGATGGACAGGATGCCGATCACGATGAGCGCTGCGCTGATGCCCAGCCACAGGATGGAGCTGATGCGCACGGCGCTCCAGCGCTTGCCCCGTACCAGGCTCCCCTGCACCTGCCAGCCGCTTTTGGTTTGCCGGGTGTTGAGGATGTCGGTGCTTTCGGCGGCCTCATCGGCCTGGAAGTCCACCAGGACGTTGCCCTCGCCGTCGGTCAGCCGGGCGTAATGCGTGGGCGAAATCTGCAGATCATCTACCGTTTGGCGCAGCTTCTGCACGGTCACATTGACCACGATGAGGCCGCTGTCCGCCACATTTCGCACCAGGGAGACCACGTTTTCGCCCCGGTTGCCATCGATGGGCGGGATCTGCCTGGCCCCGCTCCATTCCGCAAAGGCAACGGAGGCCGCAAACCCCTGCATGAAGTCCCGGTCATAGAAATCGGCCAGGGGATAGAGCCCGCCGTCGGTCAGCACGGAACCGTCGCTTTTGCTGTACAGGTAAACCGAGAGCACCTCGCTGTTGCTGATCATAAAATCCCGGATGGCGTCAAACATCTTGTAGCGGGTGTAATAGCTGTTGTTCTCGGTCTGCAGGCCGCCCGTGAGCACGCCCGCCACGTCCCGGTTCAGGTACAGGCTTTTGACGGTGCTGCGGTCCACGCGATTGGTCAGGTCGTCCACGTTATAGCAGATCTGCGTCACCATGGCGCGGTTTGCGGCGTTCAGATCGTCCCGGGCGGCATGCACGATGGACAGGGCCAAAAAGATGATGATGGCCGACGTGCTGACCAAATAGACCGGAAGATAGGAGATCATCAGCCGGGTCATCCAGCTTTTTTTCATGCTGCCACCTGCTTTCCATAAAAATGGGGAAAGGGATGGCCGCGAAATCCGCGGTCATCCCCGGAGAAAAGAAAGGAAAGCTTACTTCTCGTAGGGTGCGCCGAAGGCGTCGTACACGTCCTCGGTGAACATGTAGGTATCCTTATTGGCCTGATACCAGCTGTCGTACCAGTCCTCCACCTTCTGGCCGTTGGCGGACTGCCACATCTGGTTGCACTGATCCAGCACCTTCTGAGCGTCCTCCATCTTGCCCTGCACGATGAAGTTGACCCAGGTATCGTCGATGCGGTCCATGGTGTTGGCGTAGATCATGTTGATATCGTTGGGCATCACGGGATACAGGCAGGCGAAGGTGAACAGCGGGATGGGCTGATCCTTGCGCACCAGGTGATCCACGTCGTTCAGAATGTCGATGTAGCTCTTTTCCAGGGGATTTTCGGGGTTCAGGTAGTTGATCACCTTGTCGCCCACGTCGATGGTCTCCAGGAACACGATGGCGCCGGACATTTCATCGTCGATGGTCTCGGGGTTGATGGCCACGGGAGCGCCGTTCTCGTTCAGGGTGTAATGCACGCCCTCGATGCCCTGGGTCAGGGTCATTTGGGTATCCTCGCGGATCATAAAGTCGATGAACTCGATGGCCAGCTTGGGGTCCTTGCAGGCGGCGTTGACGGCCACCTCAAAGTCGATGGGGTTGTAGGTGTCCATGGAGAAGGTGCCGTTGGGGCCTTCCAGGTTGGGCAGCACGGCCACCTTGGCTTCGGGGCAGTTGGCCATCAGGGTCTTGTAGATGTTATAGGCGCTGGGGGTCACGGAGCGGTTGGTCTGGAAGATGCCCAGCTTGCCGTTGACCCAATCCTGCTGGGCCTTGGAGCCCTTGTTGTCGATCAGGTAGTCGCGGTCCACGATGCCCTCGTCAAACAGCGTCTTTTTGAACATGCTGGCCTGCATGGCGGGGGTCAGATCCATCACCATCTTGCCGTCGCGGATGAACCAGCGGGCGTCGCCGAACATCCAGTCGATCATCACGCTGCCCTTGCCGCTCAGGTTGGTGCCGTAGGTGTCATCCTTGCCGTTGCCGTCAGGGTCGTTCTTGGCGAAGGCGCGGGCCACATCCAGGTATTCTTCCACGGTGGTGGGCATGCTCAGACCCAGGTTCTCCAGCCAGTCCACGCGGATAAAGCGCACCTGCTCGGGCATGATGGCGGGAGAGGGCGCGCCCAGCAGATAGAGTTTGCCGTCCACGGAACCCATGTCGCGCAGGAAGGGATATTCCTCCAGGCGGGCTTTGTATTCCACGCTGTACTTGTCAATGACTTCGTCCAGGGGCATCAGCAGGCGCTGGTTGATCAGCGTATTCATGGTGACGGGGTCGCCGGAGTAGATGATGTCGGGAGCGGTGCCGGACGCCATCAGCATGCTGTAGCGTTCCAGGTCGTTATCCTCGGAGATGGCGATCACTTCGATGTCGGCCGGGCCGTTTTCGCGGATCCAGTCGATCCACTGGTTTTCTTCCACGGTGCCGTAACCGTCGGGCATGGCCTGGTCGGCTTCGCCGGCCACGGTCAGGCGGGGCTTGGCGGCCAGCGCGCCGGCAGGCAGCGCCAGCATGGAAACCAGCATGGCCATCAGCAGCAGAACAGAGAGGGTTTTCTTCATGGGAAATGCCTCCTTATGATTATTATACATGGAAAAGGGATCAGCGTACAATCCCGTTTCCTTTTGTATCAGCCTTTCACTGAGCCGATCATGACGCCCTTCACAAAGTATCTTTGCAGGAAGGGGTAGATGCTCACGATGGGAATCACCATGACCATGATGCCCGCGGAACGGATCATATCCGGGGAAATCTGCACCGCCATGGCCGAGCTTGAGCGGCGGTTCAGCTTGTCCAGGATATCGTTCTGGTTGATGAGCTGGTTCACCAGCACCACCAGGTTGTACTTCTTGGTATCGGTGATATAGATCAGCACGCCCTGGAACAGATCCCAGTACCAGATCAGGTAGAACATGCCCACCGTGACCAGCATGGGCAGGGACAGGGGCAGGATGATGTACCACAGCGTCTGCATCTCGGTGCAGCCATCGATCTTGGTGGCATCGATCAGCTCCTGGGGCATCTCGTCAAAGAAGCTGCGCATGATGATCATGTTGTAGGGGTTGATCAGGTTCAGCAGCCACAGCGCGCCATAGGTGTTCACCAGGCCCAGGGAGCGCATGTTCAGGTAGGTGGGGATCATGCCGCCGTTGAACAGCATGGTGAATACGATGGCCTTCATAAAGAATTTGCGGCCCCAGAAATGCTTGCGGCTCAGGGGATAGGCCGTCATCACCGAGCAGATCATGCTAAGCAGGGTGCCGATGACGGTGATCTTGACGCTGTTGAACAGGGCGGGCAGGATGCGGGTGCCCTGGAACAGCTGCTTGTAGGCGTCCACGTTGAGCTCCACCGGCCAGATGCCCACCAGGCCCGAGGTGTTGGCCCGATAGGAGCTGAGGGACTGGGAGGCCACGTGCATAAAGGGCAGCAGGCACAGCATGGCGCCTAGGGTCAGGATCACGTAGTTGAAGGCGTAGAAGGTTTTTTCACCCTTAGTCGTTCTCATGTTGCCCCTCCTTTACCACAGGCCCTTGTCAAAGCGCTTGGCAATGGCGTTGGTGCTCAGCACCAGGGTCAGGCTCACGGCGGATTCAAACAGGCCCATGGCGGCGGAAAGGCTGAACTGGCCGCGGCCCAGACCGATCTTGTACACGTAGGTACTGATGACCTCGGAAACATTGGATACCACGTCGTTCTGCATGGTGTACACCTGGTCGAAGCCGATCTCCATCACCTTGCCCATGTTGATGATCAGCATGGTGATGATGGTGGGGATAATGCTGGGCAGAGTGATATGGATGATGCGCTTGAATTTGCCCGCGCCGTCCATGGCGGCGGCCTCGTAGAGTTCGGGGGGCACATTGGTCAGAGCCGCCAGGTAGATGATGGCGCTGAAGCCGCCCTCCTTCCAAATGCGGGCCGACAGAAACACCGCGATCCAGGAGCCTTCGTTATAGAGGTAGGCGTATTTGAAGCCGAACAGCTTCTCGGTCAGGTGATTGATGATGCCGCTGTCCAGAGCGAAGATGCCGGTGAAAATGCCGCCCACCACCACCCAGCTGAGAAAGTGGGGCAGATAATAGAAGGACTGCACCAGGTTCTTGTAGGTGCGGCTGCGCACCTCGTTGAACAGCAGGGCGATGATGATGGGAATGGGGAAGGAAACCAGCACGCCCAGAATGCCCAGCACAAAGGTGTTGCGGATGGTGGTCAGCGTTTGGCTGCTGCTGAGCAGAAAGCGGAAGTTGTCCAAGCCCACCCAGGGACTCTTCCAGATGCCGTCCATCAGGAAGTAATTGCGGAAGGCGATCTGCAGGCCCAGCATAGGCACATATTTGAAGATGACGAAATACGCGATGGCCGGGAGGAACATGAGCAGCAGCGGGATGGAACGCTTGAACTTGACCCGCTGTTCGGCAGCGTACTGCCTCAGATCCCGTCCCTGCTTTTTCATTGCGGAAGCACTTTGCATAGGCGCCCTTCTTTCCGTATCGAGAATATGAATGCCATCATGGTCATGGAAAATTTTCAACCAAATTGTACGATTTCTGTAAGGAAACCGTCAATTTTCCATTTCTCAGATTCTTATCATTATCTCGGAAATAGATTGAAAAATCAGGATTTTTCAAAAAAACCGCCTCCGAAGAAGCGGCTTTTCTGTTATTCGTAAATCAGTTCTGCCTGAATGATTTCTTCCGCACGCTGGCGGATGCTGTTCATCTGGCCAAAAATCCAAACTTAAAAGAAATCCAAACTTTTGGAGAGGAATCGTAGAATAAACGAGAGGTTTCTGTCCAAGAAGTTTGGATTTCTTTTGCTTCTCACTTCGAATATCATTACACTGGAGGTGAGGAACATGCAATTGTTACAAACTGAAAGAACATACGACGAATTAATTCAGCATATGCGGGAAAACGGTTACAGCGAAAGTTATCTTGATCAAATTGAGAAAGAGATTTGTTGGATTGAAAAGAATCAAAAGACACATCATTTTGCTTCCTACGAAGAAGCTTGTTTGGCGCGTTGTCAGCTGACGGAATCAAACGACATGAAAGAGAAATACCGTGCTATTTACGGACTGTTCACCAGATATGCTGCCATTGGATGTACATGGGACGGACATAGAGATCCATTATTTCATTGTAGAACATATCTGACTCTTTCTCCCTACTACAAGACAATTCTGGACATCTATGAGCAAGAGAGTATCAAGAATGGCTTGAAAGCAGGGACATACAAAGCAAGTATATCTGCTTGTAGTGGCTTGTTTTCACATTTTCAGCAACATAGCATAGAAACACTGGAAGCCGTTAGAGAATCGGACGTTCTGGCATACTTCTGTGACAAAAATGGCAATGTCAGATTGAGCAACAGCACGAAGGTAAACATTGCTTCAGTTTTTAATTCAGAGCTTGGAGCATATACCGCTGCGGCCAGAGTAATCAGCAGCTATTTGCCGAAACTGAAAAGGCATAGAAAGACAATACAGTACCTGACAGAAGATGAAATTGCGTTAATAAAGGATGTGCTTCAGAATGGCAAGCTTAGTTTGCGGGACAAGGCAATAGGTATCCTTTTACTGTTTACAGGAATGAGGGCCAGTGACATTTCCTCCATACAGATGGATAATATTGATTGGGACAAAGAAGAAATATGTCTGTTGCAGCAAAAGACAGGTGTGTTGCTTACACTTCCATTAATGATTCAAGTTGGCAATTCACTATATGAATATATCAGGAATGAAAGGCCCAAATGCAAATCAACTTATGTGTTTTTATCAGAAACCACTCCTGTTAGAAGAATCAGTCCAGGCACCGTAGGTAATGTCGCAGATAAGTTGTATCGCCTATCTGGTATCAGACAGGATTCGAGTGATCAAAAAGGAGCGCACTTGTTCCGGCATAATGTTGCGACGGCGCTAATCAGCAAAAACATTCCTCGACCGGTTATCAGCGCTACACTTGGGCACAATGACCCGGATTCACTTAACCATTATCTGTATGCAGATATAACACACCTGAGAGAATGCTCACTTTCCGTAGAACGGTTTCCCGTTCGGAAAGGAGTATTTGAAATATGAATTCATATCTTTCGGGATTCGCTTCCCAGATAGATGCTTTTGTAGCGTTCAGAAAAGCATCCAATTTGTGGAACGAAGAAAGCTACGGAAAGAACATCCAATACTTTGACCGTTTTTGTGCTAAGAATTATTCTGGCATGCCGCTGACACAAGAAATGATTGACACATGGTGCAGAAAACGTGATACGGAGACAAACACTTCCTGCGATACCAGAATTATGGTAGTTCGCGCATTCGTATCATATCTGCAAGAGAGAAAAATGACAGACGCGGTTCCTCCTCAAAGATTGAAGCCTGACGCAAAAAAATACATTCCACATGCGTTTAGCGAAGATGAATTGCAGAGATTTTTTTCCGAATGTGACTGTGTAGTGTCCAATAGGCCAGAAATGAAATATAGGATGAAAGAAATAGTATGCCCTGCATTTTTTAGACTTCTGTATTCGAGCGGCATAAGGACAACAGAGGCGCGGCTTTTGGAACGAGAAGACATTGATTTAAGTCATGGAGTAATCAATGTCCGACACAGCAAAGGCTATGACCAACACTATATTGCTCTTCATGAGAGCATGACATCGATACTGCTTCAATATGATGCGGCGGCGGAAAAAATCCGTCCGAACCGTTTCTATTTTTTTGAATCGCCCATGGGCAAGTATTATTCCAGGCAATGGGTAACACAGACGTTTAAAGAACTATGGGAAAAAGCAAACGGAACAGGTAGCAATGCTGTTGCTTATGCGCTTCGTCATCACTATGCCGTAACCAATATCAATAGCTGGGATGAAGATATTTTTAGCTTTGGGGAAAGACTCAACTCATTGTCAAAATCCATGGGTCATAAATGCGTGGAATCCACAGTATATTATTATTCCATGGTTCCGTGCCTTGCAGATATTATATTGGATAAAACAGAAGCTGGACTGAATGAGATACTACCGGAGGTGCCATGTGGAAAAGTATAAAGAAGCCGCAATCATTGCAAGATATGTATCGGATTTTCTCTGCAACTATGCACCAACCTTTCTTACAGCAAGCCCCTGTACATTGAAATCATACCGTGACGCACTGAAACTGTATATGGATTTTTTAGAAAAACAAGGAATCAATGCCAGCAATTTGTCAAGGCGATATTTGGAAAAAGAATGGATTGAGAAATGGATTGTCTGGCTGAAAGATGATCGGAAATGTAGTCAGGACACCTGTAATGTGCGGCTGGGATCATTCCGAGCGTTTTTAGAATACTTGGCCGCGCAAAACGTTGAATTCTTATACCTTTATCAAGAATCAAAGCAAATCAGACGTCAAAAATGTATTAAGAAAAAGATTAAAGGATTTACACGTAAAGCAGTATCGGCCATGCTCTCAGCACCGGATCTGACAACGAAAACCGGAAGACGTGATTTGGTTTTCATTGCTCTGCTTTATGCTACAGCCGCAAGGCTTGATGAAATACGCTCCTTGAAGATTTGTCAACTTCATTTGCATGCCGAAAAGCCTTATGTAAACCTTATAGGAAAGGGAGGAAAAATTCGCACGGCTTATTTACTGCCTAAGATAGTTTCATATATAAAAATCTATCTTCGAGATTTTCATGACTCCATACCTGATCCAGATGCCTATCTATTTTATTCCCGTGTCGGTAATAAGAAAGAAAAACTGACAGAAGCAGCATTAGCAAAAAGAATAAAAATCTGTGCTGCTCGGGCTCATGAAATTTGCCCGGATGTACCGCTTGACGCTCATGCACATCAATTCAGGCACGCGAAGGCATCACATTGGTTGGAAGATGGAATGAACGTTGTCCAGGTGAGCTTCCTTCTCGGGCATGCGCAGTTAGAAACAACCATGCGTTACTTGGATATCTCAATCGACGATAAAGCGAAAGCAATAGCAACCTTACAATCGGAAACTGATCCCTGTATTCCTAAAAAATGGAAGAACCCGAATGGTTCATTAAAGGCTTTTTGTGGGTTATAAGCAAAAAAAATCCATACTCCCTGAGCGGAAATTGACCTGTTTTCTACGATTCCTCTCCAAAAGTTTGGATTTCTTTTAAGTTTGGATTTTGCGGAAAATCACAACTTCCTGATTTGCCGCACCCATACCATGGGCTGCTCTGCCTTAAGCTTCT
>JAEEGF011683792.1_pt1 | contig 14299 bp, 12 predicted proteins | sample 9134171 | NCBI WGS metagenome assembly JAEEGF01 (sample SAMN16246542, study PRJNA631951) | gut metagenome | biome: gut microbiome; feature: rumen; material: AP-attached | host: Bos | place: Iran: Karaj | collected 2018-10
ATCATGGAAAACAGATGAGATTGTTATCTCATTCCAAATAATTTGTGGCAGCAAGGCGTTTTTATTGTGAAATGCAGATTACCGTTGCCGCGTAGCAAGAAGCCTTTCTTGATGAGATTTTCAAAAATAAAAGGTGGATGGTTGAATGGAATCGATTGCTTTTTCTTGGAAGTGTGTGAAGTGGTATTGGCCATGCTTTCTACTTATTGCTTCAGGCGTTGTCTGGTTTGTCTTTTTCATGAAAGCTATACAGAGGAGAAGGAATTTAAAGGAAACGGATAAAAAGACCATATTGAACATTCTGATTGTGATGTACTTGCTACAGTGCATCGTTCTTTGGTTGTATGGATATTCTTTCTTGTACTATCTATTGGGAATCAATATTGATAAATATTTCATATTGGTACGCAATTTTATGTTTGTCAATTGGTTAGTGTGGTTGGTAAACATGGTGACATTGGTTGCAGTAATCCCGAGAGAATATAAGACGCTCAGATGGGCTGGTCTTGAGGTTTTCTTTTGCCAATTGTTTGTGTATGGGATTGCATTTGCTCATTTTGGTCATTATTAGAGGCAGTTTGAACTTCCACTTTCAATCCAATGGATAATTATGGAAATAGTTATTGCTTTATATGCATTGTTTATCCTGACCGCTGTCATAAGTTTGGGAATGTACATTTTCCCAATAAGCCTCATGGCTATATGGATGTTGGATTTACTGTATATACTATGTGCCTTAGTGTGGTTGGGCATGTTCATCTGGACGGTTCCGTGGCGAAATCTCAAATTGCTCAAAGAACTGAGGATGCTGGGCTTCATGAGTTTCATGTATCTTTTAAAGGCTATTTTACTGGTGTTCTATAGGCCGAGTTTGAAAGGTTTTTCCACATGCGGATCATCCGATGTGATGTTGCAAAGCATTTTTTACGGAAATTGGCTTATTTGTTTATTGATTCTGTTAACATCCATGGTAGCGATTGAGTTTGGTTATAAAAAACATGGATATATCACGCTGTTATTGTCTGGTATACAGGCAATAGTCTATGGGGCGGTATTTGTATTGGTTGATAGGCTTGGAAATATATAGGCTGGAAGAGGCGGAACATGAATCATGCATATATCATCAAATCTCCAGAAAACGAGGCAGAAGTTCACGGGATGTGGCGGTTGAATCATACGGTTTTCGCGGAGGAATATCCGCAACATCCGACAAGTGAGGATGGTTGTCTGATTGACAAGTTCCACGGCAAGAACATCTACCGCATCGCATGGGATGGGAAGAACGTACTGGGCATGATTTCCGCCCATTGGCGGCCGCCGTTCTCCGCTGTGGCGAAATTCGGGGGTACCGTGGAACGTCATATAGTTGATGGCAAGACGGCAGAAATCCGCCTGCTGGCGTTGCAGAAGGAAGTCCGTGGCACGTCGGTGGCGGTGCGGCTGGCTGTGTCGTTGATGACGGAATTGCAGTCGCTTGGAATGGAACGTCTGGTTATTTCCGGCATTTCCGTGCAAGTACGTTTCTATCGTCATGTCGGTTTTGAAATCGTCGGCGAACCTGTTTCGGAGAACGGCATTTTGTTCTATCCGATGATTGGTCGGCTGGAGGAGATATTGTCAAGAAAAGATATCTGTGAACGATATGCATGTAATTTGAAATAGGCATTGGGATATTATATTTTATCAAACACTATTATGATATAAACGAAATGGATAAAATATGCGTCAATATCTAATTGGAATCGTGTTGTTTTGGGTGGTTGTATGCTTTGCACAGCCTGTTTCACTAAGCGATTTTGCGGCTGTTTACAAGGCGAAGGTGGAGCATGAAGGAGCGAATGTCGTGCGATTGACGTCGCCTAGCGCGGAATGGAATGCGGGGCTGGTGTGGAAAAATCCACAAGGGGCGGATTTTTCGAAGGCGAAATGGCTGGCGGTCGATGTGGAGAATCTGTCGAAGACGCGACAAGGGCGGTTGACGATGCATGTTTCCGCCGGCGGGGTGAGCGGCGATTCAGGCGATCATGCGACGGCCATCTTCAAGAAGAACCGTTCCGTCAACACGGGAATCGGCCTCAATCCAGGCGAAAAAGGCACGATGAAACTGCTGCTGACGCATCCGGAAGTCTATGGTGCGCCGCAGGATGCACGTGGCATCACGGTCATCGACACGGCGCATGTCACGATGATTGAATTCAAGATGCAGTGGCCGTTTGAAGATGAATTCGATGGACTGGCGGATTACCGTCTGTCCAACCTGCGGTTAGAAGGCGAACCGGACGCGAAACGGCATGTCGATGCAGACAAATATGTGCCATTTGTTGACAAATATGGACAATTCGTCCATGATGAATGGCCTGCCAAAGTCCATTCGGATGATGAACTGGCGGCCGATCTGGCCGATGAATTAAAACATCTTCAAGCCGCACCGAAATCGTGGGATCGTTTCGGCGGTTGGGCGGATGGTCCGCAGTTGAAGGCGACAGGCCATTTCCGCACGGAAAAAGTCGATGGCAAATGGTGGCTGGTGACGCCGGAAGGTCATTTGTTCTTTTCGGTCGGCATCGATGTAACCCGCGTCATGACCGATATTACGGATGCCAAACGACATCCCAGTTGGTTTCAGTCGGAGATTCCTGCGGACGGCAAAATGCCGTTCACGATTTGGAATCTTGAAAAGAAATTCGGCAAGAAGGTTTTTGCGGCGGATTACTATGATTTCGTCATCAAGCGGTTTGATTCATGGGGGCTCAATACGATTGGCAATTGGAGCGCGTCCGATTTGGCGTTGATGAGCCGCAAGCCGTATGTCATGTCCGTTCTCGAACGTGCACGGGGCGTGAAACGCCATCCGAAAATCAATATCTACGATTTGGAAGACGCTGGTTTTGAAGAGAATATGCATGCGGCAATCCGCCAGCGTTTTGAAATGGATGCGGCGTTGCGGCATGCGGCGACGGATCCGATGTGTATCGGATTTTTTGTCGATAACGAACTGCAGTTCCAGCGGTGGATTCCGTCCGTCGGCGGCAAGGAGAAGGCGGAGGCGGGGCTGGATTTGTATTTCCGCGTCTGCAAGGAGGAATTGGCGAAAGCGGCGCCCGGCAAGCTGTATCTGGGCAGTCGTTTCGTTGGTTTCCGGCAGGCGGGAATCCTGTGGCGGACGGCGGCGAAATACTGCGATGTCATCACCGTAAATGCCTACGCCAATTCCGTCTATAACATTTCAGAGAAAATGTTCGACGCGGGAGCGGACAAGCCGTTGCTCGTTGGCGAATTTCATTTTGGCTGTCTGGACCGCGGCATGTTCAAGGCTGGATTGGCTCCTGTCTATGACCAAACGGAGCGTGGTCGAAGCTTTGAGCGTTTTGCAGAAGGTTGTCTGCGGCATCCATTGATTGTCGGCTGCCATTGGTTCCAATATCGCGACCAGCCGTTGCTTGGACGCGGCGACGGTGAAGCGTATCAGATTGGTTTCGTCGATGTGTGCGACAGGCCGTATCGCGAAATTTGCGATGCGGCCCGTCGCTTCGGTGAAACCATGTATGGTGGACGATAAAGGCACTGGACAGAGCCAGTGCCTCTTCATGCTTGGTGGAGGCTATGCATCTCCATCCCTGCGTAACTTTATGCAAAATCAATCCACGTAAAACACACGGTTGGGCTTTCGCGGAGCGGCCTGCGGGCGGTCGCCGTCGATGAAACCGACGGCGCAATGGCCGATACCTTCCCATTCGCCTTCGACGCCGAGTTTCTTTAGAAGTTGTTTGTATTTATCCGTTTCGAACTCTTCTTTCGCACGATGGATCCAGATGCTGCCGAGGCCGAGCGAATGGGCGGCGAGCAGCATGTTGCCCATGACGAGACTGCCGTCGTAAACACGGATGGGGGAAGATTTAGCGGCTAATACGACCAGAATCACGGGAGCGCCGTAGAACGGATCGAAACCTTCCTGCCAACCGCCGATTTTGCGATTGTCGTCCGCAAGTTCATCCCGCAGTTTCTTGTTGGTGATGGCGACGGTGATGACGCCCTGCCGCCCCATGCCGCTGGCGGCGTAGAGGCCCGCTTCGATGATCTGGTTGATGTCGTCTTTTGAAGGCATGTCCGCCTTGAATTTGCGGATGCTGCGGCGTTCTTCCATTGCTTTGATGATGTCGTTCATGGTGCGACCTCCTGTCATGTGATTTTTGCGGATTTACATTGAAGAAAATCAATCTGCTATATGGTGTATAATAAATGTAACATTTCTTTTGATAACGTCAAGAGGCGGTATGGAAGTAACAGGGGCGTCCTGCCTTCGTCCGATGGCGAATGCTGTCGGTAGAGTCATAAGATTGATTAAGAAAAGCAGTATTTTGTTGGATATTGGGAAAACGTGGTTGTGTCGCTATATTATAGAAGGCGATATCATTTGCTCAAATGAATATGAATCGCGGAAAGAGATTGCAACCCATTGTAAAACAAGAGGATGACCATCATGAAGAAGTACGTTTGCGAAATCTGCGGCTATGTGTACGATCCTGAAAAGGGCGATCCCGAACACAACATTCCGGCCGGAACGCCGTTTGAAAAGTTGCCCGACGACTGGGAATGCCCGGAATGCGGCGTCGGCAAAGATGAATTCAAGCCTGAAGACGAAAAAGAATAAAGAACCACGAATGGACACGAATGGACACGAATGTTCATTTTGTCCACGGTATACACGGAATAAACAGAAGCCTTGCTGTCAGACCTTCTGCCAGCAAGGCTTCTGTTTTTTTTGCATTAAGCATTAAGCATTAAGCATTAAGCATTGTCCAGATATTTTTTGACAGTGCGTCGATCCATACCAGAGGCTTTGGCGGTGGCGAGCACGCTGCCATGACGTTTGTGGAGAGCGACAATATAACGCGAAAGCAGTTCGTCTGCCGTCATATTACAACGATTGAAGAAGGCTTCATCGTCCGTGGCAGGGCTGATACGATTAGTCGTCATCGGTGTGTAATCGCCTCGTATCAGGAGATTTCGGAGGCATTGCTCCAATTCGCGGACGTTGCCCGGCCATGGGTAATCCATGCCGAGATGACGGATGATCCAGTCGCTGCATTGCGAGGCGAAATCGACGGCATCCTGTCCGTCTAGAATGCGTTTCGCGAGAATGATGACGAACTGTCGCAATTCATCTTCCTGACCGTCGATCAGCGTACGGAGCGGGGCGGTATGGATGGTGTCCGAACAGATTCGGAAGAGAAGGTCCTGTCGGAATTTACCGCAACGACAAGCATCTTGTAAATCAATGTTCGAAGCGGCGATAATCTTGCCGACGAAGGAGAGCGGCGCGGTGTCGCCGATTCGCTGGAACTGTCTGGTTTGCAACAATCTCAATAGTTTGGCTTGTGTTTCGATACTGACATCTCCAATTTCATCAAGGAAGATGCAACCATGAGTCTGGCAGGTTTCAAAATGGCCATGGCGTTCGCGGATGGCGCCTGTGAAGGCGCCTTTCGCATGGCCGAACAGTTCCGATTCGATGAGTGACTGCGGCATGGCGGAGAGCTGCACGGGATGGAAACAGTTGAGATAGAATTCTTCAAAGCGCATCGCTTTGGGATCGAACGGGATAAATTGCGAAAAGGCGATGGCTCGCGCAACCAGTTCTTTTCCCGTGCCGGATTCACCCGTCACCAACGTGGTGATCGTGTCCATTTTCGTGAACAGTTGGCGGTAGTAGCGATAGAGATCGCAGGTGAAAATGGACTGCCAAATGGCGGTACGCAGGTTGGCGGCGGCCATCGTGCCACCTGCGATGAAATCGAAAATGTAGTTGAACGCACGGTGAATCTGGTGGAAAAGCGCGAAAATCTCTTCGGGACGGAAAATGCTCGGATATGGGCGGTTAGGCAACAGAATGACACGATTGAAATCGCGGTTGAAATCATCGTACAACTGCGCGTTTTCTGTTTCGGCGGCCGTGCCGAGATAGATGTTACTGGTCATGGGGGCGTTGTATTTGCCGAACAGCCAGTAGAGGGCGAGCATGTCCCAATCATCGAGAAGTGTTTTGTCCACTGTTGTCATGGCATCCGACCATTTTGACAACCCCTTCTTGACAAGATGGTTGCAGAGATTGAAAATAGCAGGGAGGTTTTTGTTGACGGACAATTCACCGTTGAGGCTATGCCAGACTTGGTAAAGCCCTATGTGCTTGCGGCCGAGCAACTTCTTTTCAATATCCGTCCGTTCGGCGGAAAACGGGCTGGTGAAGACCAATTTGCCGACAAGTTTGATCTGCGCCATTTCCGTTTGGCTGAAGATCGTTTGTGTTTGGTCGTTTTTCATGTCATGCCTAAAAACTGCTTTAAGAGTAATGATTGTACAAAAATACACATTAATATATACATAAAATGTACAATACAAGATGATGAGTGTGAAAAAAACGTATGATGGATATGCATGGTGAATTATTATAACATATTGGAAATAAGTATGATAATATGAATTTTGCTCCTTCTTTTTGAAATGTGGCATTGATTTTGCTTATAACATAATATAAGAAACAGCACCGCTAAACGACAAAGGATGGATTGAACAATGAAATGGTTATCATACGCCGACAAGACGGCGCTTGTCAGTGGAGACCGCCGCATCAGCTACGGACAGCTCATCGGCATGGTCCGTCGCACAAGCGAAAAGATGTCGGAATTCAGCAAGCGTGGCGATCGCATCGCTATCATTGGCGCCAATTCGCCCGAATGGGTGCTCGCGTTGTATTCCATCTGGAATCTTCATGCGACGATTGTGCCCATCGACTTCATGTCCACGCCGGAAGAAGTGGCATACATTTTGGACGATTGCACGCCGACGGTCATCTGGTGTGATGCGAAGACGCAAGAAAAGACTGATCAAGCACTTGCGTTGATGAAAACGGCGCATCCGGCCGTCATGAGATTGGAGTCGCTGGCGGATTGCGACACGGCGGAAAGTAAAGACGGCGAAGGCGTCGGCGAAAGCGACGATTCTGAATTGGCGATGATCATTTATACGTCTGGCACGACAGGATCGCCGAAAGGCGTTATGCTGACGTTTGAGAACCTCCGCTCGAATACGGAGGCGTGCTCCACGCAGATTGAAGTGTTCATTCCGGACGACCGCGTCATGGTCATCCTGCCGTTGCATCACGCCTATCCGCTGATGGCCACGGTGGTCATGCCGATGTCCATCAACGCGACGGCCGTCTTCGCACTGGACATGACGGCGGAAGCCATCATGAAGGCGTTGAAAGACAATCAGGCGACGTTCATCGTCGGTGTCCCGCGTCTTTTGGAATTATTCCGCAACGCCTTGATGCGGAAAGTCCAAGCCTCATTGCTTGGACGAATTATGTATCGAATTAGCGCGGCCTGCGGCTCGCTTAAGCTGTCCCGCATCCTTTTCAAGAAGGTGCAGGACGCCTTCGGAGGACACATGCGATATATCTCCTCCGGCGGTGCAGCAAACGACCCGCAGGTCACGCGTGATTATTATGCTCTTGGTTTCCAACTACTTGAAGGGTATGGCATGACGGAAACTGCACCGATGATTTCCTTCACACCGCCTGGCCGCTACAAGCCTGGTTCCCCCGGAAAGCCCATCCCCTGCAACGAAGTGAAAATCGTCGATGGCGAAGTGATGGTTCGCGGAAAGAACGTCATGAAAGGCTACTACAACAAGCCACAGGAGACTGCGGAGGCCTTGACGGCGGACGGATGGCTCCATACGGGCGATTTGGGCTATATTGACGAAGACGGCTTCCTTTTCCTGACGGGCCGTAGCAAGGAGTTGATCATTCTTGGCAACGGCAAGAACATAAACCCGACGGAAATCGAGCAGAAGCTCATGGACTTGTCGGACGGACTGTTCGGCGAATGCGCGATTTCGGAAGACGGACACAATCTCGTGGCGCTGATTGTTCCGGACATGGACGCCATCGCAGAGAAAAAGATTGTCAACATCCGCCAGACCATTATGGATGTAGTCATCGAGCCATATAATGAAATGGCGCCGTCGTACAAACGGATCGCAGACATCATCATCCGTAACACGCCGTTGCCGCGGACACGGCTTGGAAAAATACGTCGCCACATCATCCGTCAGGAACTGGCCGCTGCCGCTCGCGGCGAGGCCGTAAAATCGGCTGTGGCTGAGAATCCTGCGCCCGATACGAAGACGTATCGCGGCGTGGCCGCCTGCATTGAGAAGATTGCAGGACGTGCCATAGGGCCGGATGAACATTTCGAATTGGATCTGGGCATGGATTCGCTGGCGAAGATGAATCTACTCAGTTCGCTGTCCGCTGATGTGGGCGTGTCGTTGCAAGTTGAAACGCTTGCGAAACATCCGACGGCGCGGTCGTTGGCGGAGGCAATCGACGCAGGCGGCGAAGCCATCGCTGCCGCGCCATCGAAAAAATACGAACTGCCGAAGACGGGCTGGACGCATGGTTTCTTCCGTCTGTGCATGAAAGGATTCCTGCGGTGCATCTCCAAGCCGGAAGCCACTGGAATAGAGAATATTCCAGATGGTCCATGCATCTTCGCGCCGAACCACCAGAGTTCGCTGGACGCGTTCTATCTCAGCGCCGCCATGGACGCGAAACGCTTCCATGATACCTATTATTATGCGATTTCCAAATTCGTCGATGGACCGATCACGGGGTATCTTGCGCGACATCATAACGTTGTCGCGATGGAGCTCAATGGCGACTTGCGGGAGTCCATCGGCCTGCTGGAGTCGGCGTTGAAGGACGGAAAATCCGTCGCCATCTTCCCGGAAGGGACGCGGAGCATGGACGGCTCAATGGGCGAATTCTACCAGACGTTCGCTCAATTGGCTGTCAACGCGAAGGCGCCCGTTGTGCCCGTCGTCATCGACGGCGCGTTCGACGTCCTGCCGCGCGGCAAGAGCTTCCCGAACTGCGGCAAGACGGTGAAACTGTCCTTCCTGCCGCCGATCACGCCGGACGCGAACAAGACGGCGGAGGCGATCTGCAAGGAGACGAAAGAGAAAATCCAGTCCGTTCTTGACAAGAAATAAGAACAAGGCGTTGTTACGTATGACAGGCCGTCTTCTGTGAATCAGGAGGCGGCCTGTTTCGTCCTGCCGATGGCCAGCAACGCGAGATTGACGGCGAAGGCCAGCAGGATCACGGCGTGGCTGGCGTTCCCTGAAAGGAATTTGCCGAGCAACGTCATGCTTCCGCCGACGACAATCGCGGCGATGACGAACGGTCGCCGCGATTGCTGCCCGAGCAGCCCCCAGATGACGGGAATGACGAAGGCTCCCGCGTATGTTCCCAACGACATGAGAAGGACTTTCAGAATCGAATTGAATTTGAGCGTGATTAGGATCGAAAGAACGCCGAGAAGAATCGTGCAGCCCATTGTCAGACGGACGCTTTTCTTTGAATCCAATTCATCGTGGAAGAACTGCGAAAGCAGTTCAGCCGCTGTGAATAGCGTCGTGTCCGCCGATGACATGATGGCGGAGAGGATGGAGAAATACAACGGGATGATGAAGAGCGGAAAATCATGCTTGATGATAACGAAAAAGACGGATTCGTTGTTGTCAACATGATATTTCGCACCGTGGATGCCGATGAAGGCGAGCATGAAAGCGATCGGTATGAGCAACGCGACAGATGCGATGATGGCTTTTTTCGCAGTCGTTTCATTCTTTGCGCAGAACAGGCGTGAATAGATGTCCGGTCCGACAACGTAAGTGCTTGAATACGTGAACAGCATGAGAAGCAGATCCATCCAGCTGAACTTTTCTGAAATCATGGGCGCGGCGTTGGCGGCGGCATGATTGCTGTCGATGAGAATGGCTATTGTGACGAAGCCCAGCCCTGCAATGATCAAAACGACTTGCAAGATGTCGGTCTTGATGATGGACAGTTGGCCGCCCATTGCTGTGTAGAAGGTCAGCGTCAGTCCAATGGCCAATGCGGCATGTGTATATGAAATGTTGATAACGGCCGTCGTAATTTTCGCCGCGCCAATGATTTGTGCGGCGATGACGCCCAGCCAGGCAATGGCGATGACGCCTGCCGACAATTTTTTTACGCCGTCGCCGTAGAAACTTCCGAGCAGGGCAGGGAGGTTGTAGCCTTTGAATTTCGCAAGTGGTTTGACGAGAAAGAGAAGGATAAATAATCCAAACGCGCCGCATAGCATGAACCACGCTCCGGCCCAACCTTTCTGGGCGGCCAAATCAATGCTGCCCAGAATGGCGGAACTGCCGAGAATCGTCGCCAACAAGGAGCCTGTGATTTGAACAGGACTCGCCTTGCGGCCGGCGACGTAATAGTCCGCCGCCGTTTTGATTTTTCGGATGCACAGACAGCCGATGACGATGGCCGCCGCGAGATAAAGGTACAGAAAAACGATGTTCATCAAAAAATCACAGATTCAATGGCGCGATGCTGCGTTGCAGGATGCCGGTCATGTGGGCGATGGCGATGCCGTAGTTTGTGAACGGAATGTTCTGATCGTCTGCACATTTGGCGCGATAGTGCATTTCACGCTCTGTCAGCATGCAACCGCCGCAATGGACGACGACGGCATAACGGGACAGATTGTCTGGAAAGCCTGTGCCGCTCGTGAATTCGAACTGCACGTCCTTTCCGCAATGTTTGCGGATCAGTTTCGGGAGCTTTTCCGTGCCGATGTCGCCACATTGGCGATGGTGTGTGCAACCTTCGGAAATCAAGACGATATCACCGTCGCGCAGGTTGTCCAACGCTTTCACGCCGCGAACGGCTCCCGTCAGATAGCCTTTGTAGCGGGAGAAAAGAATGGAAAACGATGTCAATGGAACGTCTTGCGGAACGATTTGCGCAACTTTTCCAAATACTTGACTGTCCGTTACAACTAGCTTCGGTGGAGCAGAAAGTTTGGTGAGCGTCAACGCCAGTTCTGTCTCTTTTGTCACAACGCCGATGGCATTGCTATCGAGAATGTCGCGCAGCGTTTGGACTTGCGGGAGGATGAGCCGTCCTTTCGGGGCGGCTGCGTCGATAGGCGTCACGAGAACGACGACATCGCCTGCTTCGATCAGATCGCCTATGACGCGGTTGGAATTGTCGTCTTTCGGAGCCGTTTTGGCCATGAGTTCCTTCAAATCATAGATGCCTTGCCCTGTCACGGCGCTGACGGCGATTGTCGGCAAGCCGTCCACAGAGATGGACGGTGTCGCCAAATCCGCTTTATTAATGGCGACAACGCACGGTATCTCTTTGGCTTTGATCAGCTTGAGAATATCGTTGTCAACGTCTGTCACGCCAGCCGTCGCGTCGATGACCATGACGGCCAGATCCGTTTTGTTCAGCATTTGGCGGGCCTTGCGCATGCGCAGGGCGCCCAGCTCCGTATCATCGTCCAGACCGGGCGTGTCGAACATGACGACAGGACCTAACGGCAACAGTTCCATGGACTTCAGTACGGGATCGGTTGTCGTTCCGCGCGTGTCGGAGACGACAGCCATGTCCTGTCCTGTCACGGCGTTCATGAGGCTTGATTTGCCGACGTTGCTTCTGCCGAAGAAGCCGATGTGCAGTCTTTCAGATGATGCGGTGCTGTTCATATTTTCTTCTCTTTAGAATCTGAAGTCGCGTTGTCCGTTTTCGATTTCTTTCAGATGGCGTTTGGCGATTTCACGAATCTTTTCGCTCGGGACTTTTTCAATTTCCTGTGCGATAAGCTTTTCGCCAATGGCGCGCGTTTCGGGAGTCGCATAGTCCATAAGATATTCTTTCAACGTCATTAAGGCATTGGGATGGCAGCAGTTGAGAATCTGCTGAGACTTGCAGAGCGCCATGAAACGGTCGCCTGTGCGGCCTTCGCGGTAGCAAGCCGTGCAGAAGCTCGGGATGTATCCCATCTCCATGAGCCAGCGGGCGACTTCGTCCAATGTGCGGCGGTCGTTGACGTCGAACTGTGCGGATTCTTCCGCTTCAGGCGTGTTGTCGGCATAACCACCAACGCTCGTCTTGGAAGCGCCGCTGATCTGCGAGATGCCAAGATGGAGGACGCGTTCGCGCGTCTTCTGGCTTTCACGTGTGGAAACGATCATGCCCGTGTACGGGACGGCGACGCGGATGCAGGCCACGATTTTCGCGAACTGGTCATCGTCGATGCCGTTTTTGAACGTGGAGGGATCGATATCGTCTGCGGCGCGGATACGCGGGACGGAAATCGTGTGCGGGCCGACGCCGAAGGCCGCTTCCAGATGCTCCGCATGCATGAGCAACGCGGAGAATTCGTAGCGGTAGCGTTCCAGACCGAAGAGGACGCCGAGGCCGACGTCGTCGATGCCGCCTTCCATGGCGCGGTCCATCGCTTCCGTATGGTAGCAATAGTCGTGCTTCGGGCCGCTCGGATGGAGGATTTCATAACTTTCCTTATGATAGGTCTCCTGGAAGAGGATGTACGTTCCGATGCCCGCGTCCTTCAGCTTGCGGTAGTTTTCGACGGTCGTGGCGGCGATGTTCACGTTGACGCGGCGGATGGCGCCGTTCTTGTGTTTGATGCTGTAGATTGTCTTGATGGATTCCAGAATGTATTCGATCGGATTTTCGACGGGATGCTCGCCGCATTCGATGGCCAGACGCTTGTGGCCCATGTCCTGCAACGCGATGACTTCGCGGCGGATTTCGTCCTGCGTGAGCTTTTTACGCGGAATGTGTTTGTTCTTAAGATGATACGGACAATAGACGCAGCCGTTCACGCAGTAGTTGGAGAGATACAACGGCGCGAAGAAGACGATGCGGTTGCCGTAGAAATCTTTCTTGATTTGTTCCGCCAGAGCGTAGATTTCTTGGTTCTTCTCTTCAATGTCGCAGTCGAGCAGGACGGCCGCTTCGCGGTGGCTGAGGCCTTTGCGCAGCTTCGCTTTCGCGATGATCTGGTCGATCAGTTCGACGTTATGCTTGTTCTTTTCCGCATAATCCAGCGATGCAAGCACTTCCTCATGGTTGATGAACTCTTCTGCTTTGTGTGATTTTGGATCGTACAACATGTTGCTGTTCTCTCTTGTTTGTGGTCGGTTATGTTAATGTTAGAAAAATCAATAACGTGCGTCTCCGCGGTCAACGGTGATGTGGCAGCCGATAGTCGATAGCTCTTTATCGAGCTTGGCGACACCTTCCACGGCTTCCAGACCAGTGTTCGCCTTGTTGTCGTAAAGCGTGTAATTATCTCTCACATCGGTTGGAGAAAGGTTCGGCATAATGACGTTCGCGCCTGCGAGAATGCCACGTAGGCGACCTTCTGGATGCAACGTGGCGAGAGCGGTCGTCGATGGAAGCAGGACTTTCGGCAACGTCAAACGGACGAGAGCCAACATGAACAGCGTCGTTTCGACGGAGCCAGCTGGTTCGTTCGCGAACGGCGTCGCATGATGCGGGATGAACGGCCCGAGGCCAACCATCTGCGGGCGGAAGTCTTGTATGAACGCAAGATCGGCGGCCAGGCATTCCGTCGTCTGATACGGCGAACCGATCATCATGCCGCAACCGACTTGATAGCCAAGCTCTTTCAGCCATTCGAGGCACTGCATTCTGACTGACAGTTTTTGGAATGATGGATGGAGCTTCGCGTAATGCCATTCCGTGGCTGTTTCGTGACGGAGCAGATAGCGATCCGCTCCAGCCTCTTTCAGACGGCGGTAGCTTTCCTTGGAACGCTCTCCAAGGGAAAGAGTTATGGCGATATCTGGACGACGTTCCTTCACGGCGGTGACGATGTCGCACATCCGTTCGTCGGTAAACCACGCATCTTCACCGCCTTGCAGGACGAGTGTGCGCAAGCCTGCGGCATAGCCTTGCTCCAGGCAGTCGAGAATCTGCTCTTTTGTCAGACGGTAGCGGACGACGGCCGTGTTGCTTCGGCGGATGCCGCAGTACAGGCAGTCGTTTTTGCAGAAGTTGCTCAATTCCACCAATCCACGCAGAAAGATGACCTGTCCGAAATTAGCGATTCGGAGGTTGTTGGCGCGGGATTTTGCGTATTCCACGTCTTCCGCATCCGCATGCGTCAGAATTTGCAGGAAATCGTTTGCCTGCAAATGGTTGCCTGCTTCGAGAGTGGTTATCAGTTGTCTTGCTGTTTCGTTCATTACAGTTTTGCCATCAAAGCTTTTGATGTGACGCCTTTTAGCATGCCGAGCTTGCCGGAGAGGGAACTGATCACGTCCATCGGCGCGTCGATGGTCACGCTGATGACGGAGATGTTCCGCGGCTTGTAGGGGATGCCCATGCGGCCGATGATGTATTGCCTGTATT
>JAEEGF010652731.1_pt1 | contig 14298 bp, 9 predicted proteins | sample 9134171 | NCBI WGS metagenome assembly JAEEGF01 (sample SAMN16246542, study PRJNA631951) | gut metagenome | biome: gut microbiome; feature: rumen; material: AP-attached | host: Bos | place: Iran: Karaj | collected 2018-10
CCTGACGGATGTCCTGACGCTGACCGCCACACCCATCCCGCGCACGCTCTATATGGCGCGGGCCGGAGTCAAGGCCATGAGCTGCATCGAGACACCTCCCCAGGAACGTCTGCCGGTCAAGACCACCGTCTGCCAGTATGATGAACGGGTCATCCGCGATGCTATCCAGCGCGAGCTCAACCGCCAGGGACAAGTCTTTTTCCTCCACAACCGGGTGACTACCATCGAGACCATGGAGCGCAAGCTGCATGAACTGGTGCCCCATGCCCGGATCGCCGTAGGCCACGGCCAGATGGAGACTGAAGAGCTGGAAAAGGTGATGGCCAGCTTCGTCAACGGCGAGGTGGACATCCTTCTTTCCACCACCATCATCGAAAGCGGTCTGGACATCCCCAACGCCAACACCATCATCATTGACCGCGCGGACCGGTTCGGCCTGAGCGAGCTTTACCAGCTGCGCGGACGCGTGGGCCGCTACCGCAATCAGGCTTATGCCTACCTGCTCATCCCCCGGCACGGTGCTCTGCTGGCCGATGCGCGCAAACGCATCTCCGCCATCAAACAGTATTCACGGCTCGGCTCCGGATTCAAGATCGCCATGCGCGACCTGGAGATCCGCGGCGCGGGCAACATTCTGGGCGCGGAACAGAGCGGCCATATCTCGGCCATCGGCTTCGACCTCTACTGCCGTCTGCTCCAGACCTCCATTGACAAGCTCAAAGGAGTCCAGCCTTCCAAACAGCTCGATACCCAGGTGGATCTGGACTTTCTGCTGGCCGATGAAAATGAGGATAAACTGCCCGGCGGCATCAATGACTCACGCCAGCTGATCCCCGTTGCCTACATCAGCGACCCGGTCCAGCGGCTGGAGATCTACCGCCGGCTGGCTCAGGCCAAAGAACTCGACACCCTGGACGGCATCAGCGCGGAATTGAAAGACCGTTTCGGCAAACAGCCGCCGCGCATCCAGTACCTGATCGACGTGCACCGCATCCGCGTCGTCGCCGGCAAGAAAAACATCTCCGCCATCGAATCCCAGGAGAACAAGATCATCATCACCCGCAATGGTGTCCCCATCATGGTGTACGGACGCTATCCCCAGTTCACCAAAAAGACCACCAAAGGCCGCCTGAAAGAACTCCTCCAGATGGTCCAGAACATGGCGTAAAATACCGCATCCGCACAGAGTGACAGAGGTGTTATAAAAGAACCACAGATGGACACGGATAAACACAGATAATATATTTATTATAAAGATGTTACGTAGAGACGCACGGGTCGTGCGTCTTTGTGTTTTCACGTCTCAGCGTCTCCATTGTAAAGTCCTGAAAGGACAGCCAGATTACAGGCAGGGATGAAGCGAAATCCCTGCTCGACATCAACCTCTGTTTAAGTCCCGAAGGCGACGACAGAGCCGAACGTCGGCCACGCAAAAAACTATTCAAATTCCGCAAATCCTGTGAATCCTGTCGAATCATTGGGTTCTTTTTATTGAGCCGGTTCGGGGTCGCGCCAGCGCACCTGATAGAGGGTGCGCGTGCATTCCAGGTCTTTTTCGTGATAGGACGGGGTGAAACAGAGGCTCACCAGCTGGTCATTATCCTGGCTCAGAATGGGTTCCGGGATGGAGAACCGGACGAGGAAAGCCGTGTTGGTCCCGTTCAGGGTGTTGGTTCCGGTCGGAGCCGGGAGAACGTATTCCAGAGGCAGCTCGATATTGTTGATCTTGGCCCGGTAAACCGCTTCCCGGTCTGCCTCTTCCGGCCCGATCAGCAGCTCCAGATACTGCGGCTTGTCCACCAGCAGTTGAACAATGTAATCAGCCTCACCATCTGCCATATCCCAGCCGCGTCCATTTACTTCTATATTGGAGGTCACAGGATGTTTTTGCAGTGTATAACTGCCATTGAATGTGCTGAGTTCCTGTGGCTTGCCGGAAGTCTTTCCTGAAAATTTTTCCGGGATAAAAAAGGCCTCTTCTCCCATCGAAAGCAAATCTCATCTGCTGATGATCGAGTAAGATGTGGATATAAAACCGCAACCCAGATAATCTGCAAAAGGCACCAGACATAGAAACTTTTTTGGATCCATCCGGTCAGTTTGGGAGAGAGGTTTGGGATAAAGAGCGGACAGAGCGTCAGCGCCAGGAATGCCGGTCCCATGTCCAGAATGTAGCGCGTGGAAAGTGTGTCAAAGCTCAGATAGAAGACGCAGAGCACCGGAAAGGTCAGCCCGAACCAAATCAGCAGTCCCCATGCCAGTGTCCGTTTCCAGTTGGTTGTTTCATCTTTCGGGGAACGCCCGCTCTTCCAGAGCAGCCAGCAGATCAGCCCCAGGATCACCAGATAGGTGGGGTCGAAGGTCGTCTGGTAAATATCCCGCCAGCGCGGGATGTCTGCCTGACCGGCCTTGATAGCCCACGGGATAAAGACCCAGCAGAAAAGCTCCCGTCCCAGCTCCCAGAGACTTGCCTCACCGCAGGGATGACCGAACCGGGTCAGATAAACGATGCTGCCTGCCGAGAAATTCAGATTGTGTCCGAATTCAAATGGTGCTCCGAACCGTACCCAGTTGCTCCAGGCCAGGAAGAGAAATCCGGCCAGTGTCACCACGGAGCCTGACAGAATGAAAAGAAGCTGTTTATATGTTCCGCCGCTCTTCCGCCAGCTGAGCAGAGCGGTTCCGCTCAGGAGGATGCCGGCGGCCATGCCATAGATACCAAAGGTGGGACGCACCAGCGCGATAAAACCGGCCAGAGCACATCCCAGCAGAAAATCAAAACGCCTCCGCCCGATCAGATACCGTATCACGGCCAGCAGGAGCAGCAGGGCAAAGATCATCGCGTAAAGACAGGTCACCTCATAGACCAGCTTTTTGCCGTTCAGCAGATTGACCAGCGCGGGACAGAGCAGGATCATTGTGCAAAACAGACCTGTGCCCGTCAGGCTGAAACCGCTCTGGATCAGCATCCGCGCCGTATAGGCGGTGTACAGACTCAGACAGAAGAGCAATGTGAGCAGAGGAATGATGTCGGGGCAGGAGACGCAGCCCAGCAGTCGGGAGACACCCTCAAAGGGCAGGATCCACATTGCCATTCCCAGACCCCAGACCTGCTGCACTCCGCTGCCGCCGTACCAAGCGGTATCGAATCGGATGTCCTGGATATGAGCGCTGATGGCAAAATGTCCCTGCATCAATGCTTCGGCCTGCATCCGGGGAACAACAGAGCCCCTCAAGGGAAAATAAAAATGTTCCCATGTAACTCCGCTGAGGAAAACAAAACATACTGTCGCCAACAAAGGGAATACCCACCCTATCAACCATTTCCAATTATTGTTTTTATCTTCAATCATAGAAAGGTTGTAAACCGATGTTCACAACAGCATATTTTATTGTTAACTCTATTGAGTAGTTTGGGGATGAATTATTCCACAGTATAGCATCCTCGTATGTATTTATAAGTTTTTACATACTGAAGATTCATACACTTTAATCCTTGTCCAAGAGTAGATGTCCCACACTGACCATGCTCAACTATAACATCAACAGTCTTAGTTATATCTGTATTTACTATGCATTGTTTATCACCATTTACACAGTCCTGGAATGGTATTGTATGGATACTACAAAAAGTACCAGCACCTTCTCCTGATTCTATACGATCAGGACATTTCCAGCCTCCCACTCGCGCTACACATATCTTACCTCCATATACCCCGACAGTGACTAAAAACAGACACAGTGAGGCATGGATTATCTTTTTATTCAGTATTTTCATAATACGTATTATTTTTAGTTATTTTTTCTTTTTTATAAGAAACAGGATGGGAAAGAAAAGAGCTGTTAATATAAGTAACGTAAAACTGATGTAATACCTGATTTTAGCAGGTTTATCAGAAATTCTTTTATAGAGAGACTGCGAACCGGCAGCTATGACTTTCGGACTGTCCAAAGCAACCTCCCATTCATTTGTGCAAGGGTAAAGTATTGATCCTCTAAAGTGAGTTTTATCCCGATACCAAAACCGTTGATCCTCAACAGAAACATATCCAAACGTCGGCAAAAGCGGCATGATCCGAGGCGTTGTTACAATATTAGTTACTTCTATAGTATAAGAAAACCAAATAATATCTGGAGATACTGCTGGATAAGGAATGCTATCACAACTTTTTATTAATACACTGACAGGTACTTTCAAATTTTTATTAACTTCTTTGCATTGTCTTAATTCATAGGTATCATAAACTACAGTATTTGTTAAAACAATTTTTAATTCTTTTAACAAAGAAGGAAGATTATCATGTTTAACAGTTTCTTCTCTTATCTGCCAATAATCCTCCACGTCTGTTGTAATGTAGTTTGTGTTCAAGATAAAAGAACCTGTAGAAATCAACGGATTTGGAAAAGAAGAAAGCTGATAATGAAAATCACACCACCAGGGATTAGGGTACACATCTGTAACTTCTAATATATCTACTAATTTATGTACGTCACTGGAATTGGTTCCATTTTGTTCCGCAAGGTATTTTCCTCCGCAAAAACTGAGCCACAGCGCGCCGGCATAACTGTTGCGAATGGGAATTTGTCCGGATAAAACAGAACCGGGATTACTCATTTCTGGAGGAGAATCACGAACATTCCACTCCCGATCCACGAATTTATCAGAAATGTGAACATAGAAAGTATTCGTCCCTTCTGAAAAATAATGATAGCCAGAATGCGACTCTAATTCTTTATCATACATAGTCATTTGCAGTTGCCAGCGATTTTTTTCATCCACAGAGAAAGAAAAAGGAAACTCGGAGGAGAGATGGAGTTTATTAGTTCCTTGGATTCTATAACCTTTGATAGTACCCTCAGCTGTATAAAGCGGAATGAACCATCCGCCCTGTGGTACCTCATTCTCTGGGATTTCTAAAGTTTTATCCTCGTGAACAACTGTGACTTTGTCCACATCCACAACAGATAACAGTTCCAGCTGCCGGGTAAGAGATTCGGCAGACTGACTGCTGACACAAAAGCACCAAACCAAACTCATCCAAAAGAGAAAATTCCATTTTATGATTTTCATTTTATTTTTGTTCTTTATTTAAGGTGTTGAATATTAGATTTTTATTATTTCTTTCAGCATTCCATTCCCATAGTTGCAGGATAATACCTCCCAACAACATGATCCCCAAAAGGATAAGACTGTATAAGTCAGATTTTTCCTCCATAAAACCGAAGAAAGAACCCACTCCAAAACATTTGCAAGTTCCTAACCTTGAAGGGGAAAATAGAAACGCGATCCGATAGAGAACAAAAAGCATACAAATCCAAAGAACAAACTTCACACCATCCATAGGACGATTTGTAATCAGCTTCACCAGGAGAAAGATAGATAGTCCTATCTCAAACGCTGAAATGAAAATCAAAAGGTATTTGGCTTTTATAAAGAAAAATACCGGATCTACCGAATTCATAAGAGGATGGGAGAAATCGGAAAAGAGTTTTGCTGTCGCTGTCGTAATAAAAGCCAGCGTACAGAAAATAATGTATATATAAGCCAGAGTATGACGATTCATTTATATATTACTGAATACAAATAACTTATAGCTGATTTCAGAAGAAAAAATAAAAATTCTCAAAAAACCTAAGAAATGATGCCATATTCTTTTAAAAAGTCAACATTTTTATAAAAAATTTTTTTCTGATTTTATTATATTGGTTATGTGTATGTTATGAGAGATAATATCTGTTTTTGAAGAAAAATTTTAGATTTTTCTTTTGGGATTTATCTGAGAAAACACCTTCCTTTCAGCGGTGCTCCGCGTTTTGAATGCTGTTTTCCTCTTTGTTTTTGGGCTTATTTTAGCATCTTTTGTGGAAAATTCTTCAAAAAAATATCCATATCAGGGAAAAACCTTATTGACACAATTTGCCGGTTTTTATAATTTGACAACGGTTTTGCTTTGCGTATGGAGAAAAGAGCCAGAAAGTCAGAAAAAAAAGCAAAGGGGTTCACCTTGATGGAGGTGCTGGTGGTGACAGCGATCATCGCGGTGCTGTCGGGTCTGCTTTTGCCGGCGCTGGGAGCGGCCAAGGAGAAGGCGCGGCGGATCCAGTGCGCGAATAATCTGAAACAGATCGGGCTGGCATTGACCTTCTACGCGGAGGATAACGGGGAGAAGTTTCCCGATATGCGCAAACCGCCCTTCCGTGTGGAGGGGGATCCGGAGGAGGTGTGCGGTTACTGGCCGTGGGATCTGTCGCGGCGGCTGACAGACCGGCTGGAGTCCTACGGACTGAAGGAGCGCAAACTGTATTTTTGCCCGTCGGCCCGGATGATGATCCTGGACATCACGAACCGGTGGGAGCTGTCGCCGTACTTCCGGGTGAACAGTTATCTGTGGCTGATCCCCGGCACAGCCGGCATCAGCAATGAGAGCTGCTGGGTCTCTACGCCGACGGAGCATCGGCAGTGGGCCTTGAGGACGAATCAGGCGCGGTTCGTGCCGCTGGCGGCGGACGCGGTGATCGGCCAGGTGGAGCGGGACGGCTCGATGCGCTACAATAAAATATACGGGGACAACATAGACAGCACCAGCCATCTGAAAGGCGGAAGGATGCCCGCGGGGGCGAATCAGGTCTTTACGGACGGCCGGGTGGAGTGGTTCAAGTGGAGCAAGCTGGAGGACCGCTACTACTGGGTGCGCCCGAACGACACAAGATTCCATTTTTAAAAAGAAACCCGGCTATGGGTCAGGAAAGTGAAAAAGGAAACGGCTTCCCCCGTGTGGTGATCGCGGGAGCGGGACCTGCCGGACTGACCGCGGCGACCGAGCTGGTACGGCTGAGAGGCGGCGACGGCCGGGGGATCACCCTGCTGGAGGCGGATCCGCAGCGAGTGGGAGGGATCTCGAAAACGGTCTGCCATCACGGATTCCGGTTCGACATCGGGGGGCATCGCTTTTTCAGCAAGAATCCGGAGATCACACGCTGGTGGGAGGAACGGCTGCCGGAGGACTTTCTGACCGTGAAAAGACAGTCGCGCATCCTGTACCGGGGGCGCTTTTTCGATTATCCGCTGAAACCCTGGAACGCGCTGAGCAATCTGGGGCTGACGGAAAGCGGACTGTGTGTGCTGAGCTATTCGCGGAGGAAGCTCTTTCCGCTGAGGCCGGAGGTCAGTTTCCGGGACTGGGTGACGAACCGGTTCGGCGACCGGCTGTATCAGCACTTTTTCAAAACGTACACGGAAAAAGTCTGGGGAATATCCTGCGAGGAGCTGAGCGCGGACTGGGCCGCGCAGAGGATCAAAGGGCTGTCGCTTTATCACGCGGTCTGGAACGCGTTCTTCAAGCCCTCCGGCGGCAAGGTGGTGAAAACGCTGATAGACCGGTTCCGGTATCCGCGGCTGGGGCCGGGCATGATGTGGGAAAAGACCCGCGACGACCTGACCGCGGCCGGAGTGGAGATCCGGATGGGACGCGAAGTCAAACGGATCCACTGCCGGGGAAACCGGGCGGCCGCGGCAGAGACCCTGGGTCCGGAAGGCAAACGGGAAACCTGGCCCGCGGAGGAGTTCATCCTTTCCATGCCGCTGAGGGAGACCGTTCTCGCGCTGGGCGAATCAGCCCCGGAACCGCTGAGACGCGCCGGAGCCGCTCTGCGGTATCGGGATTTTCTGACGGTGGCGCTGATCCTGCGCGGACCAAAGACGGCAGAAGGACTCTTTCCCGATAACTGGATCTATATCCACGATCCGCAGGTGAAAGCGGGACGCATCCAGAACTTTTACCGCTGGAGCCCGGAAATGGTGCCGCAGACTGAACCGGACGCGGCAATGAACTGTCTGGGAATGGAATACTTCTGCGGCGAAGGAGACACGCTGTGGCGGCAAAGCGATGAAAGCCTGAAGGAGCTGGCCCGCGCCGAACTGGAACGGCTGGAGCTGCTGCCCAAAGGAACAGAATGCGTGGACGGCTGTGTCATCCGTATGCCCAAAGCCTATCCGGTGTACGCGGGAGACTACCGCCGGGATCTGGGGATCATCCGCGGCGAAATACTGAAATACGAAAACATCCAGCAGTGCGGCCGCAACGGTCTGCATCAGTACAATAACCAGGATCACTCCATGCTGACGGGGATGCTGGCGGCGCGAAATATCCAGAACGGAGGCAGCCGTGAAAACGTCTGGCACGTGAACGAGGACGCTCAATACCTGGAATAATTTACCAGTGTTTATCCCCGTCCATCCGTGGTTCTTTTAAACCCATCTGCGGTTTTAATGAAAATTGTTTGAATAAATCACACGGGTTTTGCGTCGAAAACTGGGAAATTTTTGAAAATTTCCTCAAACCATTTAATAATGAATAAATTGAATATTGGGCTCACGGCCGCCGTGCTGTTGAGCGGTGTTTTGTTTTTGGGGAACGGATGCTCTCAGAAAGCCGCCGTTGCCCCCGATGCCTCTTCCAAAACGCCTGCCGCCGTTCCGATCGTGGCCGCCCAGGCAGAGCAAAAAGAATTTGACGTGAAGATATCGGCCTTTGGTCATGTCTCCTCCTATAACCGGGTGGAGGTAAAGCCGCGTGTGACGGGACATATCATCGAGATCCCGTTCAAGGAGGGTCAGGATGTCCGGAAAGGCGATCTGCTCTTCAAGATAGACCCCCGCAAGACCGAAGCCAGTCTGGCTCAGGCCAAAGCGACCCTGGCACAGGCTCAGGCCAGGCTGACGAACGCCCTGAACAATTACGATCGCGCCAAAGGGTTATTCGATAAAAAACTGATCTCCACCGAGGAGATGGACAGCACGACCACCGCGCTGCTGGCCGCGCAGGCGACTGTGGCCTCCGGCGAGGCTTCGCTGAAAGATATCGAACTGACGCTGGAATTTACCGATGTGACCTCCCCCATCAGCGGCCGCACCGGCGCCATCCAGACGGATCTGGGCAATGTGGTCTCGGCCGGAGCCGATACACTGGTGACGATCAACGAGATCAGCCCTATCGGAGTAAATTTCTCGCTGGCGGAAAGGTATATGCCGCAGATCCGCCGGATCCTGGGTCAGCCGGACGCGAAAGTGGAAGTTTATGACGGGACGACGGATCAATTCATTTCTGAGGGACTGCTCGATTTCATGGACAATCATGTGGACCGCGCCACCGGCATGGTCGCCCTGAGCGCACGGTTCGAGAATAAAGACCAGGCTCTCTGGCCCGGTCAGTTCGTCAAGATCGTCATGAGCCTGGAACGGTACCCGAACGCGGTCGTGATCCCCAGCATCGCCATCCAGAACAAACAAGACGGCGAGCAGTTCGTTTATGTGGTCAAAGCCGATAACACGCTCGAAATGCGGGATGTGACCGTGGGCGAACAGCGCGGCGAGGAATCCGTTATCAAAGAAGGGCTGAGCGCCGGCGAAACGGTCGTGACGGACGGACATCTGCGGCTGAACGCGCAGTCTGTCGTGAAGGTCTATCACAGTCTGGATGAAGCCGTAGAACAAGTGAAACCATGATAAACGGCTTTTGATGATCCCTTTTAACCTTTTTTAGCAGATCCCCATGTCCTTATCCGTTCTTTGTATCCGCCGGCCTGTGATGACTACGCTGCTGATGGCCACGATCCTGCTTTTCGGTGCGCTGGCCTATCGGCTGCTGCCGGTCAGCGATATGCCCACAGTGGATTATCCCACTATCAGCGTCAACGCGAACCTGACCGGAGCCAGCCCGGAAACCATGGCCGCCACGGTGGCGACCCCGCTGGAAAAACAATTCTCCGCCATTGACGGCGTGGATTCCATCAACTCGGTCAGCTCACAGGGTTCCACGCGCATCACTATCCAATTCAGTCTGGACCGCGACATCGACAGCGCGGCGCAGGATGTGCAGTCGGCCATCAGCCGTGTGCAGCGCCGTCTGCCCAAGGACATGACCACCCCGCCTTCCTATAACAAGCAGAACCCGGCGGACTGGCCCGTCCTCTTTATCGGCGTTTATTCCGACACGCTGCCCATGTATGAAGTCAATGAATACGCGGAAAGCATCATCGGCCGCAGTCTGAGCATGATCAACGGTGTGGCTCAGGTCGGTGTCTGGGGCGGCCAGCGTTACGCGGTGCGTGTGCAGCTGGATCCGGACGCGGTGGCCGCCAAAGGGATCAGCGTGGCCGAGATCAGCAAAGCGATCGATACCGGCAACGTCAACCTGCCCAACGGAATCCTGCAAGGGAACGACATTTCCTACACCATCGAGGCGGAAGGTCAGCTGGACAAAGCCGAATACTACCGGCCCTTGATCGTGGCTTATGAAAACGGAAACCCGATCCGCCTGGAACAGCTGGGGCGTGTTCTGGACAGCGTGGAGAACGATAAGACCGCCAGCTGGTACAATCATCACCGCTCCATCGTGCTGGCTGTTTTCCGCCAGCCCGGTGTCAACACCGTCCAGCTGGTAGATGCCGTGCGCGCCGCCCTGCCCGCTTTGCAGGAACAAGTGCCTCAGGCCGTGCATGTGGATCCCTATTTCGACCGCTCTCAGACCATCCGCGAGTCCGTTCACGATGTGCAGTTCACTCTGGAGCTGACCGTAGCGCTGGTGATCATGGTCATCTTCCTGTTCCTGAGGAATATCTCGGCAACGATCATCCCGACTCTGGCCATCCCGATGTCTATCGTGGGTACCTTCGCGGTGATCTACTTCTTCGGCTACAGTCTGAACAATCTGACCCTGATGGCGCTGACCCTGAGCATCGGCTTTGTGGTGGACGACGCTATCGTGATGCTGGAGAACATTATGCGACACCGGGAAAACGGCGACTCGCGCATGGATGCCGCCGTCAAAGGTGCCAAAGAGATCGGCTTCACGATCATTTCCATCACTTTCAGTCTGGCCGCGGTCTTCATCCCGGTGCTCTTCATGGGAGGTCTGCTGGGACGGCTGCTGCATGAGTTCGCGGTGACGATCATCTCGGCGGTGCTCATATCGGGATTTGTCTCGCTGACGCTGACCCCGCTGATGTGCAGCCGGTTCATCCGCTACAGCCCAGACGAGAAACACGGCATCTTCTACCGGTCGATCGAGGCCGGTTTCCAATGGCTGCTGAGGTTCTATTCCTCTACACTGAAGATGGTTCTGCGGCACCAGTTCATTACCCTCTGCCTGACGTTCATCCTGCTGGGCGCGACCGCGTATCTGTTCATGGCTATTCCCAAGGGATTCTTCCCCAGCGAGGATACCGGCACGCTGGATATCAACGTGGAAGGGATGGAAGGCATTTCCTACGAATCTATGAAACGGCATATCCTGGCCTTGAGCGAGATCGTGGGAGAATGCCCGGAAGTCCTGAACTTTACCACCAGCGTGGGCGGAGGCGGCAATACCTCCGGCAACAGCGGACGCATCCAGATCCGGTTGAAACCCATGAACGAACGCAAGAAACACGTGGATCAGATCATCCAGGAACTGCGTCCCAAACTCTCCGCCATTCCGGGCGTGAAAGTCTATCTGTCCAACCCGCCTATCATCCGGATCGGTGGTCTGGCCAGCAAGAGCCTTTACCAGTACACTTTGCAATGTGTGAACCTGGAAGATCTCTACCACTGGGCACCTATCCTGCAGGAGGAATTCCAGCATATCCCCGGCGTGAGAGACGTGGCCAGCGACCTGCTGATCAAAAATCCTCAGCTGAACGTGACCATCGACCGCGAAAAGATCGCCGCCCTGGGGCTGACCATCGATCAGGTGGAGAACGCCCTCTATAACGCCTATGGAACACGCCAGGTCTCAACGATTTACGGTTCTATCCAGCAATACTATGTCATGCTGGAGACACTGCCGGAGCTTCAGCGCAATCCCGAAACGCTGGAAACCGTCTATATCCGCACCGGTCAGGGAGATATGATCCCCCTCAGCACCGTGGCCAGCTGGGAACGCGGTCTGGGTCCCATGAGCGTCAGCCACTACGGACAGCTGCCGGCGGTGACCCTGAGCTTCAATCTGGCACCGGGAGTCGCGCTGGGTACCGTGGTCAATGAAATCGAGAAAATCACGGAATCGCTGCATCTGCCCAGCAGTCTGAGCGGACGTTTTCAGGGCCAGGCAGAAGCCTTCCAGGTCTCCATGCAAGGCATGGACATGCTGCTGATCCTGTGTATCCTGTTGATCTACATCATTCTGGGCATCCTCTACGAGAGCTTTATCCATCCGCTGACGATCTTATCCGGACTGCCGGCGGCCGGGTTCGGCGCTCTGCTGACCCTGATGATCTTCAAGCTGGATCTGAACATTTACGGCTTTGTGGGACTGATCATGCTGGTCGGCATCGTAAAGAAGAACGCTATCATGATGATCGACTTCGCGCTGGAAGAACAGCGAAGCGGCAAGACCGCCGAAGAAGCGATCTATCAGGGATGTATCCTGCGTTTCCGCCCCATCATGATGACGACCCTGGCCGCGATCACGGGCGCACTGCCCATCGCGTTCGGCTACGGTGCCGGTGGAGAAGCCCGTCAGCCGCTGGGACTTTCGGTGACAGGCGGTCTGCTGGTGAGCCAGGCGATCACCCTCTACATCACCCCGGTGATCTTCCTGTACTTTGAACGATTGAGGAACCTTTTCAAGAGAGAAAACAAAGTGAAATAAGTTCAAAAAAGCCGGTTTTGACTCAAAATCCCGTTAGACGAACATCGCTCTAACGGGGATTTTTTTGGATATGTGTATCCAAAAAAATGCCAAATTGCCGAAAAATAATTGGCCAAATTGCCGAAAAATAATTGGCCAAATTGCCGAAAAATAATTGGCCAAATTGCCGAAAAATAATTGGCCAAATTGCCGAAAAATAATTGGCCAAATTGCCGAAAAATGTTAAATTATCCCCGGATTGATTTTGATATCATATCTATAATATTCACAAAATAAGGTGATTTTGAAAAAATGAAAGAGTATCGGAAACGAATCGCGGATCAACTGCTGGCAAGGAAACTGGCAAGCAAAGGTGCCGTCCTTATTGAAGGTCCCAAGTGGTGCGGCAAGACGACGACCGCGGAGCAATCCGCTAAAAGCATTCTGTATATGTCTGATCCGGAGAATGAAAAACAGAATCTATTGATGGCGGATATCAGTCCTAAAACCCTTCTGGAGGGGGCTGTCCCCAAGCTGATAGATGAATGGCAGATCGCCCCGAAACTCTGGGATGCTGTTCGTTTTGAAGTAGATCACCGGGACGGACCGGGTCAGTTCATATTGACAGGATCCGCTGTTCCCGCTTCCACAGAAAACATCCACCACACCGGCACCGGGCGTTTCAGCTGGCTGATGATGCGTCCCATGAGTCTTTTTGAGTCCGGGGAATCTACCGGGGAGATCAGCTTGAGATCCCTGTTTGAGGCACCCGGAGAAATCGCCGCCAAAAACAACCTGAGTCTGGAAGAGATCGCTTTTTTGACCTGCCGGGGAGGCTGGCCGGGCGCTTATTCCCTGAAAGAGTCCGCGGCATTGGAGCAGGCTTTCGATTATTTCGACGCCGTGGTCAAATCGGATATTTCACGCGTGGACGAAGTCAAACGCAATCCGGAACGGGTCCGCCGTCTGATGCGGTCTTATGCCCGGCATCAGGGCACCCAGGCATCATTGACGGTCATTCACAAAGATATCTCGGCAAATGATGCGGATTCCTTGCAGGAAGATACGGTCTTTTCGTACATCAACGCGTTGAAAAAGATTTTCGTTGTGGAAGATATGAGTGCCTGGAATCCCAATCTGCGCTCCAGAACATCTATCCGCACATCTGACACCCGCTATTATGTGGATCCCTCCATCGGGACTGCCGCTCTGGGTCTGGGTCCGAAAGATCTGATGTCTGATCTGAAGACTTTCGGTTTGTTCTTTGAGACGCTTTGCATCCGGGATCTGAGAGTATTCGCGGACGCTCTGGATGGAAATGTTTATCACTACCGGGATAAAAGCGGTCAGGAATGCGATGCCGTCATCCATTTGCGCAACGGCTCTTACGGACTGATCGAGATCAAGTTAGGCGGGGATGAACTGATCGGGGAAGGTGTCTCCGCCTTGAAATCATTTCAAAACAAGATAGATACAGACAAAATGAAAGCACCGGCCTTTCTCATGGTGCTTACCGCGACAGGGCAATACGCCTATCGTCGGAAAGACGGTGTTTATGTCGTGCCGATCGGATGTCTGAAAGATTGATTGGGAATTTTAAGGATGTGGTATAAAAGAACAACGGATGGACACAGCCAACACATTTATTTTCAATAAATTCTCTGTATCCATCCGTGATTCTAAAATCACT
>JAEEGF012032266.1_pt1 | contig 14295 bp, 19 predicted proteins | sample 9134171 | NCBI WGS metagenome assembly JAEEGF01 (sample SAMN16246542, study PRJNA631951) | gut metagenome | biome: gut microbiome; feature: rumen; material: AP-attached | host: Bos | place: Iran: Karaj | collected 2018-10
ACCAAATTCCTCCTTCATTGCATCAACTAATTCTTTAATTTCAAGAATTGACATTTCTTTTAAAGCACTAATAAAATCTTCCTTATTTAATTTAGCCATTTTTATTTTCCTCCTTAATTAATTATTTTCCTTTTCCTTAGCGTATAAATCTAAGCATATAGATAAGTCTCTAACAGTTCCCATAAGACCAGCTGCTAATTGAGTTAGCAATGTATCTCTTGATGGAATTGCCGCATATCTCTTCAAGTCTTCTAATCCAGCAACTTTTCCTTCAACTATTCCAGCTTTAATTTGTAATGCTTCATGATCTTTAGCATAATCACTTAAAACTTTTACAATTGAAAGTTCATCTGTACCAAATGATATCGCACTAGGTCCAGCTAAATGTTCAGTCATATCGATCTTTAGCTCATCAAGTGCTCTCTTAGTTAAAGTATTCTTATATACTTTATAGTCAGCTCCACTTTCTCTTAGTTTTCTTCTAAGTTCAGTAACTTCACCAACACTAAGTCCACGATAATCAAACAAAACTACTGATTTTGCATTCTCAAATTTATTTTTAATTTCAGATACAACTGCAGCCTTTTGTTCAAGAACCTTTGCATTTGCCACTTTCTTACACATCCTTTCCCTATGCCATAATAAAAGTCCTCATACGAGGACTAAAAAATCATAAATGTTTTTTATTCCTCGGTAAGATTTTTAAACTTTCGTCCTTACTGTCTTTGGCATAAATTTCTCTTCACTGACTGTTATTATAAATCAATATCTCTTATTTGTCAAATGAATTTAAATCAAGTTTAATTCCAGGACCCATTGTAGATGATATTGAAATATTCTTTACATATGCTCCTTTTACAGAAGCAGGTTTTAATTTTAATATAGTACCAACAAAGGCTGTTAAGTTTTCAGCTAACTTTTTAGCATCAAAACTTGCTTTTCCGATAATTCCGTGAATATTTCCAAAACTATCGGTTCTATATTCAACTTTACCTTTCTTAGTATCTTCAACTGCCTTTTTAACATCCATTGTAACTGTACCAGTTTTTGGATTAGGCATAAGTCCTTTAGGTCCTAATAATTTACCTATTTTACCAAGTAATGGCATCATTTCTGGAGTAGCAATGATTACATCGTATGAAAACCAATTTTCTTTCTCGATCTTTTCAATCATATCAACGTCTCCAACAAAATCAGCACCAGCTTCTTTAGCAGCCTTAGCTTGGTCACCCTTAGCAAGTACTAATACTGTTTGACTCTTACCAGTACCATGAGGTAATACTACAGCACCTCTTAATTGTTGATCTGCTTTCTTAGTATCTAAGTTCATATTCATAGCAACTTCAACAGTTTCATCGAATTTTGCACTAGTAGTCTCTTTAACTAACTTAACTGCTTCTTCAACAGAATATAATTTCTTCTTATCTACTTTACCAACAGCAGCATCATATCTTTTACTCTTCTTCATAATTCCTCCTTATGTGGTTTTGCGGACTAAATCCTTCCACATAGGTAAAAACCTATATGTTATTTTATTATTCTTCTACTTTAATTCCCATGTTACGAGCAGTTCCTTCAACTATCTTCATAGCATGTTCAACGTCATAAGCGTTTAAATCAGGTAATTTAGTTTCTGCGATTTCCTTAATTTGATTTTTACTAATCGTAGCAACTGTTTCACCCTTAGATGCTCCAGATTTAATCTTTGCAGCTTTCTTAAGTAAAAATGCTGCAGGTGGAGTCTTTAATACGAAATCAAAACTTCTATCTTCATATATAGAAATTTCAACTGGTAATACATCACCCATCTTATCTTTTGTAGCATCGTTAAATTTTGTACAGAAATCCTGTAAATTGATACCTGCTGGTCCTAACACTGTTCCAACTGGTGGAGCTGGTGTTGCTTTTCCTGCAGGAATTTGCAATTTAATCTTTTTTGCAATTGCTTTTGCCATCGAATTACACCTCCTATAATAATGTATTTCGCGAGTGGTCATAATAGCCGTCCGCAGCCTCCCACTAAAACTTTAACTATATAATAATACACAGTCGCGCCAATAATATACCATAAACATTATCTTTTTGCAATAATTTTTTCTCTATTTTACTTTTTTCTTAATATTAACGTTTTCTAGTTCTACGTATAACTTCTTCTTCCTTAAATTTTCTTATTTTTTCCATGTAAACTTCATCCATCTTGTCTAAACCACTTAAATAATATTTTCGTGGATTTTCAAGAGTTTCCCATGATAACATCAAATTTTCAAGTCTATATATTTCTTCTTGAGGCATAAGCCCACGTATAATTTTGTTCATGTCAACAGAGCTAATTAATATACCCATATCAGGTAAATCATGCAAGAATCTGGCAAATCTATAACCAGTATATTTCTTGTGATCTGAACTTAAATTTAGAAGAACACCATTTTCAAATATTTCCTTTTGATCTTCCTCTGAAATACCCCATGCATTAAAAACATCAATAGACCATTTTTCTGGATAGCTTGCAATTTGAGCTTTCTCTGCTATCTGCTTTTCATTCATAGCATCAGCACTCATTTCTTCAAGCATATGCCACCACATATAAATATGGTCCAGTTCTTCAGCTTCTTTTGAGTCATAATAATTATTATGAATAATATTATCTACATTGAGTTGCTCTTTTAGTTCCATGCTAATTTTTAATAATCTTGCAAAATCAAAATAACTTAACCTTTTATAATATAAAGGGTCTTCTACTCCTTGAAGATTTAAATAAAAGCCTTCTTTAAGTATTCTATCTTGATTCTCTTCTGATATCCCATAAAGATCAAATATATCTTTTGCCTCATAATTTGCTTGCTCTAGTGTACTTTCAAATTCCCAATGTTCTTTTTTACTCATACCATATCCCCTAATTTTTTTATTTTAAATTTTCAATTTGTGAAAGTTCAACTTCAACAGAAGTTTCTTGTCCAAACAAGTCTAAAAGTAATTCTACTTTTTGCTTTTCCAAATCGTAAGAACTAATTTTACCACTCATTCCCTTAAATGGACCATCATTAATCTTAACTTGTTTACCTGGAGCTAAATCCTTAGCAAGATCTAATCTACTCATACCCATATTAGAAAGTATTCTATCAACTTCTTCAGGTAATAATGGAATAGGTTTAGCACCTTTACCACTTGATCCAATAAATCCAGTAACACCTTGCGTATTTCTAACGATAAACCATACTTCGTCAGACATAATCATCTCAACTAGTACATATCCTGGAAACATTTTCTTTACTTTTTCTTTTTTTACACCATCTTTATATTCAACAATAGTTTGTTCAGGAACAATAACTCTAAAAATACTTTCCTGAATATCTGTTGAATTCTTAATCATCATGTCTAATTTTTCTTTAACTTTATATTCGTATCCACTTACCGTATTAACAACATACCATTCTTTTTTCATTACTTCACTAAACTCCTTATAAGTATTGCAATCCAATCAATAGCATAAAAATATAATCCGAAGAATATTACAAACACAATAGCTGCAACAGAATATTTTAATAAATCCTTTCCTGTTGTCCATTTAATTCTTCCTATTTCTTTAGCAACACCTTTAAAATATCTAGCAATTCTCTTAAATATGTTTCCTTTTTTCTTCTTTTCTTTCTTTACTATTTTTTTCTCAGCAATATAATTTTCTCTCTTCTTATTATTGCCTTTTACTTCTTTCACAGTTTCCTTTTTCATTTTAACCTCCACAAATCCAAAATAAAAACACCTACGTGCAAGTAAAATATACCACAAACTAATATATATGTCAACAATTATATATAAAAAAGAGAATTGAAGTCAATTCTCAACGTACTACATAACTTTTTCTTGTGTTGCAGGTCTAACATTAATAGCCTGAAGACCTTTTGGGGTTTCAATCAAATCAAACTCAACTCTTTGACCTTCAGTTAGTGTTTTATAACCTTCTTGCTTAATTGCTGAATAGTGAACAAAAATATCCTCATTTTCTGCATAATCAATAAAGCCATAACCCTTTTCATTGTTAAACCACTTTACGTTACCGAACATCCTAACACCTCTCAATCTAGTAATCACTTACAGTTAAATTATAACACCCTACAGTTCCAATATTCAATAATTATAACCCAACAAATTACGACACATTTTTTTAAGAACTGCATAAACCATTCTACCACAAAATTAATCATTTGTCTTAAATTTTTTACAAAAAAAATTAGGCATAGCCTAATTTAATTTAATGTTCATTATTTCTAATAATCTATCTAAATCATTTGCATTTACAAATGAAATTTCTATTTTCTTTCCAGTAACTTTTACCTTTGTACCTAATCTTTCGCTTAGTTCTCTTGCTACATAATCATATTCATTTGAAGTATTACTTGTTCTAGTAATTGGATTCTTTTTCTTTATATCACTAGACTTAGACAACTCTTCCATATCTCTAACAGATAATCCTTCATTAACAATTCTTTTTGCATACTCTTCAATCTTATCATTATCTTCCATTTTACTTAATTCTCTTGCGTGTCCCATAGATAATTTTCCATCAAGAATCATTTTTTGAACTGATGCAGGTAATCTTAAAAGACCTAACATATTAGTAATATTACTTCTACTTTTACCTAGTTTCATAGCAAGTTCATCTTGTGTAATATGAAGACTATCTATAATACCTTTATATGCCCAAGCAAGTTCTATTGCTGTTAAATCTTCTCTCTGCAAATTTTCAAGAAGAGCTATCTCTCTCATCATTTCATCTGAAAAATCTTTAATGATTGCTGGTATTTTTTCAAGTCCAGCCATTTTTGAAGCTCTAACTCTTCTTTCACCCGCTACAAGATCGTATCCCTTTAAACTCTTTTTAACAATTATTGGTTGAAATACTCCATAAGTTTTAATTGAATCAGCTAACTCTCTTAATGCTTCTTCATTAAAAGTTTTTCTTGGCTGATATGGATTACTTCTTATTTCTGATAATTTTATTTGGACGATATCATTTTCAGATGCTGAATTTAATATATTAGATTCAAATGAATCAAAATCAAGTGCCTCACTATTAAATAATTGTTCAAGACCTCTACCCAACGCTTTGTTCTTCTGTTCCATTTCTTTCAATTACCTCCTTAGCCAAATTAAGATATGCTTTAGTACCTTTTCCTCTTGGATCATAATCCAATATTGTCTTTCCATGACTAGGCGCTTCAGCTAACTTAATAAGTCTTGGTATAATCGTATCATATACCCTTTCTTTAAAGAATTCTTTTATATTACTTATAACTTCTAATCCTAAATTAGTATTTACACTTAACATTGTAAGAAGAACGCCTTCAATATCTAATTTTGGATTTATCCTTCTTTGTGTCATCATTATTGTATTTATTAATTGCATAATACCTTCAAGTGCATAATATTCACATTGTACTGTTATTAACACTGAATCAGCAGCTGCAAGAGCATTTAATGTTAAGAAACCAAGTGATGGTGGACAGTCAATTAAAATATAATCATATTTGTCTCTTACTTTAACTAACTCATCTTTTAATCTCATTATACGATTAAACTGCATATCCGTATCTTTATACCTTTTTTCAAGTTCTAGGAGTTCCATTTCAGCTCCTGCTAAATTTAAATATGCTGGTATAACGCTTAAATTTACACTTTTGGTTTTTACAATTGCATTTTCAATAGATGTCTTCATCGTCAACACTTCATAAATACTATTCTCAATTGCTCTTTTATCAAGTCCTACTCCTGTCGTAGCATTTCCTTGAGAATCTAAATCTATCATAAGTACTTTCTTACCATACATTCCTAAGGCAGCTGCCAAATTTATACTTGTTGTTGTTTTACCAACGCCACCTTTTTGATTTACTACCGCAATTACCTTTCCCATGACATTTCACCTCATCTAGTAATTAACATATGTCATACATATTCACATATATTTTACCAAATATTTTACAAATTGAAAAGAGATAAATGTCTTTTACCTCCAATATTTCTAAAAATATTATAATTTCTATATAGAATATTATAACACTCACATAACATCATATATTTTACACGTAAATAATTATCAAATTTGACAAAATTAATGTTTTTTGCTATTATATACAGCCTGAAAGAGGTGCATTATGGAAAGTATCACTAGTGCCATAAGCGTTCAAGTAGATATGCAAGACAAAGAAAAGGCCAATGATATCCTTAAAAGCTTAGGGCTAAATATGAGTACTTATGTCAATATGGCAATTAAGCAATTACTATATATGAATGGTTTACCTTTTGAAGTAAAAAGCCCTGCCAAAGAATCAACTTTTTCTGATAAAGAAATTAATAAATCAAATAATTTTGAAGAACTTGCTAATATGCCAGATTTAGGGACATTTCTAAATAATGAATAATAATTATATACTATAGAAGAAGAATACTGATTTATATCAGTATTTTTCTATTGCTTTTATTTACTTATTACTATTATTTTGCTATAATACTAACGAGTTGGAGGTGAATTATGTTTAAGTTACTAAAAGATATAAAAGATGACTATTTAGTAGTTGGAGTTTCTGCAGGACCAGATTCAATGGCATTACTCCATATGTTAATTGAAAATGGTAGCAAAAAACTAGTTTGTGCTCACGTAAATCATAATGTTAGAAAAGAAAGCCAAGAAGAAGAAGAGTACTTACGTGATTTTTGTAAAAAGAATAACGTTATTTTTGAATGTATGAAAATTGAAAAGTACCATGAAAATAACTTTGAAAACGAAGCTAGAAAGAAAAGATATGCGTTCTATGAAGAAATACTAAAAAAATATAATTCACACTCTTTATTCTTAGCTCATCATGGTGATGATTTAATTGAAACAGTTCTAATGAAAATAGTCCGTGGTTCTAACCTTGAAGGATATGCTGGTATTAAGACTATTTCAAAACAAAAAGATTATATTATTCATAGACCACTATTAGAATTTACTAAAGAAGATCTTATTAAATATAATAAGGATAATAATATTAAATATTATATTGATAATACCAATACTGATGATAATTATACTAGAAATAGATACAGGAACACCATTGTACCACTTCTCAAAAAAGAAGATAATGCTGTTCATAAAAAATTCTTGAAGTATTCACACACATTACAAGATTACTACAACTATATCGAAGATGTTGTAAATGAAAAAATAGATAAATATTATAAAAACAATACTATTGATATTGATATATTTAATGAAGAACACCCTTTTATGCAAAGAAATATCATTTTCTATTTACTTAGTGCTACATATAATAATGAAAGCAATATTATTAAAGATAAACATATCGATGATATTCTCTCATTAATTCAAAGTAACAAACCAAATCAAATCATTTCATTACCAAAAGGATATTTTGCCAAAAAAGAATATAACATTGTCTCTATTACTAATAAAGTTAAAAATAATGCAGAATATAACATAGAATTTAATGAATATCTTAAAATAGACGACATGATTATTGAAAAAGTAAATCACTATAACACTGATGGAAATGATGTGTGTAGATTAAATTCTAAAGATATTAAATTACCACTATATATAAGATGTAAAAGAGATGGTGACATAATTAGCCCATTAGGTCTAAATGGCACCAAAAAGATAAAAGATATCTTTATTGATGCTAAAATACCTACTGAAGTAAGAAACAACTATCCTATCTTAACTGATAGCGAAGATAAAGTTTTATGGATACCTAATATTAAAAAATCAAAATACTGTATCAAAAAAGATGGAAAATATGATATAATACTAATTAGTTATAGCGAAAGAGAGGAATAAAATGAAGAAAAAAGCAAATAGTTTAATGCCATATGTGTTCTTACTATTATTCATCATAACATGTATGGTTTTTGCAACATTAGGAAGTAAAAAAATTAATGAATTTAATGCCAGTGAATTTATTAGTCACTTAGAAAGTGGTGATATCACTGAATTAACTGTTGTTACAAAAGTAAGATCACAAAATTATGAAATTACTGGTAAACTTGATGGATATAAAGACAATGAATCATTTATCCTATATCTACCAGTATCTGAAGAATTTATGAAAAAGATTGTAACTGCCCATGATACAAACACTTTTGAACTTACTGTCAAAAAAGACCCTGAAACATCATCATGGCTTACTATCTTAATTGAATATGTTCCATTATTACTGTTAGGAGTTGGAATGTTCTGGTTATTTACCAGACAACTTGGTGGTAATGGTAAATCAATGGATTTTGGAAGAAGTAAAGCTGTCCTTGTCGATGGAGAAAAAACTACAACATTTAAAAGTGTTGCCGGTTTAACTGAAGAAAAAGAAGAAGTACAAGAATTAATTGATTTCTTAAAGAATCCAAAGAAATTCCAAAGTATGGGAGCAAGAATTCCAAAAGGAGTATTACTTGTTGGCCCTCCAGGAACTGGTAAAACTTTATTAGCAAGAGCTGTTGCTGGTGAAGCAAAAGTTCCATTCTATTATATTAGTGGTTCTGATTTCGTAGAATTATTCGTTGGTATCGGAGCAGCTCGTGTTAGAGATATGTTCAAACAAGCTAAAATGAATGCTCCATGCTTAATCTTTATAGATGAAATAGATGCTGTTGGTAGACAAAGAGGTACTGGACTTGGTGGTGGACATGACGAAAGAGAACAAACACTAAACCAATTATTAACAGAAATGGATGGATTTAGTACTAACGAAGGAATAATCATCATTGCTGCAACAAATAGACCTGATGTCTTAGATCCAGCATTACTTAGACCAGGAAGATTTGATAGACAAGTAACTGTATCACTTCCAGATAAACAAGCTAGAAAAGAAATTTTAGCTGTTCACGCTAAAAACAAAGTTTTAGATAAAAGCGTTACACTTGATAATTTAGCAAAAAGAACTCCAGGATTTTCTGGAGCAGATCTAGAGAATTTATTAAATGAAGCTGCTCTTCTTACTGTAAGAAGAAATAAAAAAGCTATTACAATGTCTGAAATAGATGAAGCTACTGATAGAGTCTTAATGGGACCTGCTAAGGTAACTAAAAAATATACTGAAAAAGAAAAGAAATTGGTTGCTTATCATGAGGCTGGCCATGCCGTTCTTGGTATTAAATTAGATGGTGCTAATGAAGTTCAAAAAATAACTATTATACCTAGAGGACATGCTGGTGGATATACGATGATGACACCAAAAGAAGATACATTCACATCAACAGAAAATGAATTACTTGAAGCTATTTGTGGCTTACTTGGTGGACGTGTATCTGAAGAATTAACATTTAAAGAAGTTACTACCGGTGCACACGATGACTTTAAAAAGGCTACCGATATTGCCAGAAGAATGGTTACTGAATATGGTATGTCATCACTTGGACCAATCATGTATGATGAACCAAATGAAAATACCTTCTTAGGTCGTGACTATGCTAAAAATAAGAATTTTTCTGAAACAATATCACAAGAAATTGATTCAGAAATTAGAAGAATTATTAATGAATGTTACGAAAAGACAAAGAAGATACTTAAAGAAAATAGTAGTCTATTAAAACTAATAGCTGAAACTTTATTGGAAGAAGAAACAATTACAAAAGAACAAATAGATTCATTGGTAGAAACAGGACATCTTCCTCAAACTGAATCAGTAGATAAAGAAGAAGTTAAAGAAGAAAAAGAAATAGAAAAAAAGAGTGAGTAATCACTCTTTTTTAATCGTCAATTCTAAGTATTATTTCATCCTTCTTTGAATAAAAATACTTTTCTCTAACGTATTTTGCAATATAATCTGAATCATTAAGTTTTAATATATCTGCTTCAAGTGTCTCTTTTTCACTAGCTAGTTCATTAATCTTAGCTAAAAGTTCTTTCTTTGAATCATTCATTCTTTTGATGCTTAACACATTACTAAACAAATTATATCCTAATATGGCAGTAATTGTACCAAATACGACAAAAGCTAATAAGAATCTAATTTTACTCTTTGAAGTTTTTCTGCTTTTTTTCTTCATATTTGTCTTCACCGCCTATCCGTCTATTCTCATTATAGCACAGCCCGTAAAATTTACAAGAAAAAAAAGAATACTTTTTTACATTTTCTTTTTTATGTGTAAAGAAGACTTTGTTAATAAATAAGAAAATATATAACCAACCAATATTGAAACAATGAAATAAATATGTAAATAACCATTATTTATATAAAGTAAACCCACAAAATAAAATATTGCCATACCCATAGTAAATATAAAAGAAAAAATTATTCTTAAAATAACTTTTTTCACATAAACAAAATTATAAAATATATCAAGTAAAATATAAAATATACATCCAAATAAAAAAGAATATCCTAATGAATATATTTGTATATCAAGTTTCATTACTTAAATAACTTACCAAAGAAAGATTCTTCTTTATTTTTACCATTTAATGTATCGCTATATGATAAACTATCAATTTCTCCTTTAATAGATACAGTTCCCTGATATGTATCTAATTTAACAATTTCCAAATCTTTCCCTTTAATATGTAAAAAACCTAATGTCGTATCCATTAAAAATTCTTCACTATCAAACGTTTCTATTTTTTTTACCCCTGTAACTACGATGTTCTTTCTTTCAGCCATACTAATACCATGATTAAAATTTGTTTCTAATTCCTTTACTTTGTCCATATAATCACCTAGTAAAGTATATGCCAACTATTTTTATATATAACAAAAAAACACCAAAAGGTGTTTATTCTGCTTTTTCATAAGCTTCAACTATTTCTTTTTCAAATACTTGACGAGTTTCAGAATTAATTGGATGAGCTATATCTCTATATCCACCTGTAGATGTTTGTCTACTTGGCATAGCGATAAACAATCCATTGTCACCCTCGATAATTCTAATGTCATGTACTGCAAAACAATCATCTAATAGTACTGAAGCGATTCCTTTCATTCTTGAATTCTCTTTGTCAATTTTCTTAACTGTAACTGACGTAATCTTCATTGTGCTTACACTCCTCTTCTAGAAAATATCATTTTCTAATTACATTTTAATCCATATAAACATTAAAAGTCAAGTAATTTGTCACAATTATATGTATATTTGAATAGTTTTTGTAATAATATCGATATAATTAAAACTCTTAATTTCTCCACTCGGTAATTTAATTATAAAAAGATTAGCATATAATTTCCATAGTATACCCTTATAATGCTCTTTTTTATTTCTTCCTCCATAATAAATAACATATATTTTTGAACCAATTTTAGTACATAAATATTTTTTAATATAACATACGTTCATCATCTTGGATACCCAATATACATACTACCCTTTGTTATAATGCCGCCCATTCCTGATGGACCATATTTCGTTTTACTTAATATTTTAATTATATCAATATCTTCACTTTTATTTGAAAAAGAAAGCGATGCTGCCACAATTGCCGGATCTAATGCATGAATGTTAATTCTTTTAGGACTAGAAGCAAAATTAGCTCCCGCTTTAATTAAATCCTCATAATTAGATTGACAAGCACCAGCAATAATAAATAATTTTTCATGATCTTTTTCATATTTTCTAGCATTCGTAACTGCTAATACAAAATTAGAAGTATTTTTATATTTATCCCTTTTACTTCTAGAAAAAGAATCATGCCCAGTCAAAACTAATATATCAGGATTGTATTGTTCCAACAACACTCCTACTTTTTCTGGCATTTCATCTTCAGATAAATATATCCCATACGCCCTTAATTTGTTTTTTTTATAAAATTCCATACATTTATCTAGATAATCATTATCACCATCAATATGCAGTATTCTACCCGGAAGATAAAAATACTCATTTCTATCTAAATCACGATATTCATCCATTACTGGTACAAATTTATCATCTTCTTTTCCATTATATAACACCAAATCTTCTACAGGACTATCAGCATATAATCTAACACTTACTCCGTTTAAATAATAAGTATTGTCATTTACACCAATTATTTTAAAGACTATATCATTATTGTATGATTTCCTAGTAACATAATCCCCAATATTAAACACATTATCACCGATATAATTCTATGTAAAAAAAAAGAAAAAATGATTTTTTCTTTATTTTATAATTACGGTACCAGATTTTCCTGAAATAGCATCTTTGGCCTTCTCTAGTGAACCAATAATAGCTTTTTTTGTTGGACTAGACTTAACAAATTCGACACAAGCTTCAACCTTAGGTAACATACTACCCTTAGCAAATTGTTCTTCTTCCATGTATTTTTGTGCCTCTGCGATTGTCATTTTATCTAATTCTTTTTCATTTTCTGTATTAAAATTAATACATACCTTTGGAACGGCGGTCAAAATTAATAGCATATCGGCATCTATTTCCTTAGCAAGTAAAGCTGCTGAACGGTCTTTGTCTATTACCGCAGCAACACCACAAACTTTTTCGTTTTCCTTAATAACAGGAATACCTCCACCACCGACAGCAATTACTAGATTTCCATTATCAACAAGTAATTTGATAACTTTTTTCTCTAGAATATCTTTTGGTTGTGGAGAAGCTACGACACGACGGTATCCTCTACCAGCATCTTCGACAAATGTATATCCTTTTTCCGCTACTATTATATCGGCTTCCTCTTTTGAATAAAATTTACCTATTGGTTTCGTCGGATTTTGAAATGCTTTATCCTCTTTATCTACAAGTACCTGTGTGACAACTGTTACACAGTCTTTTTTAATATGCTGATTACGAAGTTCGTTTTGTAAACATTGTTGAAGTTGATAGCCAATATATCCTTGGCTCATACTTCCGCATTCAGCAAAAGGCATTGATGGCGTTTTAACCTCTCCGTTGGCAGCATAATCCATAGCAAGTAAAATTTGGCCTACTTGTGGACCATTACCATGTGTTAAAACAATTTCATTCCCTTCCTTGACAAGATCTACGATTATTTTAGAAACATTCTCTAAAAGATTTAATTGTTCTTCCGGTGTATTTCCTAAAGCATTACCTCCTAGAGCAATAACTATTTTACTCATAATCCACCTACTTTCATTATCAGTATAACATAGTCATTTTTTATGGTAAAGAAAAGAATTATGGTTTACAAAAAAAAGACTGTGTTTTTACACACAATCTTATTTTCCATTTCCTTTAGGAACTTGTTGCGTAATACAATGAATATTTCCACCACCTAGCAAGATTTCTCTTGCATAAACAGTTTCAATCTTTCTGCCTGGATAAAGTTTTTTAAGTAATCTAATAGCCTTCTTATCGTTAGGATCACCAAATACTGGTAAAGCAACAAAACCATTACCTGTATAGTAATTAACGTAAGAACCAGCCATTCTATCTCCTTCCATTCTAGGAAGCGTTCCATCGACAGAATCGACGCCTTCGCTTTCCTCCTTAGTAATAACTATTGGAGATGGACAAGATAATTTATGAATTACTAACTTTCTTCCTTTGGCATCTGTTTCCTTACTTAGATAATTATATGCCTCAATACTTCTTTCGTATTGTGGATCATCTTGATTATCTGTCCAAGCAAGAACAACTTCTCCTGGTTTAACGAAATTGCACATATTATCAATATGACCATTCGTATCAATATCGCCATATACGCCTCTTGGAACCCATAAAACTTTTTCAACATTCAAATAGTCTTTTAATTTCTTTTCTATTTGATCTTTTGTTAAATGTGGATTTCTATCTGGAGCTAATAAACATTCAGCAGTTACCATTGCTGTTCCTTCACCATCGACATGAATTGATCCTCCTTCTAGGATAAAATCACCAGCATCATAACTATCTACAGCCTCTAGTTCAGCTATTTTTCCACCAAGTTGATCATCAAAATCCCAAGGATAATATATACCTTCGATTAGTCCACCATATGCATTGAATCCCCAATCGACAGCACGTACTGTTCCTTTATCATTTACGACAAAAGAAGGTCCACTATCTCTAACCCAAGAATCATTATTACTCATTTCGACAACTCTAACCTTAGGTCCTACCATATTTCTAGCATTTATATATTGATCTTGATTTACAAGAATCGTTATTGGTTCATACTTTGCAATTACATTAGCTACCTCTGCAAAAACCTTTTGTGCAGGCTTTGCTCCGTTACGCCAATTATCTGGTCTTTGTGGCCATATAATATATGTACCTGCATGTTTTTCAAACTCACCAGGCATTCTAAATCCATCATGTTTTGGAGTAGATTTTAATCTTTTCATTCTAACCTCCTTTATTCTTTTATTTATTTAC
>JAEEGF011798401.1_pt1 | contig 14294 bp, 6 predicted proteins | sample 9134171 | NCBI WGS metagenome assembly JAEEGF01 (sample SAMN16246542, study PRJNA631951) | gut metagenome | biome: gut microbiome; feature: rumen; material: AP-attached | host: Bos | place: Iran: Karaj | collected 2018-10
GGCTTCAAAAAAGCACTTTTTTCATAAAAAAAGCGGCTTTTTTTTGGATTGTTGAGTTTATTGTCTAATTTTGAAGGCTAATTTCTCGTTGAAATTCAGCTGAATAAAAAACAATGCCTATGCAAGACAATCCACAGACGCCCCAACTTCCTCGCATTGGACTTAGCCAAGGCGACTTCAACGGCATCAGTTACGAGGTTATGCTGAAGACCTTTTCCGATGCACGAATGTTCGAAACTTTCACTCCTGTCTTGTATGGACAATCGAAGGCATTTTCCTATTACAAGAAGAATTTCGGCATGGAAGCTCCCAACTATGCCTTGACCCGCGACGTGAGGCAGGCTGGCGACAAGAAATTCAATATCATTAATATCGTGGAAAACGAATTGAAGATTGAGCCAGGGACTCCTTCTGATAGTTCTGCCGAGATGTCGGTGCTTTCGATGAAGAGGGCTGCCGACGACCTTCAAAATGGTCTCCTCGATGCCTTGGTGATGGCTCCCGACAATCCTTTGGTAGCGAAGAGCAATCGCGATTTTCTACTGTCGTTCTATAAGGAAGCTGACCCCTTGCAGGTGTTGGTGTGCGGACAGCTTCGTATTGCATTGGCCACGGGCGACCTTCCTTTGCGTTCGGCACTTGACCAGATTGACATCCGCTTCCTTGTGTCTAAGCTCGACACTTTGGCGCAGGCCTTGAAAACGGATTTCGGCATCAGCTCACCGAAGATTGCCGTCATGGGCGTGAATCCACATTCGGGCTCGATACCCATGGGCGATGACGAGAAGGTGGTGAAGGCCGTGGGTGATGCACAGCATAAGGGCCTCTTTGTTTTTGGTCCCTTCTCGGCTTCACAGTTATTTGCAGCGGGAATGTGGAAGAAATACGATGCCGTGATGGCCATGCATTATGAGCAGGGTGTGTTCCCGATGAAGTTCCTTTCGACGGAAGGTTATGCCTATTATTGGGCGGGCTTGCCCGTGGTGTGTGCCGCCCCGCTGCATGGCCCTGCCTACGACATTGCCAACCAGAACAAGGCCATTCCCGATTCCTACCGCAAGGCGGTGTTCCTTGCCGCCGATGTGGTTGTTCATCGTAGAGAGCAATAAAAAAGGAGGCTTAAGCCTCCTTTTTTATTGCTCTCTACGATTGGTTTACTTCACCACGAACTTGATGGTCTTGTTGAAACCATTGGCGCTGATGGTGCAGAAGTAGATGCCGCTCTTGAGGTCGATGCTGATGGCGTTTTCACCCATCTTCAGACTCTTGTTGAACTGCTTCACAGTCTGGCCAACGAGGTTGACGATGCTGATGTTAGCCTCGACATCCTGAGATGACTTCACAACCACATAGTCAGTGGTGGGGTTGGGATAAAGGCCATAGACCACATCCTTGGCATCATAGTTATCAGGAACCGACAAAGGTTCAGAAAGCTGGATAGCGTGGATAATGTTTTCAGAGGCAATGCTTTGACCGTCATTCCAGTACAGACCAATCAGGTCATCGGTTTGAAAACCGAACCAGAACTCCAGTGGGGAGTGGGTGTTGGGGACACTCACGGTGAAGAGATTGTCGGAATAGAGGAACATGAAGTTGACATCTTCATTGGTGAGGTCATCCACAACTTGGTTCCAGTAGCCTCTGTCGACATCGCGATAGCTTACATAGATGCTTCTGTAGTAGTAATTACCATTGTCATCGAGACGTCTGACGCAAGGTGATGAGAAAGCGCAGGCAAGGTTGCCGTAGGTATCGCACGAAAACGCTGGATGGCCTGAAATCCCGTAGAATAGCTGATAATAATCGGATTCGTTGTAGAAAAGGTCATCGTTCCACTCAATGCCTTCATACATCGGGAGGTAACCAATCCATTTGGTCGAGTCGGGGCGCATTTGGAGATAGCCAGGTTCATTTGGAATAGGCCACCAGAGACGAGCGGCATGGTGTGGATTGGGATTCGCAAAGTGCTCCTCTAATGGAGTACCGATATATTCCTCGTGGTAGGTGTCAGCGATGGGGCCATCTTGGGTGTCGTTCCAATAAAGGATACCGTCGACGGAACGACCATACCAAACGGAGTATTGCCCTGGCTCATCTTCTGCAGTATGCATCATTTCAAAGGTGTTGAGGGCTACGTGAACGACACCATTGTTATCGATGACAATGGCACCATTCATTGGTCTAAACAGCGTGTCAGTGTACATGGCTTCATCCATTTCGATGCCTTCGTAGGGGTCTTCCCAAACTCTTCTCAGATTCCAGGTCTCACCGTCATCGGTTGATTTGCATAGCCAGACGCTGTTGGTCAAAGAACCTGTGTAAAGGATAGCCACAGTATGGCCGTTGGCTGCCAAGGCGTAGTCATCGCCTGAGAAGGCGCCTGATTCATAACCGACTTGAGCAAGTGGACCGTAACTGATTTCCCAGTTCTCGGCATCTTCCGAACGGAGATAGACCTGGTGGTTGTACACTTCATTGTTGTTGACTTGGTATTGGATGTCGCCGATGACGTGGATGATGTTGTGATTGGGACCAGATGTGATCACTCTCGGCCAGGTGGCCACTTCATTGTAAGGATAGCCTTCAGGGCTAGTCGGGAGTTCGCCTCTGAACACCCATTCGCCTTCACCGGCGACCTCTCTGGTCCAGCAACGCATGGGCGTGTGTGAGATGAGGATTTCGCCTTTTTCACCCCATTGTGCGATGGTAGGCCATCCTGTTCTCATGGGTTCTACACGTTCTTCAGGCATATCACCCCATTCGCCCGTTTCAGCATTGTAGAAGTTGTAGCCCGTACCACGGTCAGGGGCCGATTGGTTGGCCTCATGCGATAAGGTGGCGACTATTCCGACCGAGCCATTGGGTAGCTGATACATACGGTTAGAGCAGAAATGGTTGGACTGAAGGTCATACGTGGTCAGCATGGTTTCCCAGTCTGACATATCATTATACCTGTTGACGACGACACTCTTGGCGGTTTGGGGAGCGAAATTGACTGCGGTGGAGTTGATGTTTTCGTTACCCATGGCAATCTTCTTGGCGTTAGCCGTGAATTGTCGGATTTCATTCTTGGCAACACGTTGTTGCGCAAATGCACAAAAGCCTAAAGCTAGACTTAATGATAGTAGTAGAATTCTTTTCATGGCGGTGTGTTTTTATATTGTTAGTATTGAGATATGGGTATCCATTTTTAGCGCAAATTTAAACATATTTTGATGATTGTCAATAGGAAGTGTCGTATTTATTTCGTTTTGGGTGGTAAAATAAAAAAAGGAGACCCGAAAGTCTCCTTTTTTATTGACTAATTCAAAAGGGAATCTTACTTCACGACGAACTTGATGGTCTTATTGAAACCATTGGCGCTGATGGTGCAGAAGTAGATGCCGCTCTTGAGGTCGATGCCGATGGTGTTTTCACCCATCTTCAGGCTTTGGTTGAACTGCTTCACAGTCTGGCCAACGAGGTTGACGATGCTGATGTTAGCCTCGACATTCTCTGATGAGTTCACGACCACGTAATCGGTAGCGGGGTTGGGATAGATGTTGTAAACCACATCCTTGGCTTCATAGTTTTCAGGCACGCTCACAAATTCAGGGTCAGCAGTGATCTTGATGGCATGCATGGTGTTGTCTGAAGCGTTGGTTTGAAGCGGACCGTCACCCCAATACAGACCAATTTGGTCATCGCTCATGAAACCAAACCAGAACTCGCCAGGAGTGTAGGTGTTGGGGACAGCCACTGTGAACATGTTGTCGGAGTAGAGGAACATGAAGTTGATTTCTTCATCGGTGAGGTCGTCTTCAATTACATGCCAATAGCCTTCATCAACGTTGTAGTAGCTTACATAGATGCTTCTGTAGTAGTAGGTGCCATTGTCGTCAAGACGTCTGGTGCAAGGTGATGAGAAGGCGCAAGCGAGGTTGCCGTAAGGGTCGCAGCTAAGAGCCGGATGACCTGAAGCACCGTAGAATCTGGAGCGATAATCTTTTTCGTGATAGAATTTGTCATTGTCCCAGGCGATGTTTTCGAACATCGGGATGTAACCAATCCATTTGGTTGAATCGGGCACCATATGGACATAACCAGGATCATCCACGATAGGCCACCAGAGACGTGCGGCGTGGAACGGGTTGGGATGGGCAAAATGCTCTTCCATGGGAGTGCCCAAATATTCCGGGTGCTCGGTGTCTTTGATGGGAGCCTCTTGGGTGTCGTTCCAATAGAGGATACCGTCAACGCTACGGCCTGACCAGCTGGTATAATAACCAGGCTCGTTTTCCAACGAGTGAGTCATTTCTAAGGTGTTTAATGCGACGTGAGTAACACCGCTGTTGTCGATGACAACGGTACCATTCATGGGCATGAACAGGGTGTCGCCATAGTCAAAGACCTCATCGAGTGAGCGGCCTTCGTGGGGGTGTTCCCAAATTTTCGTGGTCTCCCAAGTCAGACCATCATCGGTCGACTTGAACAACCAGGTGCTGTTGGTAAGGCAACCTGAATAAAGGAGGGCTACGTTGTGACCGTTAGCGGCCATGCAATAGTCGTCGGCTGAGAAGTTGTCCACCTCATAACCAAGACCGAGGTCGGCGATAGGACCATAGCTGACCGTCCAGTTTTCGGCGTCGTCCGAACGCCACATGACGGTGTGGCTGTGGGTCTCATCGCTACTTACTTGGTGCTGGAGGGCACCGACAGCAATGATGATGTTGTGATTGTCGCCGCAAGTGACCACTCTTGGCCAGGTGGGGTATTCGTCGTAAGGATATCCTGCTGGATAATCCGGAAGGGCACCTTTGTATATCCATTCTCCTTCGCCAGCAATGTCTCTTGTGTAGCACTGCATGTGGCTATTACCGTGGCAAAGCATGATTTCGCCGTCTTTCCATCGGGCGATGGAAGGCCAACCAGTTTTAAAATCTTCGATGCGGTTCTCAGGCATATCCTGCCACTCTGTACCGTTGTAGAAGTTGTAACCCGTACCACGGTCGGAAGCCGACTGGTTGGGTTGGTGTGACATCGTGGCGACATAGGCGACTGAGCCATTTTCCAATTCATACATGCGGTTGCTGCAGTAATGGTTGGACTGCAAGTCGTACGTGGTCACCATGGTCTCGCCGTCTTCGAGGTCTTGGTATCTGTTGACAACGACACTCTTAGCGGTTTGGGGAGTGAAATTGGTAGCTGTGGGGGCAACTGTTTCTTTACCCACTGCAACTTTCTTAGCGCTTACCGTGGCTTGACGGACGTCGTTCTTGGCAACACGCTGTTGTGCAAATGCACTGAAGCCTAAAGCAAGGCTCAATGATAGTAAAACTAATTTCTTCATAGTGTGTGTGTTTAAATTAGGTTAATAAGATTAGTCTCTGTTTTATCGTGCAAATATAGACATATTTTGATTGATGTCAACACAAAGTGCCGTGTTTTTTTTCGTTTTGGGTGGGAAAATAAAAAAAGGAGACCCGAAAGTCTCCTTTTTTATTGACTAATGTCAAGAGAGTCTTACTTCACAACGAACTTGATGGTCTTGTTGAAACCATTGGCGCTGATGGTGCAGAAGTAGATACCGCTCTTGAGGTCGATGCCGATAGTGTTTTCACCCATCTTCAGGCTTTGGTTGAATTGCTTCACAGTCTGGCCAACGAGGTTGACGATGCTGATGTTAGCTTCAACATTCTCTGATGACTTCACAACCACGTAATCGGTAGCGGGGTTGGGATAGATGCTGTAAACCACATCCTTGGCTTCGTAGTTTTCAGGTACGCTCACATATTCAGCATCAGCATTAATCTTGATGGCATGGATGGTGTTGTCTGAAGCATTCTGTTGTGTAGCGTAGTTACCCCAATACAAACCGATTTGGTCATCGCTTTGGAAACCGAACCAGTATTCACCAGGAGTGTAGGTGTTGGGGGCACTAATTGTGAAGAGGTTGTCGGAGTAGAGGAACATAAAGTTGACTTCTTCATCGGTGAGGTCGTCAACGACTTGTTCCCAGTAACCTTTGTCAACGTTGTAGTAGCTTACGTAGATGCTTCTGTAGTAGGAAGTGCCATTGTCGTCAAGACGTCTGGTGCAAGGTGACGAGAAAGCGCAGGCGAGGTTGCCGTAGGGGTCGCAGCTAAGAGCCGGATGACCTGAAGCGCCGTATAATCTATAATGATAATCGTTTTCATTGTAGAATTTGTCATTGTCCCAGGCGATGTTTTCGTACATTGGGATATAACCAATCCATCTGGTTGAATCGGGGTGCATTCTCACATAGCCGGGTTCATCCGGGATAGGCCACCAGAGACGTGCGGCGTGAGCCTGGTGAGGAGTGGCAAAGTGCTCCTCGTAAATAGTGCCAATATACTCCTCGTGATCGGTGTCGTGGATGGGATCTTGGGTGTCGTTCCAATAGAGGATACCATCGACGGCACGACCAGACCAGCTGGTGTAATAACCGGGTTCTTGGCCTTCAAGACGGGCCATTTCAAAGGTGTTGAAAGCCGTGTGGACAACGCCATTGTTGTCGATAACCATAGCACCGTTCATGGGTCTGAACAGGGTGTCTTCATACCACACGTTCGGGTCGTTCCAGTCGGAACCTTCGTACGGGTCTTCCCAAACTTTCGTTGACGTCCAAGTGATACCATCGTCGAGTGATTTGAACATCCAGACGCTTTGGGTCAAAGAACCAGTGTAAAGAATGGCTACGGTGTGACCATTGGCTGCAAGGACATAGTCTTCGGCGGAGAACTCAGTTTCTAAACCAACTTCAGCAATGGGGCCATAGGATATGGTCCAGTTCTCGGCATCCTCCGAACGGAGATAAACCTGATGGTGAACTACTTCATCGCTACTTATTGAGTGCTGGATGTCGGCAACCACGTGGATGATGTTGTGGTTGGGGCCAGAAGTGGCAACTCTCGGCCATGAAGCATCGTCAGTGTAAGGATAGCCTTCGGGAGAAGCGGGGAGTTCGCCTCTGAACACCCATTCGCCTTCACCGGCAACCTCCCTGGTCCAGCAGCGCATGGGAGCGTGTGAGATGAGGATTTCGCCCTTGTCGCCCCACTGAGCGATGGTGGGCCAACCCGTTTTCATGGGTTCGACACGGGCTTCAGGCATTTCCTGCCATTCTGAGCCGTTGTAGAAGTTGTAACCTGTACCACGGTCTGATACCGTTTGGTTGGGTTCGTGTGAGAATGTAGCAACCACAGCGACTGAGCCATTATCCAACTCATACATACGGTTGGAGCAGAAAGTGTTGGACTGCAGGTCGTACGTGGTCACCATGGTCTCACCGTCTTCGAGGTCTTGGTATCTGTTGACCACGACACTCTTAGCGGTTTGGGGAGCGAAATTGGCCATTGCGGGGTTGATCTTTTCATTACCCACGGCAATTTTTTCGGCTTTCATTTGGGTAGCGCGGCTGTCGTTCTTGGCAACACGCTGTTGTGCAAAAGCACTGAAGCCTAAAGCAAGGCTCAATGAAAGTAGTAATACTTTTCTCATTTTTTTGTGTTTTTAATGGTTAGTTATTACGATAATTAGTCTTTATTTGGGCTGCAAATATAATCATTTTTGGAATAGTAATGGTTAGAACGGCATTTTTTTTGATTTTTTTCGATTCATACGATGGTAGTTCTTTGGATTGTTGAGATTCCCGAAGGGAATGGAGTTCCCCACTTCCGTTTCCAGCGGCGGCTTATGCCATTTACAACTCGAGAGCGTTACCTGCCGCCGTGAGTTACAATACAATCGATAATCCATTCCCAAAGGGAATCTCAAAAAAACTTCTTTTCTTGTAAAACGAATAGTTTTTATTCCTACTTTTACACCCTCAAAAACTTTATCCTATGAAAAAGCTATTTCTACCCTTGATGCTGCTCTGCCTCGCGGCTTGCAGCACTGAACCCAAGGCCGATTATGTTGCCGAGCCAGCCAATTATGTCGATCCCTTCATTGGGACGGGCGGTCATGGCCATACCTTCCCAGGCGCGACTGTGCCTTTCGGCATGGTGCAGTTCAGCCCCGACACGCGCATGAACGACTGGGACGGCTGCTCGGGCTACCACACCTCCGACAACACCATCCTCGGCTTTAGTACCACCCACCTTAGCGGCACCGGCTGCTCCGACTATGGCGACTTTAGGTTTATGCCCATTGTGGGCGAGGTGAAACTCGACAAAGGTGATGAAAACAATACTGCTTCGGGCTACCGCTCGGCATTCAAACATGAGAATGAAGATGCCAAGGCAGGCTATTATGCCGTTCTCCTTGATGACTATAATACAAAGGTAGAACTTACCACTGGCGACCGTGTCGGCATGATGCGCTGCACTTTCCCGAAAGGTGCGGATGCCCACATGTTCCTGGATATGATTGAAGGTGTTAACGATGAGTTTGTGTATGAAGCCAATCTTAAGATGGAGGGCGCGAATGCCATTAGCGGTTTCCGACGCACCAGAGATTGGGCTAACGAGCAATACCTTTATTTCTATGCTGAGTTCTCGAAACCGTTCAAGGATTATTCTTTCTTCGACAATGGTGAAAAGGTGGTTGCGGATACCGCTGCAAGCGATAAGTTGAAGGCATGTTTTGATTTTGATACGGCAGAGGGTGAACAAATCGTTATGCGCATCGCTATTTCCGCCGTCGACGTGGAAGGCGCCAAGAACAACTTGAAAGCAGAACTGGCCGAAAACGACTTCGACTTCGATGCCTTGCGCCAAAAGGCCTACGACAAATGGAACAAGGAGATGAAACGCTACGAGGTGGCCGACAACAACGAGGCCAACAAGACGGTGTTCTACTCCGCCCTCTACCACTGCATGGTTGCCCCCAACCTTTATAGCGATGCCGATGGCCGTTACCGTGCCCACGACCTGAAAGTCTATAAGTCGGAAAGACCTGTCTACACGGTCTTCTCGCTGTGGGATACCTTCCGCAGCCTGCATCCGCTCTTCAGCCTGATGCAGCGCGAACGCACCCTTGATTTCATCAACACCTTTATTAATAAGTACGAAACCAACCCGCACCACATGCTGCCCATCTGGGAGTTGGCCGCCAATGAGACCTACTGCATGATTGGCAACCACGCTATACCCGTCATTGCCGACGCCTATTTCGCTGGTATCCGTGACTTTGATGCCGAAAAAGCCTTGGAAGCCATGGTGGTAAGCTCGAAGGATGACTTCCGTGGCATGGGTGCTTACATGAAATATGGCTATATCCCGATTGAGGTTGAGGGTGAAGCCGTTTCCAAGACTTTGGAATATGCTTACGACGACTGGTGCGTAGCGCGCATGGCCGAGGCCATGGGCAAGAAAGATATTGCTAAGGAATTCTACGCTCGCGCTCAAGCTTACAAAAACATCTACAACCCCGAGAACCAGTTCTTCCAAGGTCGCCGCAATGGTGGCTGGATGCGTCCTTTCGACCCTGCCCAAGTCAACTTCACGCTGACCGAGGCCAATTCTTACCAATACGGATTCTTTGTGCCGCAGGATGTGAATGGACACGTCGACTTGATGGGTGGAGCGGTTGACTATGAGGCCAAACTCGACGGACTCTTTAACGCTCCTTCCAACCTGACAGGACGCGAGCAGCCCGACATAACAGGTCTCATTGGACAGTATGCCCATGGCAATGAGCCAAGCCACAACACGGTGTATATGTATAACTTTGTTGGCAAGCCTTCCAAGACGCAATACTATGTAAAGAAAGTCATGGATGATTTCTATACCGACCGCCGCGACGGTTATGCTGGCAACGAGGATTGCGGCCAGATGTCGGCATGGGGCGTTTTCTCAGCCATGGGATTCTATCCAGCCACACCCGCTTCGGGCTATTATGTGCTAGGATTGCCGCGTTTCCAAAAGGTCAGACTGACAATGGAGAACGGCAAGCAGTTTGAGGTGGTGGCTAAAAACTTGAGTTCCAAGAATTGCTATGTGGAATCAGTGAAACTGAATGGCAAGTCGTTGGAACGCAGTTACATCACCTTTGAAGAAGTGTTCAATGGAGGTGTCTTGGAGTTTACCATGACCGATCAAGCCAATTCCACTTGGGCAACGCAACCCGAGAATTGCCCTGTGATGCGTATCCCTGGCGAGAGCATTGTCATCGTTCCCACCATCAACACCAATTCCGACACCTTCTTCGACAGCCTGATGATCAGCATGAGTCATCCTGTTGAAGGCGTGAAAATTTACTATACTCTGGATGGAAGCGACCCCAAGGAAAACGGATTGCTGTTTGAGCAGCCGATTTGTCTCAAGGACAATGCCACGGTGCGTGCTGCAGCTAAGCAGGAAGAGCGTTGGAGCAGCGAAATTGATGCCCATTATTACAAGATAGACGCGCGTCATTCGGTGAAGCTGGAGCATAAATACAACGAACAATATGAGGCGGGCGGTCTCAAGGCTTTGATTGACCATCAGCGCGGCGGCGAGAACTTCCGCACGGGCTCTTGGCAGGGCTATTATGGCGTCGACCTCATCGCCACCGTTGACTTGGGACACTCAAAGAGAATCAACCGTTTGGCAGGCAGTTTCTTGCAGGAGATCTACTCTTGGATTTGGATGCCTACCGAAGTGGAATACTTTATCAGCGATGATGGCAGGAATTTCCGTAGCGTGGGCAAGGTGATGAACCAGGTGCCTATTGACGCCGACGGTGCTTTCATTCAGGAGATGGAAGTGCGTCCGCGCACCAATGCCCGCTATGTGAAGATGGTGGCCAAGAACATTGGCACCTGCCCCGAAGGCCATGTCGGCGCTGGACAGAAGGCTTGGATCTTCTGTGATGAATTAGTGATTGAATAATTACACGGTTTGCGTCACTGCGAGGCACGAAGCAGTCTAGACAACTTTTTTCCTGGATTGCTTCGTCGTCCCTCCTCGCAATGACGCGAAGCGACAAAAAAAGAAACAACAATAATCTTTAAATCCGAAAATATGAAAGAATCCATCGTAATTCTCGCCGGCGGTGGTCCGGCACCTGGAATCAACACGGTCATCAGCACCGTGGCCAAGACCTTCCTCAAGGACGGTTATCGTGTACTCGGCCTCAACGACGGCTACAAAAACCTTTTCCAACCCAATCCTGATGTGGTCGAAATGGATTTCCTCTATGCCGATGCCATTCTCAAACAAGGTGGTTCGGCCTTGAAGATGAGCCGCTATAAACCAAAGAATGAGGAGTTTAACACTGAGTTTTTTGTCAAGAATAACATCAAGCTGTTGGTCACCATCGGTGGCGATGACACCGCTTCGACGGCCAACCGCATCTCGAAGTTCTTGGCCAGCAGTGGCTTCCCCATCCAAAACATCCACGTGCCCAAGACCATCGACAATGACCTTCCGTTGCCCGAAGGCAGTCCGACCTTTGGCTATTATTCCGCTAAGGACGCCGCTGTGCATTTGGTGCAGACCATCTACGAAGATGCTCGCACCAGTGGCAACTGGTTTGTGGTGTCGGCCATGGGTCGCGAGGCGGGTCACTTGGCTTTCGGTATGACTTCGGCCTGCCACTGCCCGATGGTGGTCATCCCCGAGATGTTCAACAAGACGGAAGTCACCTTTGACGCTATCATCAAGCTGGTGGTCAGCTCCATCGTGAAGCGCAAGTTGTTGGGTGTCAACTATGGTGTGGTCATCATCAGCGAGGGTGTGTTCCACTTCATGAGCGATGAGGAAATCGAGAAGTCGGGTGTGGCATTCACTTACGATGAACACGGCCATCCCGAGTTGGGCAATGTCAGCAAGGCGCACATCTTCAACCTCTTGCTGCAACAAAGACTGAAGGCTTTGGGCATCAACGTGAAGAGCCGTCCCGTCGAAATCGGTTACGGCATCCGTTGCGTCGAACCTAATGGCTACGACTTGACTTATTGCTCACTGCTGGGTTACGGCGTGAAGAAACTCTTCGACAAGGGTGTGAGTGGTGCCATGGTCACTGCCAATCCGAAGGGCGAGATCGAACCGCTCTATCTGAAGGATGTCGAAGACGAGAACGGCAAGATCAAGCCGCGTTTGGTCAACCTGAACGGCCCGAAGGCCGAGTTGATTTTCAACGACGGTTTGCAATACATCATGCCAGCCGACTATATCCCGGCAAAAGCTTATTTGCCCAATCCTGAGGAATACGACTTCAAGAAGATTTTGAAGTGGTAATTTGTTGTAGGGCTGTCGTATCACGGCAGCCGCTGTGTGGCAAACAGTCAGCGGCTGCCACGATGTGACAGCCCTACAAACCCAAAACAGAAAGCCGCCCCGAAACCGAGGCGGCTTTCTTCATGAATGAAAACAAAACCTTTATTTGCGTAAATTGACCTTCCGCACCATCACTCCGCTTTCGCCCTCAATGCGAACGAGATACATGCCCGATTCGAAGCGGCTCAGGTCGAGGACGGTGTTGCCTTCAGCTGTGGTTTCTTGGAGCTTTTGTCCCATGAGGTTGCTGATGCTGATGTGCATCGTGCCTTGTCCTTCAATGTTGAGCAAGCCGTTGGTTGGGTTGGGGTAGACTTGGGCCTTGCTATCAGCGTTCTCTTCCACGTCTGTCACGGTGATCGAAACAGCTTCATCCGTAGATTCGCATTCTTCATTGTTCTTGACGTAAACGGAAGTAACCCAATAGCCATAGCCTCCACATTGATTTTCAATGAGATTGTCGAAAAACTCGTAATGCATGGTACCAGTATAGGGAATTTCGGCAATGGGCTCTTCATCCTTGTATATTGCTTCGGCGCGATAAACATTGAAATGGTCGAGGTAAGTGGTGATTTCAGGGCTGTCCCAAGTGAGATAAGCACCGTATTCCTCTTCGGTGTTCCAAAGGTATTCGCCGTCAAGGTTCAATACAGGGTAGCAGGCCAGCGGAGCTTCCTCGCAGTTATTCTCGTAGGACAGGAAGATGCCGTCTTCGAGGTCGGCGGAGGTGAAGAGCTCATTGCCTGCATAGTCGAGGATGGTGAAAGAGCATTCATCATCGGTGTCGTGTTCAGGATAGGCATGATACCAGCCATGGTTCCAGATGAAGTTGAGGTTGCCGCGCAGCAAAGGCAGGTCGACAACCAGGTCTGAACCCTCGGTCATGGTAATGATGGCGATGCGCTGGCCACTTTCGGAGGCCACGCTGATGGCGGCACCTTTCCAGCCGTTGCCACCGTTGTCGTGGAGTTGGAAAACGACGTTGCATTTCTCGCCCACAAGGATGCTGCGATAGGTGGTGCGGCTGATGCCAGCTTCGTTGGTCACGTAGATGGCGTATTCATACAGGCCAGGTTCAAGGCCGTTGTCTATATATTCCATATCGGCACCAACTTCGGCATCTGTTAAAACAGCGATTTCTTCGAAGTTGCGGCGGATGGTGACCGAGGTGATGCTGGTTAGCGCGTTGCCATTAAGGTCGAGGGTAGGATTGGTCCATGTGAGGCGGACAGCATCCAAGGTGGATTCCTCAAAGGCAGCCATCTTGTCCACGCTATCGGGACGGCTGTAGTAGACATCGCCTTGTGGGATGATGTGACCCGTGAAGCCGTTCATCTGGTTAAAAGCGTATCGGGTCGTGTTGAGGGCACCGATGGGGCACCAGGCATTGTCGCGACCGCTCCAGCCCCAGTTGAAGTGGAAATAGTCATTCTCATCGTAGCCATCGCACACGTAGGCGTGGCCACCGGCGCCGCTGTCATCTTGACCGCTGTAGTAGAGCGGCAGGAGCTCGTCCAAACCGCCATCTTTCAGCATTTGGGCCCATTCCTGGTTGGTGTAGCCCCAGCCTGGCCACCAACCACCTCCGTAGTTGGTTAAATGGTCTTCGCAGTTGTAACGGAAATAACTACGCAGTGAATTCGGCACGGCATCGGAATAGGCACCACTACCACTACCGCTGTACATCATGTCAACGGAAATGCCTAGATGATGCAGAAGTTGGGCGATTTCGAAGTATTCCTCTTCGGCACTGGTGGAATCCAAAGTGTTGGGCATCAGCTCGAAGTGATATTCGGTTTCGCCGAAATTGGCTGACTGTTGGGCGTAGCCATCAGGGTAGTAGCTATGCGATCCCACACCTTGGGCAGGCCATTCCCAAAACTTCATTACCATGCCCATGGCTGTGGCGACGCAACCTGCGTACACATGGCCGCCATTGCCTTCAGGGTCTTCGGGGCATTGGCTGTTCCAAGGGAAGTTCTGGTTCCAGAGGGTTTGGCAGAGTGGACCCACCACAGCACGAGTCTGCTCACCGCGGTTGAGGCCGCCATTCTTGGACACGGCGTTCCATTCAGCGACAATGTCGGGCGT
>JAEEGF012471903.1_pt1 | contig 14294 bp, 14 predicted proteins | sample 9134171 | NCBI WGS metagenome assembly JAEEGF01 (sample SAMN16246542, study PRJNA631951) | gut metagenome | biome: gut microbiome; feature: rumen; material: AP-attached | host: Bos | place: Iran: Karaj | collected 2018-10
GCTTTGACCAAGGCCTCATCTCCCGCACTGACAAGGTCATCAACCGTCACCCACGAGCATTTTTGACACCGCATACTAAGTTTCCTAGCAAGAATGCCAACCAAATCGTAGTTCACTTGAATGAGTTTGCTTTGCTTAGGGGTAATGGTTTCGAGATTGCGGCAGCTCAAAGTGCCTTGGATACGAGCATAATTGTCATTCATAGGCTTGGATTATTAATTAAGTTATTGAATATTAAATTATTATCTTATTTAACAATGGTCAAAACCAGAGCATAACTATCGAAGCCAACACTAAGGAACCGATATGTCGAGGGTCATAATCTTTAATTGCAGAGTGCTTGATAAATACAAAAACTGTACCAAAATGTTAAAAACTGAAAAAGATTTTCTGTTTTTAGATTGTTTTTCTTTGGTAGGGGGGCGTGTTATGCCTTTACGTTTTTGTCTGCTTGTTTCTATAACAACAAATAGGAAGATATTACTTCTCAAAATGCTGGTAGTCCTTCGTTCTGCGCCAGTTGCCGCCCCATCGGAATCCGTATGAAGTGAAGACTTTTTTACAGAAGTCGTCTTTGTCGATTTTGTACGGGAAATCTTGGTTTCTGTCCACAAATTCCTCTGCCGTCAATGGTTGAATCCGTTTGCCTCTTATGCAAGGGTTCTGCAAAGGGTTGATGTCGACAGCCATGCCGTAGGCGTGTCGCGAAAGGATTCTGGTACCTGTGATGTAACGGTAGTTGAAACACGAGGTGTTGTTGGCTTGCATCGAGGCCTCGTCATCGGCATCGAAGTCATCCACTAAGCGCATACTGTAAATGGGATAAGCCTGTGAAAACAAGGTCTTGAAGATGCAGAGCAAATCGTGGGCAATGGCTTTGTTGCAGACCATCTCGCCCTTTTGGATCTTTCCTTCGAAATCGTAATAGGGAAGCGTGAGATAGCGAAGTTGGTTCATTGAAATCCTGGCATTGGTGGGGAACGAACGGCCTCTCATACGCAGTTCCACTTCCTCTGGAATGGGTTGGGAAGCGAACACATAAGCCCCCATCATCACCGTGTCCTCAGCATCATCGTACGTCCAAAAAAGGGTGTCAACGGCTTCTTCTATCAGAGGTACGGCTTCTTCAACGATGGTAGCTGTGGGGTTTTCGCTCACGGGTTGTTGCCTGCTGTCGCACGAAACCATCGTTAAACTCCAACCCAGCAGGAGTACTGCTGCAAACATCAGTTGTTTCATGGTGTGAACGGATTTTGTGTCATTCTCCTCTCACCGTCCGGTTCAGCCATTGGCAGAAATCCTTGGTCTTCTCGAATTCCGATACCACCCAGTCGACGAGATTTGGGTCGGAGAGGCGTGTATCGGGGAGGTCCTGCACCAGCAGCCAGTCGCGTTGCTTGAAGAGTTCGGCCTGCGGATGGTCTTTGGGATAACCATTGGGTACACGCTTCATGGCGTGGCTAGTATCGAGGCCGAAGGTGTCGACCTTGGCGATGGCTTCCACCAAAGGCTCGCCGTTGAAGAGAATTTCATCACGAATGGTCTTCAGCATGGCTGTGTCAGGCATGTACATTCCGGTGCAGAGCATATTGTGGCCCAGGTATTCTGACTCTTTGGCTTCAAGGTGGAAGTAGTAGCCGCTGAGCATCGACTTCTTGCCTTCGGGACAGACGAACACGCCAAAATGGGTCTTGTAGGGCCGCTTGTCGGGCGAAAAACGCGTGTCGCGGTAGAAGCGGTAAGTGCAGTCTTTCAAGGTTAGACCTTTGCAGTTGTCGTCAAATTGTTGTACGCCAGCGATGATCTGCTCGGCGATGGCGTTGAAGTGGGCTTGTGCCTGCTGGTATTGTTTCTTATGCTCCTGAAACCATGGGCGGTTGTTGTTGTGGAGCACAGCGTCCAAGAACTCGAGGATGTCTTCCATAGGATGTTAGTTTTTGCAAAGGTAGAAATTATTTCTTCCCATACACTGCCTTTTTTGCCATCAATGTCATGCTGAGCCCTCGCGCCACCATAAACAGCAAGAAGGCCACCCAAAGGCCATGGTTACCGAAACGCGGCATTAGTAATAAGGTGGCGGGCAGGAATACACCGATGGCTGAAATGAGCATCGTGTTGCGGATGGCGCGGGCTGCCGTGGCACCGATGTAAACTCCATCCCATAGGAAGGCTGCAAAGGTGATGAGCGGAATGGCAGCCAGGTAGATATGGTAGGGCTTGGCCATCGGGATGATGTCAGGCTGGTCGGAGACAAGACCGATGAACCAATCCGGGAAGAGGGCATAAAGTATTGTGAAGGGCAAGGCGATGAGGAAGCCCCAGAGGAACAGCAACTTGATGGTCTGGCGGAGTTGTTTGGCATCATGCGCACCCGTGAAACGACCCACCAACGCCTCGCCTGCATAGGCAAAGCCGTCGGTGAAGTAAGAGAAGATGTAGAAGAACTGCATCAGGATCATGTTGACTGCCAGCATATCATCGCCGAGTTTGGCCGACTGGTTGTTGAAATACGCGATGCTCAGCACCAAGAGAATGCTGCGGATCATAAAGTCGGCATTCACTTGGAAGAAACGCTTCAGCTTATCACTTTGGAAGAGCAACACCCGCCTGATGGGGATGAGGTGATGGCGGAACTTGGCAAAGAGGAAGATGATGGCGGTTAGCAATCCGCAGTATTGCGCGATGACGGTGCCCAAGGCCACACCTGTGACATCCATACCCATAAAGTTGACAAAGATGACACTCAGCACAATATTCACTACATTGGTCAGGATAGCGATGATCATCGGAATGGTGGTGTTTTGCATACCGATGTACCAGCCGTTGAAGGCATAGAGGCAAAGCACCGCTGGTGCCGCCCAGATGCGCACGCGGAAATAGGTGGAAGTGTAGGCCAGCACCTCATCGCTACCGTGTAGTAGCTTCATACTGAGCCATTCCACAGGACCTTGTAGCGACAATACCAAAACGGTGGCAATCAGCGCGATGCAAAGTGAACGGTAGAGTGAGTAGGCAATTTCGGCGCGGTCGTTGGCACCATAGGCTTGTGCCGTGAATCCCGTCGTGCCCGCCCGCATGAAGCTGAAGATGGAGTACATTACGCTGAAGATGGTACCACCCAAACCGATGGCCCCGATGTAGGCGATGCTGTCCTGATGGCCCATCAGCATCATGTCGACAAAGCCCAGCAGCGGCACGGTGATGTTGCTGATGATATTGGGAATCGCCAGTTTCAGTATCGATTGGTTGAGGGATTCTTTGGACATATAGTGGTCTTTTCGGCTTGCAAAAGTACGACATTCTACCTATCTTTGCGGCATCAAACCGAATAACTTATGATATTCTATTTTAGTGGTTGCGGCAACAGCCGCTATGTAGCCGAGAGCATCGCGGCAGGCCTTAACGATACCTTGGTTTTTATTCCCGAAGCAGCACGTGAAGGCCATTACGACTATACCTTGGCAGAAGCTGAAAGCCTTGGCTTTGTGTTTCCCATCTATGCTTGGGGACCAGCGAAATTGGTGCTCGATTTTGTAAAGAAGTTATCTATTAAAACCGGCCCTTCGACAGGCTCAGGGACCTTGCTTTATACTTACTTTGCTTGCACCTGCGGCGACGAATGTGGCCTTACTGAAAAGATTTTCCGCAAAGCCGTGGAGCAAAAAGGCTGGTCGCTGTCGGCCTGTTTCAGTGTACAAATGCCTGAGACTTATATTGGTATGCCAGGTTTCAAGCTCGACTCAGAGGAAAATGTCAAACGGAAATATGCGAATGCTGAGGCAATGCTAAAACACAATCTCCCACGCCTGCGCAACAAGGAGCGGTTTTCTGAAATGACCCAAGGTGGCGCGGCCTGGCTGAAGACGCATATGATTAATCCTGGTTTCAATCGTTTGGCTACCAACGACAAAAAATATCTGTCGACGAACCAGTGCATCCACTGCGGCAAATGCGTGGAAGTCTGTCCTTTGAAGAATATCACTCTTGAAGATGGTCGCCCTAGGTGGAACGGCAACTGCACGATGTGCATGGCCTGCTACCATCATTGTCCCGTGAACGCCATCCAATACGGTAAGGCTACGGTGGGGAAGGGACAGTATTACTTTAAGAAGCTTTAGGTTATTTGTACGTATTGTCATCGATACTCTTGAACATCTTGAGATGTTTATCGGCTTGCTGTTGGTAGCGGTCGGTTTCCATTTGGTACTTCTCGGGAATGATTGTGCCAGAATACACCATCTTTGCATCGGCTTTCAGCAAATCATCAATTTGTTCGTCGATAATCTGTTTGGCCGTGAACTGCAATAGACGCTTGCCGTCGAACCACATACGTAGCTGGTAAGGATGTTCATCTACATCGACTGTGATAGCGAAAATGAACATCACCTGCCCTTTTTCGTCATAGAGATACTCCTCGTAAAACTCGCGGGCGGCAAAGTTGTACTTGGCGGTAGCGAAACGTAAGTGGCGAGGAGGCAAGGTGAACTCTTCGGCCTCATAATTAGGCTCCTCTTCAGTGTAGTACATCCGGATGTTCTCTTCGTGCCTCCCTGTAGCTGGCAAATACTGCATCACGTGAAGGTCATAATACTCGGGATTCGTTTCTGACTCTTCGTCAAGCATTTCGGTTATCCATTTCTGCACGTCTTGATACTCTTTTCGGATGCTTTCCACGGTGTTTTGTGCGCTGGCCGTCAGTGTCCACACCGCGCAAAATAACAAAGTAAATGCAATTGTCTTTTTCATTTGTAAGTTGTTTTTAAGAGTTGTACCTAATGACTGCAAATATACAATTATTTCAATATGGACTTCGTTTTTTGGGTCTGAGATTGGGAATTATTTCTAATTTTGCCACAAAATATTCATTATCAAAATCAAATACTATGAAAAACAGACAAATCTTTACAAAACTATTACTTGCTATTGCACTGGTTTTCGCGATGAATAACATGTCATTTGGTCAGTGTGTGATTCCCATCGCTCCGGGTCAGTCTTATATTGAAGACTTTCAATCAGGTCAGATGGAATGTTGGACTGTGGAGACTACGAGCTCTGCCACTTGGGCGGTGATGCAGGGTGCGGGTTCCAATGTGGTGGCTTTCCAAAATGCCAGTGCGGGTCAAGAAGCCCGACTGGTGTCGCCCACTTTCGACCTGACAGGCAGCAACAGTGCCACTCTCAGCTTCGCTTACGCGATGATGGCCCTTTATCCTCCATATGATGAGCTCACGGTGAGTTATCGCACCTCACCCTCTGACAACTGGCATCAACTGGCCACTTATAGCCTCAGCGATTGGTCAAATACTTACGATGCCTCGTTTGTTTTGGATGATCTGAGCTCCACCTTCCAGGTCTCGTTTCTGGGCTACAGCAACGGCGGATACTACATCTTCATTGACGATATCGAGATTGCCTCCGCTGGGGGTTGCGCCCGTCCTGTGAATCTGCAAGCCACAGAGATTACGGCTACCTCAGCCCTTCTCGGATGGTCGACAACGGGCAACGAAGAGAGTTGGACGATTGACATAAACGGACACCAAACTACCGTGAGCTCGCAACCCTATTTAATGGATCGTTTGGAACCAAATATGGTCTATACTTTCCGTGTCAGAGCCAACTGCGGAGGCGGGATGGAGTCGGAGTGGTCGCAGCCCACGACATTCAAGACGCTCTGCGACGTGATTGTCGTCACCGATGAAGTACCTTATTTCGACGACTTTGAGGCCTCGGATGACTTTGTTTGCTGGGAGAACCAAATTGAAGCTGGCGACGATGGCTGGGTGGTCGACCCAGGTTACCTTTTCCCCAATAATACGGCGTTCTTCATTTGGCTCGGTGATGCGGCTTGGCTCGTTTCCGCACCTTTGGACATCACTGCTGTCACCGACCCCTATCTGACTTTCAAGCATCGTCAGCGTAGTCTGGGGGTCAATGTCGACGAGCTTTCCGTTTGGTATGCCACCTCTCCTGATGATTCCTGGCATTTGCTCGACTACTTCACTTACGCTTGTGAGGATTGGGAGGAAGTCACCCTTGCGCTGCCTTATGCTTCCGAAACCTATTATATCGGCTTCAGGGGCAAGTCGAATGCCGCTGACGGCGTGTATGTCGACGATGTATGGGTGGGCAACGATCCTACCGTTGGCATCAACGAATCGCCGACCTTTGTTGCTATGGTTAGTCCTAATCCTACTTCGGGCAATGTTATGGTGGAGGCCAATGCCACCGATGGCGAAGTTGTCGTGTTCGACCTGTTTGGAAGACAAATAATGTCTGCCACATTATATGATGGCCGTGCCGAGCTTGACCTCAGCGGCATAGTCAAGGGCGTTTATGTAGCACGTATCGCCAGCGAGACCGGCACGACGACTATTAAATTGGTAAAAGAGTAAAAGGTTAAGAGTACAGGAACCTTCTGATGCTGCGCTTGGGCGTCTTCTCGAATTCCTTGTCAACGAGGACGATGCTCGACACTTTGGAATAGGCGGGCAGCATGGCGTTCAGTGTGGCCAAGTTCTCGTTCATCAGCTCATCCATGCTCTTGTTTTGCAGGTCGTATTTCTCGTCGGGATAGACCAAAGCGACGATTTTACCTTGACGGCCTACCACAAGCGACTCGACGACACCCGGCAGGTTGTTCACCTTGTCTTCGATCTCTTCGGGGTAGATATTCTGTCCGTTGGAGCTCAGGATCATGGCCTTCGACCTTCCTTTGATGAACAGCAGACCTTTCTTGTTCAAGGTACCGAGGTCGCCGGTATGCAGCCAGCCCTCTTCGTCAATGGCGTTTCGGGTGGCTTCTTCGTTCTTGTAGTAGCCCATCATCACGTGTTCGCCCCTGAACAAGATCTCTCCGACCACATTCTCCGGGTCGGGCGAGTCAATCTTCAGTTCGTTACGGGTGACGCATGAGCCGCAGCAGCCTATCATCTCGTTGTACCAGTGCTCGTAGCAGATGAGCGGACCGGCCTCGGTCATGCCATAGCCCACCACGAAGGGGAACTTGATGCGGCGGAACACCTTCTCCACCTCCGCGTTGATGGCAGCGCCACCGGTGATGAGCCAGATGAGGTTGCCGCCAAAGGCCTCCATCAGCTGCTTGTAGATGGTCTTCTCCACAATCTTGCAGAGCAGGGGCGTGTGCCAGAGGAATTTCACCATGGGCTTGTTGAGGGCAGGGAAGATCTTCGCCTTGAATATCTTCTCTAATACCAGCGGCACGGTGAGGATCATATAGGGTTTGGTCTCTTTGTAAGCCTTCAACAGAACAGTCGGTGACGGAGTCTTGCTTAGGAAGTAGACGTGGCAGCCGCCGGCAATCTGGTAGAGGAACTCGATGGTCATGCCGAACATGTGGGAGAGGGGTAGCATGCATACTTCGGTCCAGCCAGCGTGGTTGGGGATGGTCTCTTGGCTGTATTGCACATTGGCGGAGATGGCGCGGTACGACAGCATGACACCCTTCGGGGCACTGGTGGTGCCCGAAGTGTAGTTGATGATCATCAGCTCGTCGAGGTTGTCGGTGGGCAGGTTGACGTCTTCTTTGGAGAAACCATAGGGGTATCTCTCGTTATAAAGCCGTTCAGCGTCTTCTTTCACCGTCTTGAGGCGTTCATTTTGGGTATATAGGACTCTGAATTGCTCCGTGCCTATGGCGATTTGAATGTTAGGCATCTTATCGGGATGGAGCCGCTTCCATACGGTGGGACCGACAAAGATAGCCTTAGCGTCGGAGTGCGTGACAAGGTTCTCGATGTCGCTCTCGACAAAAGCGTCCATGATGGAAACCACCACGCCACGGTTGGCGGCGATGGCCAGGAAGGCAATGGCCCAGTTGGCGCAGTTCTTCGAGCAGATGGCAATCTTGTCGCCTGCCTTCAGTCCCGCGACTTCAAGTATGGCTTGCACCTGCATCATCTTGGCGCCCATCTCGCCATAGGTATAGCTCGTGACGTCGTCATAGTCAGTTAAAGCAGGTTCGTCCCAGTTCTTTGGAAGGTTCTCGTTGAAATATTCAAAAAAATGTTTTGTGGGTTCTACGGGTTTCGTTGATTTCATTGTATGATGATTGAAGTTTTAAGGGCGCAAAGATAGGAAATGTTTTGTTTCGTTGAAGAAATTAGTGTGTTTTATGGTAAAATCTGGACTGAGGGATACTCGTTGAAGAGCAATTATGAGGCAGTTCTAGTTTTTTGATAATAATAGTTCCATATTAAACTATTATTCGTATTTTTGCATCCGAATAGTTCAAAATAAAACTATTATGGATGATATCTATATGCTTGCTGATACTGTAATCCTTAGTCGAATCGGAAATAGACTGAGGGCTACCAGATTGAAGCAAAACATTACCCAGCAAAGTCTTTCAGAGGCCGCCAACGTGTCGCTGTCGTCTATCAAGAAAATGGAAAAAGGCGAGATTCGTTCGTTCGACTCCTTGTTGAGAGTGTTGCGCATTTTGGGAAAACTTGACATCTTACAGCCCTTGGTGGAAGAAGAACAACTGAGTCCGAGCGAATACTACGACTTGGTGCATTCTTCGCAAGCCACCATGCGCCAACGGGCAACAGGTAGACGCATTCATAAAAAAGAATAATTAAGAAAATCAAATAAAGAAAACATGAGAACAAAACACACTATCCTTTACGCAGCCCTCCTGCTGCTGCCCTTATTCCTAAGCGCACAAAGCGCCAACGACTACACGCAATACGTCAACCCCTTCATCGGCACGCAGACTGACGAGACAGGCGCCCTCAGCGGCAGCACTTTCCCTGGCGCCACGATGCCACAAGGTATGGTGCAGCTAAGTCCCGAGACGGAGCAGATGGTGACTTGGGACCCTTGCTCGGGCTATGACTATAACAAAGACATTATCTACGGCTTTACCCATACCCACCTCAGCGGTACGGGCTGCACCGACCTCATCGATGTGAGCCTCATGCCCTTGAGCAGAACGGTGACGCCTGATCAACTCCAAGCCGCCGACTTCGGTCAGCATTATAGCCATGATAAGGAATCGGCAAGACCAGGGTATTATCAAGTGCTGTTGCAAGAGAGTGGCGTGAATGTGGAACTCTCGGCCACCACGCGCACAGGCATCCATCGGTATACCTTCCCCGAAGGCCAGCCACAGACCGTTATCCTTGACCTTGACAGAATGACTTATCGTGGCGATGCGTATTACTCAGGCCGCCGTTATTATGATATCATCCAGGCCCAAATTCGTCTCGTCGACGACCACACTATTGAAGGCTATCGCGCCGTCTGCGGATGGGCTAAATTGCGCAAAGTGTATTTCCGCGCTGAGTTCTCCAAACCGATTGTCAGTCGTATTTTGATGAATGGCGGTTTGAATGTGGGCAACAGCGATGTGGTCAACGGTCGCACCCTCCGCGCAGCCTTGAACTTTGATCCTAAAGACGGCAACGAATTAATGGTCAAAGTCGCCATCTCGCCTGTGGATAATGAAGGTGCAAGGAAAAACATGCAGGCCGAGGCAAAGAATTGGCGTTTCGATGATTATGTGAAGGCCGCTCACGATGTTTGGCAGCGCGAGTTGAGCCGCATCGACATCGAAGGCACCGACGAGCAGAAGACCATCTTTTACACAGGCCTCTACCATGTTTTGATGCAGCCCAATACGATGAGCGATGTCGACGGTCGCTATATGACCACCAACTTCGAAATTAAGCAGATGCCCAAGGGACAGGTGTATCATAGCACCTTCAGCCTTTGGGACACCTTCCGTGCCGCACATCCGCTTTACACACTCATTGCGCCCGACATTGCTGCGCAGTTTGTGAGAGATATGGTGCTGCATCACCAGACCTACGGCTATTTACCCATTTGGGACCTTTGGGGACAGGACAACTACTGCATGATTGGCAACCACGCCATTCCCGTTTTGGCTGATGCCATCATGGCCGATATCCCAGGCATCGATGTAGAAGCTGCGTATCAGGCCATGGTGGAAAGCAGTACGATGAGCCACTTCAATTCACCTTTTGAGGTGTGGGAGCAGTATGGTTACATGCCTCAGACCTTGCAAAACGAGAGCGTGAGCATCACCATGGAGCAGGCTTTCGACGACGCTTGTGTGGCTTTGGTGGCCAAGAAACTTGGAAAAATGGATGACTATGAGCGTTTTTATCGTCGAAGCATGTTCTACAAAAACCTCTTCGACCCAGAAACGGGCTTCTTCCGTCCCAAAGATGAAAAAGGCAATTGGATGGAAGGCTTCGATCCGCTGTCGTACGAACAACCTTGCTTCGTGGAAGGCAATGCTTGGCAATACATGTGGTTTGTGCCGCAAGACCCACAAGGACTCATAGACCTCTTTGGAGGCAAGAAAGGCTTCTTGAAGAAACTTGACGAGAACTTCAGTTTGACTGCCACTTCGGGCGAAGTCAACGGCAATGCGAGTGGTTTCATCGGTCAGTACGCCCACGGCAACGAGCCAAGTCATCACACCGTTTATCTCTATAACTTTGCGGGCAAGCCTGAACGCACACAGGAGTTGGTGGAGCAGGTGAGGAGTGAGTTCTACCGTGCCACGCCTTGCGGCTATGCCGGCAACGACGACTGTGGCCAGATGTCAGCTTGGTACATTTTCTCAAGCCTCGGTTTCTATCCCTTCCATGCGGGTTCGGCAGAATACGTCATTGGTACGCCTTTATTTACTAAGGCTACTTTGCATCTTGAGAATGGCAAGGATTTCGTCATTAACGCTAAGAACAAGACGCCTGAGCGCATCCATGTCAAGAGCGTGAAGCTGAATGGCAAGCCGATTAAGGATTACAAGATTACCCACCAACAAATTATGGCGGGCGGAACTTTAGAGTTTATTATGAAATGAAAGCAAAAAGCATTGTACAAATTGGCATCATTTATCTGATAGCCACAGCGTTGGGATTTCTTGTGTTCAAGGTTTCAAATAATGCCATGTCGGAATTGTGGGCATTGTTTCTGGCCGATGTGGTAGCCACGATTATTGTGTGGTTTTTCGGCCTTATCCATAAGAACGTATCGGTTTACGACCCCTATTGGAGCGTGGCCCCACCCGTGATGTTCACCGCTTGGGCTTTTTACAAGTCGACCTTCACCTTGCCAGTCATTCTGTTGCTCATCGCCGTGTGGTATTGGGGCATCCGTTTGACGGGCAATTGGGCCTATACTTTCAAGGGCCTTGACCATGAGGATTGGCGCTACACCCGTTATCGCGAAACGCAGTCGCCCTTCATTTTCCAAATCATCAATTTCTTCGGCCTGAACATGATGCCGACGGTTTTGGTATTTACTGCCATGCTTCCTGGATTCGGTTTGTTTGAGTCGACAGAAGCGTCCAATCTTTTAACTTGGCTCGGCTTTGCAATATGCATTTCAGCCGCCACTTTGCAGCTGGTTGCCGATACTCAGATACACCGTTTTCGCGAGGCTCATCCTGGCAGGTATTGCGATGTGGGTTTTTGGAAACACGGCCGTCACCCCAACTATCTCGGCGAAATCTCGATGTGGTGGGGCGTTTGGACGATGTATGCTTCAATCTATGGTTTTGATTGGTTGATCATCGCCCCTATCGCCATGACAGCACTTTTCCTGTTCATCAGTATACCCATGATGGAACGGCGCCAGCTCCAAAACAAGCCGGGCTATGCTGAGTACCAGAAAAAGACACGGATGCTGATTTGACGGATTATTTTTGCCCATAGGGCTGAGCTTCTTCCGCCGCCATAGCTGCTGGAGTCTCTTGAAAATCATAAGGTACCACCTTCGGTTGGTGCAAGGCCAAGAAATGCTCGTTGAGCATCAGTTCCACTCGAAGCATTGTCTCCTCGATGCGCTTGGGTGTCAGTTGGCATTCCCAAATGACGATGACCTGCCAACCGTTTTCGTGCAGCACTTGGTAGTTCTTTTGGTCGCGCTCCTGATTCCTTTTGATCTTGTTCACCCAAAACTCCCTATTTGTCTGCGGAATCTTACAGCAAGATGAATTGGTGATTTCTGGTAGAGACGCAAGATTTTGCGTCTCTACATGGTGACCATGCCAAAAACACCCATTCACAAAAATCGCCGTCCGATACCGCCGCATGACGATGTCGGGTTTGCCCGGCACGCTCTTCACGTTGAGTCGGTAGCGGTAGCCGTGTCGCCACAGCCATTGCCTTACCTTCAGCTCGGGCTTGGTGCCTTTGCCGTGGATGCGTGACATCACGTAATGGCGCTGTGTGGGGGTGAGGCGGTCGGTCATTGTTTTACTGAATAATAATTAATCATATAAAATAGAGATCATATCCCTTGAGACCAAAGCATTTTGAAGAAATCTAGGACATAAATACATTCAATGTCGCCCATGTGACGGTTGAACTTGTCTAAAGAGACAATGATACGACGTGATTGTGGATGTTCTTCTCCAAAAGCTTTCAGCCCTTTCAAGTGGCGATTCATCACCTCCTCGGCGGATTTTATCTCGATTGCCACACGGGCAGCACCAATCACAACATCCACTTCCATGCCTGTATAGGTTCGCCAATAGGATAACGTTTCTTCCGAGTGAGTGTAGTGCATCCAAGCATAAATTTCTTGAATGACTAAATGCTCGAAAGCGTGGCCATAGTCGGGCGTACCGCGAACAAGTTCTTTGCGATGGAGCAAATGGTTGGCAACGCCAACGTCGAAATAATAGAAGCGAGGGGCCTGTACCAGACGCCGCTTCATCACCTTGGTAAAGGCTGGGATGCGATAGCCGATGAGCGTATCTTCCAAAATGTCGAAATAAGCACTGACGGTTGTGGCACTTACGCCACAATCCTGTGCAATATTGTTATTGTTGACCATCTCACCATCCGTTAGGGCTGCGGCCTCCAGAAAACGTTGGAAGGCATCAAGGTTGCGTACCAAGGCCTCTTCTTTGATTTCTTCCTTAAGATAGACTTCAATGTAGGCTGCTAAACGCCGTTGGGGATTTTTGGCGAGGTAATGTGAGGGTATCATGCCATACGAGACGGCATGGTCGATATCAAAGTCGGGAATCTCGGCACTGACAAAAGGATACAAATAAACGGGTAGTGCCCTGCCTCCCAAAGTGTTCTTTCCTTTGCGCTTCAACTTTCGTGCACTAGAGCCACAAAGGATGAAGATGATGTGACGCTCGGAAATGAGCCGATGCACTTCGTTTAACAATTCGGGCACTTCGGGTATTTCGTCTATGATGACAAGCGTATTCTCTGGTTTGTCTTTAATCGTCTCATAGAGCAAAACGGGTCGGCGCGACAAACGATTTTTGACCTCTGTGTCAAGCAGGTCGATGTAGATGGCTTTAGGAAACTGTTGGCGAAGGATGGTTGATTTTCCAGTTTGGCGAGCGCCAAATAAAAACATGCTGTCATCCAATTCGCTTGAAATCTGTAGAATACGACTTAGCATTGCCCTTTAATTTGATGGTTTTTACTATTGAATTTTATTTAAAATCGCAAGTATAACTTTTGATTTTCAATCAAATTTGAGTGCAAAAATAAGGAATAATTCTTAAATGTCAAGTGCTTTGGTGTTTTTTAGGTAAAAGAACAGCTCTTCAACCGAATTGGCGACCAGTAAGTTTTTGACGCTACTCATATCCCTATACCCCCAGTTCACGGCGATGCCCATAACACCGCCGTTGGCAGCAGTCTCCATGTCGGTGTCGGAGTCGCCGATCATGACGGCATCCTCTTTATTGACACTCACTTTGCGCAGCACTTCGCCAACAATCTCTGGGTCGGGCTTGAGGGGGAAGTCGGGGCGACCGCCCAGGACCGTCACAAAGGGAATCTCGGGAAAGAACTCCTTGATGAGGTGCTCAGTGCCTTCTTGGAACTTGTTGGAGGCGATGGCCAGCATCACGCCTTTTTGGTGCAGTTTGGTTAAGAGATCGTGTATCCCAGCAAAAGGCTTTGTGTATGTGTCGATATGGGTAATGTAATAAGCTCTGAAGTCGTTGTAGGCGGCATCCACCATGTCATCGTCCTTGTGGCCGATGGGCAAAGCTTTTCGCATCAGGTTACGGGCACCATGACCGACCATGGCCATGACTTCGTCACGCGTAAAGGTCGGAAATCCTCTCAAGCTCATGGCGTGATTGACGGCCTCCTTGAGGTCGTCGATGGTGTCGAGCAGCGTGCCGTCGAGGTCGAATATCACTAATTTGTATCTCATGACTTCACCAGATAAAAGGTAGAACCTTGTATTTCACCCGTTGTTTGTATTCGCTGTAGCCTTCCAGCCCTTGTTCAAGCACGGTTTCTTCATTTCGGATGCGT